>JACCEA012234996.1_pt1 | contig 10907 bp, 17 predicted proteins | sample 7449851 | NCBI WGS metagenome assembly JACCEA01 (sample SAMN15323453, study PRJNA562643) | freshwater metagenome | isolation source: river surface water | place: USA:Blue River Watershed | collected 2017-08-18 | reverse complement strand
CGTGCCCGGGGGTGGGGGAGGGGTTCCGAGGGCCCGCCAGCCCCTCTAAGCCCTCTCAGTGTCCCCGAGAGGGCCGAGGGCCATGCCCCCATGCCCACGCCCCCATGCAACAGAGAGGACAAGAGACGGAGCCTCAGAGCCCTCAGAGGCCACCATGCCACCATGCCCACCCCGTTCACCATGCCCCGCTGCGGTCGGGGTGGGCGGTCGTGACCCTTCGCCCCGTGCCTCGCTTCATGTTGCAAAGACGATGAGCCGGAGCCAGGTTGCCCGGGTCGTGGAGGTCTCCGCCCATGGACAGCGGGACAAGGTGGTCAACGCTGAAGCTCATGGGGTGTGGGCTCTTCAGCTCACGGTCAATGACACCACCGCAGAGATGGCAGACCGTGGCCGTTGCTCTCAGCCTCTCGGCCTGGCGTCTGTAGGGTCGACCCCCGCGCCTTGCCGCGCTGCGCCTTGACACCCCACCCCCTTGTTCCGAGACCATCTTCCTTTGACCCTTGTTCAAGGTGCAATGCACCCCTGCATTCTTGGTTCTGAGGCCACCACCTTTGGGCACAAACCTCATAGCCATGAGGTTCTAGAAGAACTTGTGCCCGTGCCCTTGCGGACCCCACGGTGGTGTGCCATCATTCGCCTGGGCCGCACGATCCGCGAGCTGGTCGCGGCCTGACCGTCCCAAAGGTGGGGGCCCTGGCACCAAGAACGCCAGGGGCCCACCGCCCGTCCACGACTTCCTGAAGGAGGGCGCTTGCCCACCACCACCCGGCTTCCCGAAGCCACCCGCGCCGACCAGATGCGGCTCCACGGCATCCGCCCCGGGCACGTCGGCTCCCGTATCGACCTCGAAGACGGCCACAACCTGGACAACGGGGCCCCCATGCTCCGCGCGACCCGGCGGCCCGCCAGCCTGGACGAGGCCCGCCACACGCTACGCGAAGGCGAATGGAGCGTGGCCACGCCCGGCGGCGAAGTGAACTGCGGCCTCGTGGCCCACCGGGGTGTCTTGCACCCGGACGAGCACGTGGACATGGCCGTCCTCCGGGCGGCCGTCTGCGAGCGCCTGGGCTTCACCGCCCTGGAGATCAGGGCCGTGTACCGCCAGGGCCCGATGACCCCCGAGGCCCGGGCCACCCGCGACAGCATCGATGACGCGATCCTGGAGCTTGCGGAGGCCGGGGGCGTCCTGGTCCACCTGGCCCGCGCCCTGGGCTGGTCCGTCAGGGAGAACGGCTCCTGCCGCACCCTGGAGAACGCGCTCTCCCGGGCCCGCGCCCGCCGTGGGGTGGCGGCATGAGCGCCGCCGAGTTCCAGGCCGAGTACTGGATGGGCTTCGCCCGTGGGGTGGCCAAGGCCGTGAAGAGGCCGCCCACGTACTCGGTCGAGGACTGGGAGGCGGAGGCCTACCTGGGCCTGGCCAAGGCCCTCAAGGAGCTCCAGGACAAGGGCGGGTCCGTGGTCCAGGCCCACCTGGGCCGCTCCATCAGGGACCACCTGTTCCACGACTGCACGATGCGTGCCTACGGCATGGGCTCCACCAAGGACCACGTCCGGCGGCCGGAGTTCAGCCGCGTGGCCTGCCAGGCCCGCACGGGGTCCATGGACGAGGAGGCGCCGGGCGACAACGAGGGTGAGCCCTTCACCCGCCACGACGTCGTGGCCGACCCCATGGCCGCCGACCCGCTCGAGGAGGCCGCCGGGGCCCTGCTCCGGCGCCACCTGGACGAGTGGGCCGCCACGGCCCCGCCCGCGCTGGCCCAGGCCCTCGAGCACCTCCTGGAGGGCCGCGAGAGCGCCTCCGAGGTGGCCCGTGAGCTTGGGGTGACCACGTGGGCCGTGCAGGGCGCCAGGACCCGGATGAGGGCCAGCGTGCGGCTCTTCCTGGAGGAGCGGGGGTACACGTGCCCGTGACACCCGCGCCCGAGGTCGTGGACGAGCTCGAGCTCCGCATCTACGACCCGTGGGCCGACCCCCAGCCCCAGCCCCACCCGGTGGACCTGTACGTGGGCACCGGCATCGCGGGCCTCTACAACGGCACCATCACCGGGCTGGAGGGCTGGACCGTCCTCCCCCACCCCAACGACCGGAGGCCCTGACATGGCCAAGAAGCCCGCCGTGGTGAACATCGACATCGACATGGTCGAGCAGCACCCCGAGAACCCGCGCGTGCATGACCTGGACGCCATCGCGGCCAGCCTCGAGAAGTTCGGGCAGACCAAGCCCATCATCGTCCAGAAGGACACGAACTACGTGGTCGCGGGCAACGGTACGCGCCTGGCGGCCAAGCGCCTGGGCTGGACCACCATCGACGCCCGCATCGTGGACTTCGACGACGAGAAGGCCAAGGCATACCTCGCGGCCGACAACCGCACGAGCGACCGGGCCCGCTACGACTCCGAGCGGCTCCTGGGCCTGCTCGAGGGCCTCGAGGACCTGGACGGCACCGGCTACGACGCCGACGACCTGGACGACCTGGCCGGGGCCAAGATCGTGGACCACGACACCGGCGAGGTCAAGAAGATGGCCGCCCCGGAGTCCTCGAAGCCGCGTGCCGAGAGCGAGGCGGCCAAGGCCGAGCCCCTGCGCGACATCGTGATGCTCATGACGGTGAGCCGCGCCCAGGCGTTCGGCGAGAAGGTCAGGGCCCTCCAGAAGCACTACGGCACGGCCACGGTCGTGGACACCGTGGAGCGGGCCATCGACGAGGCCACCAAGGGCCTCTGATGGACTGGCGCCTGCCCGGGAACCGCCGAGAGGCCCTCCAGCGGTCCTACACGTTCAGCCTGGTCCACGGCTCGTTCCCGGGCATGGTCTACTCCATGCTCCCGGCCCTGGCCGACGAGCTGGGCCTGGACGACGATCAGCGGGCCTGGCTCGTGTGGCTCAACGGGAACACCCAGAACGTCGTCACGTCCTACCTCCTGCTCAAGGCGGCCCCCTGGGCGCACGACTGGCGGGAGGCCGTGGCCTACTGGAACGACAACTTCAAGGCGCTGGAGTGGGACACCGACCGGCGCCACCAGAAGAGCCGCTTCGGAGAGGCCACGGAGGCCTGGGCCTCGCAATGGTCCCCGAACCCCGCCCGAGGCTGGGAGAGCGCATCTGAGGGGGGCTGGAGGGGACTCTGGGCGCACGCCCTGGGCCAGCCGCACATGGGCCGCATCAGCGCGTGGTCCATGTACGAGTATGCCCGCATCCTCCTGCCCGGCATCCCGGACGTGGGCTCGTGGTTCCTGGAGGCGCCCTCCAGCCGCTCCCACCGCAACGCGCTGGCCCTCCTGGCGGGCCACGAGGACGCCTGGGGCTGGGACGGTGACCGGGCCGACGAGGCCGTGAAGCGCGGGCTCCTGCCCCTGCTCAACGACCTGGCCGAGGACCTCCTCCTGGAGGCCTACGCCCGCAACCCCGGGGACGACAACGTGTCCCGGCTCACGCTGGAGTCGGCGCTCTGCTCCTGGAAGTCCTGGCATAAGCCCAACCGGCGGTACCCGGGCGTCTACGCCGACATGATGTACGACCGCATCCGCCGGGCCGAGGACCGCTTCGACAGGGCCCTGCCGCTGCTCTGGGACATCCGGGCCCGCACCCTCCCCGCCTACCTGAGGCAGGAGGCCGACACCCGCTACCGCCGGGGCGTCACCAAGGCCCGCCAGAACTGCTACCGCGAGACGGGCACGATCCCCGACCTCTGCTACCACTTCCACGACATGGCCCCCACGCGGGCCGACCTCGACCAAGGAGATGCGACGTGACCGTCGCCACCACCCGCAAGAGCCTGGCCATCGTGGTCATGCTCTTCGCCCTGCTCATGCTCGTCGTCACGGTGACCGTGCCGGTGATCTTCGCCACGGCCCCGGCCGTGCTCACCCTGGGCCTCGGCCTGGCCGCCTGGGCGCTCTGGCCGTGAAGCACGCCCTCTACATCATCGGCGAGCCGGGCGTGGGCAAGTCCACGCTCGTGGACACCCTCGTGGGCGACGCCCTGGCGCTGGACGGCCGGAGCCCCGTGGCCCACCGGGTCTACCTGACCACCGGCGGGGGCGTCACGGAGCTGGGCACCCGGGGTAACGGCCGCGAGTTCGGCGGCACCGACGCCCTGCCCATGGACGCCATCAGCCGCGTGGAGCCCTGGGTAACCGGCGAGGGCTGGGGTGACGACGCCCTGCTCATGGCCGAGGGCGACCGCCTGGCCGTGGACCGCTTCTTCCACGCCCTCCTGGGCGCGGACTGGGACCTCAGGATCGTGGTCCTGGAGGCCATGCCGCACGTGGCCAGGGCGCGGCGCGAGGCCCGGGGGTCCAACCAGAACGAGATCTGGCTCAAGGGGCGCCAGACCAAGGTCCGGCGCATCCTCGAGCGGTGGGACTGGACGGGCCGCGTGCTCCACCTGGACGCCACCCGGCGCCCCGAGGAGCTGGCCTCCGACCTGGCCGCCGTCAACGTGGTGGCCGCGAACCTCTACGTGGGGGGCCAGGCATGATGGACCGCCGGATCCACTACGCGGCCAACCTCACCGTGCCGGACGGCCTGCGCACCGCCGTGGCCCCCGGGCTGGCCAACATCGTGTCCTCCGAGCTGGACAGCGGGATGCACGCCCCGGCCCTGGACCTCGACTTCCCGTGCCGTCTGGTCTCGTCGTCCACGCCCGGGCACTACCACCTCTACATGGACGTGGAGATGACCTTCGAGGCCTACATGGCCATGCTGATCGCGCTCCGTGACGCGGGAGTGCTCCAGCGTGGGTTCGTGGACATGGCCAAGCGACGGGGCGCCACGTTCCTCCGGAAGCAGGGCGTGGCCAAGCTCCCCGACGACTGCAACAGCGTGGGAGGAGAGTGGCAAACATGATGGAGTACCGATGCCGCTCGATGCGCTCGGACGAGTGGGTGGAGCGGTACAAGGGGGCGTTCATCAACCCCGAGATGATCGCGGTCAAGCTGGAGGGCCCGGCCCGCGTGCTGAAGCCCAACGGGAAGCCGCTCATCGTGTACCTGCCCGGGGCGGCCAAGGAGGTCTCCGACCTCTGCTACCCCGAGTTCACCAAGATCCGCACGCCCACGGACAACCGGGGCTTCGCCAGCGGCGGCGAGTGGGCCATGACCAGGGGCCCGGGCACGCGCTTGCGCACGGTCCCGGTCCTCAGCTCCATCCTGGGCTCGTTCGAGCCCGTGGGCAGCAACCGCTACTGTCGGCTCACGGCCTTCACGGCCCGCCAGACCACGGAGTGGACGGCCCTGCGCCCCTACTTCGAGCGCATCGCCCGGCTCTTCGAGGAGCACGTGCCGGATCGCTACGCGGCCCAGATGGAGGTCGTGGCCCGCACCTCGCCCGACTGGGTTATCCCGGGCACGCCCTTCAGCACCATCACGGTGAACAACACGTACCCCACCGGCCTGCACACGGACAGCGGGGACCTGGACGCGGGCTTCAGCACGCTCGGGGTCATGCGCCGGGGCCACTACACCGGGGGCTGGCTCACGTTCCCCCAGTTCGGGGTCGCGGCCGACCTCCAGGACGGGGACGTGGTGCTCATGGACGCCCATGAGTGGCACGGGAACACGCCCATGCTCTGCGGCCATTGCGGCGATGAGCTGCGGAAGCCGGGCCACGTGTGCGGGGCCATGCCCACGGGGGCCGTGTCCCCCGAGCGCATCAGCGTGGTCAACTACTACCGGACGGCCATGGAGACGTGTGGGAGCCTGGCCGAAGAGAACGAGCAGCGGGCCCGGCTCCAGGAGGGCCGTGCCGCCAAGAACCTCGGACTGGAGGACTGATGTACCGGAGCGCATGTCTGGTGGAGCTGATGGACCACGGCGGCGACGCTTTCGAGGTAGAGGTCATCACGGGCCACGTCCACGTGTCTGACCTCCCGGAGGGGCCCGGCGTGGCCAACCTCATGTTCACCCCGGACGGTGCCGAGGAGCTGGCCCGCGTGCTCAACGACGCGGCCGCCGTGGCCCGCGCCCGGGGCACCGACTGATGCCGCCGGGCGGGGACGTCCCCCGCGATCAGTATGGTCGCCCCAAGATCATCCCCGTGGGCGGTGGCAAGCCCGTGGGCTACACCCGCATGTCCACGATCGCGAAGGTGCTCGACGACAAGAGCAACCTCGTCAACTGGAAGTCCCGCATGGCCGCCCTGGGCCTGCGCCAGCGCCCGGCCCTCATGACCCGCCTGGCGGGCATCGTGGCGTCCGGCAACCTGGACGACTACAAGGTCAAGCGGGCGCTGGACGCGATCGTGGAGGAGGCCACGGAGGCCGCCGGGGCCCGTGACAAGGCCAGCGTGGGCACCGGCCTCCACGAGCTGACCGAGGCCCTCGACAGCGGCACCATGCCGGAGCACGTGGACGCCCCCGACATGGCCCGGCTCCTGGCCTACCAGGAGGCCACGGCGGAGCTGGAGGCCGTGGGCATGGAGGGCTTCGTGGTCGTGGACGAGATCCGGGCCGCCGGGTCCTACGACCGGCTCTGGCGGTGCCCCGACGGTCGGGTCCGTGTGGGCGACCTCAAGACCGGGGCCTGGGATGCCAAGGACCCCATGGGGGTGGCCGCCCAGCTCGCGGGCTACGCCCACGGCCAGCACTACGACCCGGCCACCGGGGAGCGCACCACGCTCCACCCGGACCTCGACATGAGCACCGGGCTCCTGATCTCGCTCCCGCCCGACGGGGGTTGCGAGGTCATCCCCCTCGACCTTGACCTCGGCTGGGCCGTGCTCATGGTCGCCGTCAAGATCCACGCCCTCCGGAAGCTCAGGGCTTCGGAGTTCCGCGCCGTCTAGGCGCCCGTCCAAGGAGACAATCGCATGGCGACTGCCAAGAAGACCCAGACGTCCGGCTTCGACTGGTCCAAGTTCGACACCGGGGCCGGTGGCGACTTCATCAGCGCGACCGAGAAGAAGGCCCTCGCCGACAGCGGGGCGCCCTTCACCATCACCAACGTCAAGGAGCGGGAGAGCCGCTTCGAGCACGACACGGAGTTCGTCATCGACATCGTCGTGCCGGAGGGCGTGGACGACGTGGAGGCCGGTGAGCGGGCCCTGACGTTCGCCAAGGGCACCGGGGCCGAGAGCCGCGACGCCACCCTCACGGGCATGATCGCCTACTTCGAGAACGGCGGCGACGACATCGAGGCCAAGCTGATCAAGGTGGGCCGGGCCTGGCTCATCAAGGCGGCCTGACCGTGGGGGACGGGGCCGTCGTGGGAGGGCGGCCCCTCTGCCCCTGCCACGGGGAACCGATGGACACCTGGCGGGGCACCGACGGGCACACCCGCACCCGGTGCCGTGTGAAGCGGCGGGCCGCCCAGCTCGCCGCCTATCACGCCGACCCGTCGCCCAGGAACTACGAGCGCGGCCGCTACCTGCGGCTCCAGCGCCTACGAGCCAAGGAAGCCCGGCTCGCCGAACTGGAGGCCAACCTTGCATCAGAAGAGTGACATCGAGCTGCGCCGTGCCGCGCTGGCCAAGACCGTCAGGACCGTGGAGCGGCTCAAGGCCAGCATCGCGGCCGACCGCGCCATCAACGACCGGCTCCCCAAGACGCTCAAGGAGTTCGACGAGCGCGTGGCCCGTGGCGAGCTGGCCGCCCCCGACCTGGAGGGCCTGGTCGGCGAGGTCGTGCCGTGAGCATGGTCCACGACCGCGACCTCCGCATCCTGGACTTCGACTGCGAGACCATGGCGGCCGGGTTCGCGGACCCTCAGTGGGTACCCCAGAAGGTCACGTGCATCGCCTGGTCGTGGATCGGCTCCGACCACGTGGAGGTCCACACGTGCGGGGGCTCGGCGGGGCTCTACGAGGAGCCTGAGCGGCGCCGGGTGCTCCTGGAGACGTTCGCCGGGGTCTACAACGAGGCCGACATGGTCACGGGGCACAACCTCCTCCGGTTCGACCTGCCCGTGCTCAACGCCGACATGATCCGCCTGGGGCTCCCTCCCCTGGGCACCAAGCTCGTCCAGGACACCATGCGCCTGCCCCGCACCAAGGGCCTCAAGAAGGGCCAGGACAACCTGGCCGGGCTCGTGGAGACCTACGAGCGCAAGCTGGCCCTCGACTGGCAACAGTGGGAGGACGCGTACGCGACCACCGGCTGGCCCGTCGTCAAGGAACGAGCGAGGAGCGACGTCGTCATGCACAAGGAGTTGAGGGCCGCCCTGCTCGAGCGGGGCCTCCTGCGGTCCCCGATCCACTGGCGATCGTGAGCGGGCGCCTCGAGGCCGCCGCCCTGGAGCTGGCGGGCCAGGGGTACCGCGTGTTCCCCTGCCTCAAGACCAAGGCGCCCGCCACCCCCAACGGCTTCCACGACGCCACGACCAACGAGGAGACCATCCGGGCCTGGACGTGGGACGGCATGATCGGCGCCGTCATCCCCACGGGCGTGGTGGTCATCGACGTGGACCCGCGCAACGGGGGCGACCGCACCATGGCCGCCCTCCGTGACGCGGGCCGGGCCCTGCCTCCAACGTACACGGTCCAGACCGGGGGCGGGGGCCAGCACTACTACCTCAGCGTCCCGGACGACGTGGTGCTCCGGGGCAAGCTGGGCCCGGGCGTGGACACCAAGGCCGCCGGGAAGGGCTACGTCATCGTGCCCCCGTCGCGGGGTTACAAGGTGCTCAGCCCGGAGGCCGTGGCCCCGGCGCCCGAGTGGCTCCTGGAGGAGCTTCGCGTGGAGGCCGGGGAGGTCACGGCGGGCGAGGCCGGGGAGCCGAAGTTCTTCCCCTACGAGGAGGGCACGCCATACGGCCTGGCCGCCCTGGAGCGGGAGATGGGGCGCCTGCTCACGGCCCAGGAGGGCGGGCGCAACGACGCCCTCAACCGGGCCGCGTTCAACATGGCCCAGATCGCGGCCGGGGGCGAGATCAGCCGCAAGAAGGCGATCACCGACCTGGCCACCGTGGCGCCCCGCATCGGTCTCTCGGTGGAGGAGGCCCGGGCCACCATCGAGTCGGGCTGGGCGGCCGGGCTCCGGGTCCCCCGCCAGGCGCGGCTCAAGGTGGAGGCCCTGAACGTCGAGACCTTCGGCGAGGCCCGCCCCGACGAGGAGGCCGTGGCCATCATCGAGCCCGACGACCCGGAGGCCGAGGGGAGGTTCTGGCTCGACTGGAACATCGAGGAGCCGGAGCCCCCGTTCCTCTGCCATCCCCTCCTGCCCGCCGACGCCTACGTGCTCGTGTACGGGGCCACCGAGGCGGCCAAGAGCATGACGTGGCTCGGCCTGCTCTGCCAGGGCTCGCACCACGGGGTCAAGGCCTCCATCTACTCGCTGGAGAACCCCGGCCACGTGGACCGCAACCGGCTCCGGCGCTGGCGCCCCGACCCGGCCAACCTCCGCATCACCAACCAGCCCATCGACTTCAACGACGCCCGCCAGGTGGGGCGCCTGATCGAGCGCGAGCGGGCCTGGGGCGCGGACGTCATCCTCATCGACACGTACTCCCACGCCTTCAACTCGCGGTCCGAGGACGGCAACGCCAAGGCCGTGGAGTTCGCCCGCCGGGTGCGGTACGTCATGCGGGAGGTGGGGTGCTCGGTCGTGGTCGTGGACCACACGGGCTTCACCGGCGACGAGCCGCGCGACGCCAGCGCGAAGCGTCAGCAGGTTGACGTGGCCATCCTGATGGAGAAGCGCGGCGAGTGGCGGGCCGGTGAGCCCGCACGCTTCGCCATGACCAACCGCAAGAGCGCCCGGTTCGGCAACCCGTTCCGGCTCAACGGCGAGATCCGCGACACCAAGGGCGACATCAAGGGCCTGGCCCTGGCCTGGGAGGGCACGGCCCCCACGTGGGAGGCGCCATGACGCTGGTCCAGGAGGCCGCCCGGCACGGCATCAAGGCGCCGAGCGCGGCCACGCTCAAGCGGTACGGCATCACGGCCGACGAGTGGCTCGGCCTGCTCAAGGGCCAGGGCTGGCGCTGTCCCGTGTGCCTCAAGGGCGGGGCCTCCACGCGCTGGAACACGGACCATGACCATGTGCCGATGTGGGCCAAGCGCCCGCCCGAGGAGCGGGCCCGCTACGTCCGGGGCGTCTTGTGCGTGTACTGCAACTTCCGCCGGGTCAACTCCCGCATGCCTGCGGCCGAGGCCCGACGCATCGCCGAGTACCTCGAGGCCTACGAGCAGAGGAGAGACGCATGAGCTACGTGGTCATCGACATCGAGACCACCGGCTCCGACCCGCACGTGCATGAGCTGGTGAGCGTGGGCATCCATGGCGAGGTCCACCCGCCGGGGCGTGGTCGGCGCCTGGCCCGCGCCGCCATGGCCACGCCCGGCACCACCATCGTGGCCCACACGAACTACGACCTCCGGTGGCTCATGCTGGACGGGGCCACCCTGGCCGAGGGCGTGGAGTACCACGACACCAAGGTCATGGCCTGGATGCTGGACGCGACCCAGGAGCTGAGCCTGGACGCCCTGGCCACGCGGTACCTCGGCTACACGCCTCCCAAGGTTCTCCGCATGCGCCAGGGCGTCGTCATGTTCGGCACCGAGGCCGGGGGCCTGGTCCCCATCGAGGAGGCGCCCTGGGACGAGCTCGTGGCCTACAACATGAGCGACATCACCACCGAGGCCGAGCTCTACGAGGCGCTCCGGTCCGAGCTGATGGACCGGGGGTTGTGGGCCCACTTCCTGGAGGAGGAGGCTCCCTTCTCCCGGCTCCTGGTCGAGATGGAGGCCGTCGGCCTGCCCTATGACCCGAGGGCCGGAGAGGAGCTTCTGGGGGCCACTGAGGAGACCGTGGAGGCACTGAGGGCCTCGCTTGTGCAGCGTACCGGGGCCCCCGACTTCAACCCCGCGTCCGGTGACCAGGTGGCCCGGTTCCTGTACGAGGAGGTCTGGACCCAGCCCACCCGCTTCGAGATCCCCCGGCTCAACGGCATGACCCCGGAGCGCAAGCTGGCCG
>JACCEA011559645.1_pt1 | contig 10911 bp, 13 predicted proteins | sample 7449851 | NCBI WGS metagenome assembly JACCEA01 (sample SAMN15323453, study PRJNA562643) | freshwater metagenome | isolation source: river surface water | place: USA:Blue River Watershed | collected 2017-08-18 | reverse complement strand
GAGTGGCAAGTAAGACAGCAAAATATTCCCAGAATCCATGAGTGAGCCCTTCATTCCAAGAAAATAAAACACCGCATATTAGAGTCGATATCCCCAAGAAGTACAGATCAAGCGGACTAGCTTGTTTCAATTGTGCATGCGGTCGCGGTGATTTCAACAATAACTGTGCCATTCTGCCCGTCAGATGAGGTTCGCTAGAGGAGAGTGGGTTCGCTGGATACTCTGTGCCTTGCCCAGTAAATATAGGTGCCAGCCGGGGTCTGTGAAAGGAGGGCTCGTTACTATCATGACTTGGCGTTCGAGAAGAGCTTGCAAGTGACACTGGCACTGTTGGCACCCCTACCGAGGGATCAAGACAATGTTGCCCTCGATTTACACTGCGCCAGGAGCTACTACGGAAAGACGGTGGAGACTGGGGATCTGTCCCTACCATATTGGTATTCGAGCCTAGTAGCGCAGCAATAGCAGATGTTGTAATCGACGATGGGTGACCATCAACTACAGTGGCGGTGCTGTCATCTTCACATATGGGAACAATCATGGCATAATCGCAATATCTTTGGCATATTTTGCCCCGATAATTTATAAGAGGTGAAGTGTATAAATAGATATGGTGAAAAATAAAACTAAAACAATAGTGTAAAAATAAGAAAAATAACTAATACTGCAACAAAGAAATACAAGGAAGATGTTGAAATCAAACGATGGGAAAAATATGCCACAATTGTGAAAGATATTGCCCGTGTGAGAGGAAGACTGAAAGACTGAATCCTCTTTCAATTGACCGATCAGAGAAGTGAAAAAATATTTGGAAATTTTGCTTTTCTTCTTCCCCCATCAAATATTATTCTACCATCATCTAAGTATGATGTACAATAATTAAGTAGTTTTTTTCATTCCGTTGCAGAATCATAATAGTTGATAATAACTACTTATTAGTATGTAGTTTACAAAGACCACTCTGTCGTTTCACGCATTGTTAGAGATGCGCGCCCCCAGATTTGGTATTATTTTATTCCATCACATCGCCAGCCAATCAGTCTCAAGAATTCGCACTTGAGCATCAACACTCATCACTGTGTGGGTCGCATTAATTTTACTTTGATTCTCTGTTGAAAATTTTCGAAGGTCAAGTCTTCTTTTTTGAGATCAAATGAAAAACTAAGTCTAGTATCATTTGTTTAATCGTCTTTCTCTGCATCACTATTTTGTTTGGTGAAAAGCTGCGAGTGTTTTATCCATGATTGGCATTTCTTCGGCTCGTGGTGATAGTAAGAGCTCCATTAGTAGCCATAGCACAATCACCACATCCACAGTGGCAGTTAGTGTTGAAATGTTGTCAAATTCTGGGGTAGGGGTAAATAACAGCGGCAACGCTACTGACTCGAATCACATTTTTGATAATCAACAAGATGTGACTCCCGTTGTTGCTTTCGATGCGGAGATGTCTCGAGAAGAAATTGGTGGTGCTCAAATTATGAGACCAACTCCAATATCAACAGAGTTCATTTCGGATACAGAAGATCGCCGACGACGTGCGAGGAGTATTCAGAATTTGGAGAACCATTTGGAAGATGCATTAGTGCATGATGAAGATGCTGAACGATTGGAATTAATGATGAAATTAAGACCAACATTGGCTGAAGAATTTATGAAGCAAGCAAGCGTAATAGATTTATATTTATTAGGTAATGTTCCTTAATGATTATACGATTGCATTTCGTTGAAATAGCTCTTTTCTCCTTGGTAACAGGAGTTTCAATTATTGCCTGTGGTGTGTTGTTCACGTGGAACTACGGCTTAGCTGCTGGGTTTTGGGAGTTCATTTTCGCGATGTTGATGATGTGTCTTGGTTACTGGTGCTTAACGTTATGTATATCGGAAATGGCAAGTGCATTGCCATTCAATGGTGAGGATTCTTCGTTCAATTCACATAAATATCCATATATTTATTTTTCGCTGCAGGTGGAATGTATGGATTTATTCGATTGACAATCGGTTCTCATTTTGGCTTTTTAGTTGGATGCTCAGAAGCTTTACAAAATATTCTGTGTGTTGCAACTACGGTATCACCAATTGGAGCAATGATCACTGAGATGGCACAGCGCCCTGCATCGTATGAACCTATTTACTGGATTCTATTTTACATCTCCTTTCTATGTATTTGTACTGCCAATGGAAAGACTTTTTGGATATTTAATCGAATTATGGCTAGTGTATTTCTAATTTTAGTGTTGGTGTATATATTTGGCAGTATTCCTTATCTCAATTATGAAAAGTTTGCATACCGAGATCATGAGTTTACGAAGAATGGAGAATATTATTTAGATGGATTTGGAATGTTACAGATGTTACCGAATGTAGCCTGGTATTATATGGGTGTCGAGTGCTTACCACTTGCTGGTGCTGTTTTGACCGATGTAAGTGATTGATACTGATTTTTTATTGATTCATCTGTTTAAACTATATGTATTTAGCCGAAAAGATCCGTTGCCAAATCAATGATTGCATGCATGGTTACATTTACAATTCTCGGTATAGTTATTCCTTTTATTGTGTGCTCGCAAGACCCTGGCACCGCTGAGTTGATAGACACCTCCTTGCCATTTAATTACGGATACAGCAAAATGTTCAAAATGTCTTACTTACTTTGTAATATGTTTGCCATCCCCGGATCGTATTGCACTGCATTTGGATTTTTTTACGTCTCTAGCAAGCAACTTGCTGCGATGAGCAAATCTGGTTTACTTCCAGCATGCTTGGGACGTGCCTATGGACATGAACATGATGGTGTTGTTCCAATTACAGCATATGTTTCTGTGGTAGTTGTTTGCTTGCTAATCAATTGTATTGGATTGTCGTCATATGTTTATGATAACTTTCTTATCGATCTGTTCTTATTGGCATTGTTGGGGAGCTTTATCGTCTATCTCTGCACCTTTGTTGCTTATGGAATATATCGTGCAAAATTTAGTCGCTTGGAGCGTCCTTTTACAAATCCTTTTGGCATCACCTCGGCTGTCATCGGGTTCATTGTTTTCTTTTTATCCACGTTATCCGTAGTTGCACTTCAGGGTGGAAACTATCGGGTTATCGTTATTTTCATAGGTTACCTTATGTTGTGTTCCATCTATTATTATTTCTATGGATCAAAGACGATGTATTATTCTGATGAGGAACAGATGGCAATGTTCAGTGCCTATGTTATTAAAGGTAAATTTCTACAATTTTTTCTTAATGGTGGTATAATCAATTTATTTCACAGCAAATTTAGCCAGGCGTTTTCGATTAAATCGTTTTGCGAAAACGACTCAACGAGTCCACGTTACATCTATTCATTCCAATCATTCCCACCACTCCAGCAGCTCGGATGGTGCTGACCCGGCGGGTCATCAAGGATCATCATCGAACTCCAGTGTTAATACTGATGACCAGTCTCATGGTGGATCGCAATCGTCTTCACATTCGTCCCACCATCATAGCCACCACGGTCGATCTGCCACACCAAAAAATTCTCATGCGTCTCCGAGAACTGCAAGACATGCCACTCCAAGGCGATCGAATCGAGTACATGGAAGTCATTAAGTTACCGGTCTCTAATAGTTTTAGTAAACAGATGACGTATCGCATCGCTGCTTTCAAACTCTTTTCAACTACTCCAACTTGGTTACTTTAGAAAGAGTCTTGATGATTCACGTGTACATCTGTATATATCTTCTTTCTCAGATCTTGGCAGGGGAGAAATTCAAAATATTTGTGTGATTTTCTGTTGTGATCGGATTCCCTTCTGCGAGTCTGCCTTTCCAAAAACGCTTCACTATTCTTTCGAGCAATTTCTATCACTTCACATTTGGTGCGTATAATTTCTGCGCTGTCGCCTTGATTTAGTTGGTTGTTTGTGAGCTTGAAGAGTGTACATTCCACTTATAGCTAGGATTTTATCGAGTATTGTTCCAAACGTTGTTGTACTCGTACTCTCTTATTTGTCGATTTTTTCTTGCTTAGTGTTTTTTCTTCATATATCTCTTGTTGTTTACATATCACTTAGGTTATGCTACCGAATGGATTCGTTGTAAATATAAATTAATTTGGTTATTAGTGCGATTGCTTCTGCCATAATTGTCGTATATTTTTTACGGCGTTGAACTGATGGCCATGTTTTTTTCTTTTTTTTTGTGCATATGTGCTTTGTTTATTTTCCTTCCTCGTCCCTGTCTCAACTTTGTCGTTGACTTATTTTCCAAATGCATCGGAAAATCTATTATTAGGTTTTCGCTGTGGTATATGTTTATTTTCATGGTGTTATTCTGTAGCAATTTTGTGAGTGCATAATCCAGCATGTAATATAAATAAGGAATATTTGGTAAACCTTCAACACTTTCTAATCATGAATACGTATATGGTATACCATAAGTATATACATCCCGAAGTATAAACAGATAAGGGTATTATTTTGCTCGTAATCATAGTGTGACCAAGTTGAAAAGATAACAGATATAGGCAGCACGACATCGTGGTTGGCTCTGTTATCTGCTGCTGCTGCCCTGCTGCTGCTGCTGCTGGTAAGCTCTAGTAGAGAGTTATGAGGCCGCGTGCTCCCGGCTCTTGTTATTTTGTTTTGCTATTTTCGAAATCTTCCGAATATTCAATACTCCTTGTTGTGGCCCCGACAGCAAGTAGCAAAATGGTGCTGGTTTCGCTTGCGCTTCCAATGTTTGTCATATTTTTTCTAGAGTCCCTAACTTTATCAGTGGATGGATTTTCCTTTCTAACACTAAAGACGATCCAAAGAACCAATTATTTCTCCATCAAGGTGCCAGCTTCTGAATGAATTAATACTACGCGAAAATTTATCCATCATATCTCTTGTAGCACCACAAACGTATCAACTTTTTACATCATTCCCAATATCTTTCTCCGCCTATCTTTGAGCCCCAAACCAAATTAGCCTCCACAATGTAGGTACATTATACTCATTATCACTATAATACGATTACTGAAGGAAGTTCCCAGTAATACCGTGGAATCGATTCCAATTGTAAATAGAGATGTACCAGAAAAGGTTCGAGTGAGTGCTTACTTGGAAATCAAGAAATTAAAGTCTGAAGGACATCCGGTAGGTACCATTTATTGCTAACTTTTCTGAAATAAATTCACTTTTTCATCATGCGTAATTGAAGATCCCTGATTCACTTATCCAAGCAACTGGTCGGCCCACACTTCAAGATGTGGAATCCGATCTAGAAACAGTTGCGATGCAAATGCAACAGAAAGAGCTGAATCGCCAAGCACAACTCGCTGCGCAATCCCCTGAAGAACGGGCGTACGAACAAATGGCAATCGCATTTCTTTCCCAAAGTTCTTTAAAGTTTGATATATCTCCCGAAGCACTACAGTCTTATGAAGAACAATGTTTGTTTGCTGATCTTCACAAACTCCCAGCAAAGATGGTTGAAAACAAACGTCGAATGAAGTTAGCCTTGGAAAAGTATCGAAGACATGACGGAGACGTTGGATCACCGGAAGTGCAAATCGCACGTTGGACAGAGCGTATCAAGTACATGACAGAGCATATGCTACAGAATCGCAAAGACTTCTCTTCGCAACGTGGTTTAACACAGATGGTGCATGACCGCAGGAAAATGTTGAATTATCTGTATAGGCAGTTCCCTGAGCGTGCGATTCAAATAGTGGGAGAATTAGGCATTCGATTCAAACCTCCTGGGAAATTTTTGGATAAAGCAACTAAGTACGAAGCTTTCCGAAACACCAAATCGAAAGTTGCTCAGCGATTAAAAGAGCAACGGGAGTCTAGAAAAATAGCAGGTTTGGGTCCGCGTCGTTCATCGACGAATTCGAAACAATTAGCTTTAAACATTGAAGGATTGCCCAAGTATACCAAACTATACTAATTGGGCTACCTAATTAAGATAATTTGATTGATGTAATAATTTTCAAGCCGAAGTGTAATTAAATATTTATTTTTATGGTTGGTGCAATCGTTTGAAAATGTTATTCACTATATCTGAGTATGCTATTTGTTCTTGGCTCGAAGATCGCAAATCCTTTATTGTCACAGCATTGACTTTGTCCTCATCCTCAGCGAGCATCATGACGAATGAGGCACCCAATCGATTTGCTCGTTGGAAAACAGATTTAGTTTTCTTGTTCTGTTCCAATATGACATCTACTTTGATATTTCTCGCACGTAATGATTGAACAACTTGCAACATTTTCCCACGCAACTCTTCTTTCATCGCAAATGCAACAACATCAATCTTGGTTTGAGTTGTATCGGGAAGAATCGATTTAGCCTTTAGCAATTCAACAATAACTGCATCACCAAAGCCAAAGCCCACCGCTGGAACAGCATCTCCACCAAATGACTCTATCAATTTGTCATAGCGACCACCTCCACAAATGGCACGGAGCTCGCGTTTGCGATCAAATCCTTCGAATACAATTCCAGTGTAGTAAGCCAAGCCTCGAACTACAGATGGATCGAATTCAATCCATGGTTTAATTTGGTATGCTTCAACCAAGTCAAAGAGTTTCAATATATCTTGTACACCACTTGCATTCATGCCAAGATGGTCGATGTATTCATCAATAGTGGTCATCTATGTCATTGGAGTGAAGAAACAAATAAAAAAGATACTTCGTAAGAGAGAATTATTAAAATATGTTCCTCTAAAACACCTGTAACAGCTTGCATAACTGCTCCATCTTCTCGAACTCTACTCCAATTTCTTCAATTTCCTTCTTCAAAGCAACTAATTCAACTTTGTCAAGTTTATCAACGAGCACACACGTAGAAATCCACTTGTCTTCACTTATTCCAACTCTTCCCATGAGATCATTGAGCAACTTACGAGAATTTACCGGGTCCGAGTCCACTGTGAGTAAGCAAAGATAATAGACACTACCCAAATTACAAATACCTTAATACCAACGTCGTGTTCGCTGATTCCCATAGTCTGGAAACTGTGAACAATCGATGAGAGCAATTCAGCCTCTGCTTCAACATCTGCAACACCAAAAATGTCCATGTTCCATTGGTAATGTTCCCTACATAAACGAATTATCAAAAAAAAAATCAAAACACAAAAACCGAAACATTTAATTTGATGATATACCTTCTTCGACCCCTCGTTGTTCTTTCGTACCTCCAACACTGAGGAATAGCAAACCATTTCAATGGGAAATGCAAAGTATTCTTTTTGGCAAGTACCATTCTTGCTAAAGAAGGTGTCATTTCCGGTCGAAGACTTAAATGACGGTTGCCTTTGTCCCGGAACTCATACAGTTGTTGAGTTACCTCCTCGCCAGCTTTACGAATGTAGAGCTCAGCATGCTCAATAATTGGCGCATCATACTCTTCAAATCCATATTTCCCAGCAGTATCTTTCCATATATCAAATAACCAATTTTTTAGCCGTTGGTCTTCTGGGTAAAAATCTCGGGTTCCTCTCGGTGGAGCAAGATTGAAGTCAGTTTTCACAATCTTATTCGATGAAGATAATTCCTTTGCCTTTTGTGCAACAACAGCACTGATTCTTCCAGTATTGCTACCGCTACTAGAACAAACAATGTTTGCAGAGTGAAACACTTGACTGCAACGAAGCCTCATGCCGCGCAGTGCGATAAACTGCCCTGTACGTACTAAACGCCCGATGGAGGAGGGGGGATAATGAGAGAATGCGTAAACAAGAGTACCATATCTCTGAGTGACAAATGTGGACAATACCATGACGATGCCAATTTTGTTAAGAATACTGACGATACCCACCAGCAAAAGTAACTCAGAGAATAGTGAAAAAACTCCGCTTTGGAAATCGACAAGGCGATGGTGATGCATCAAAGGCTTGACAAATAAAATCTTATCACGACCTTCTCAACAATACGTCAATCGCTGGATCCCAGATCATGGAGGTACAGTATATACAATACTAGCATACTAGCGCCTGTCGAAGCAATTGAGGATGTGCGCGTGGCGGCAAACATGCACAGACACCAACAGCAGCACGCAGCCAGCGCAGACAGAGAGCAGTACCAGCAGGCAGCAGCAGGGAGCAGCAAGTCCACCACAGAAGAACACACGGCGGCCTCCATATATATACGATCACAGCAGCAGCAGCAGCCAGCGGCAGCAGAGCCAGAATCCGGCGAGAATAATCTGGCTCAGCACAACACCGCCGGCGGTGGCGTTCGCGGCGTGCTAGCACAAGCGCAATAAATGTAAACATTACAATATAGGCCTTGTGTTCTGGGTTCTGACATTCGATTCACGACATAAATGTTATGCTAAATGTGGCAACGTTATAAGGCGTGCAATATCATATAGGGACTATTCCATATTGGGTTCGTTGAATTAGAAAACTAAGAGTAGGGAATGATAGAGGATTACTCTGCTGGTGATCGGGACATTTTTGGCGATGAAAACAGCAAGGTGTTTGAAATTTGTGTGACTTCTGCAGGGACGATTGATTTCGAAGACAACTCTATCAATAAAGCTGATGAAGTCTACATAGATATATCTTCTATTAAGCAAAATTCGTCGATGAATCAATTTATAAGTTTGATGGAACAAAGATCATCGTCCATATCTTCTTTACGACAGAAGACAACTGATATTGAATTCGTTGCAAAAGGTGGAGATTTCGACTGTCGCCCAGAATTTGTTTGCATGAAGAAAGAACCTCCATCATCAAGTGGTGCCCTTTTGAATTTTATCTTTGATAAGACTTTGTTACCACGTTTGATTACTTTGAATCTGAGCTATGTAAATTTCACAGGTTCGGATTTTCAAGTATTTTGTGACGCCCTCAATCCTTCAAAGGGACGTGCGTCAATCACAAAATTGACTTTATATCGATGTGAACTGGATGATGAGCGCACTTCAAAACTATTTAAAGAAATTTGTGGAAATATTTTGCTGACATATATTGATTTAACATCTAACAGAATCGGTGATGAAGGTGTAAAGGCAATTGTTGAATCCTTGTCCTACCATGAAGCACAAACAAAATATCTCGCATTGGGAAATAATAATTTTTCTGACGAAGGTAAGAGCATGCTGTTATTAGCTTGACATTATTAATGGAATTATGATGTGATTGTTATCCCTCTTCCCTGAATCGCTCATGGTGTACCATGGTATATGGTTATGCTACGCAGCTGTCAACCACCTCAATCAACTGTTCTCACTTCATCGTTCTCACATGAAGTATTTTCATATCCCAAACAATCACAAGATATCTGACCGTTACCTTGATCAAAGCTTCTATAATATACTATATATAGGTCGCATGCGACAATTAACACTTGCTGGTTGTCACTTGGTTGAGTGTGACTGGTCCCGTTATCTACCATTTTTACGCTCATTACAGATATTGAACCTGTCGTACAATAGTATCAGCGATCGTGGAATTTATAAAATTTTGCTTTCACTGAAGCTGTGCTTTTCATTGATTGAAGTGGATTTAAGCTATAACAAATTCCGTTATTACCATGTTCAAGTCCTTAAAGACTTATTGGAGGTGAACGAAAGTTTACAGCATTTTCATCTGAATGGAAATCGGTTCTATGTTACCCCACCGGAAAAAGAGAAAGATCCTAGTCATTTGTCAACCCCAACTATTTGGTCGTTGATTTCATTGGGCATTGCCGCTAACAAAACGCTTTTGACTTTCTCTTTACAGGATTGTGGAATGAAGTTAGAGAATTTAAAAGAGCTACTACCAGCACTACAAAAGAATGATAGAGTGAACTTAATGTTGGAGAATAATCCTTTGCCGCTGGAAGCTATCAAAAATGTACGCAGATTTTACCAAAGCGAATGGAAGATACTACCGTTGTCTCGAAATAGAGAACTAGCTACTTTAACAATTGCTTCTGAATGGAGACGAGAACAAAAATCCCTACTGGAAAAAGAACTAGAATCACTAGCGGTTATAGTGGATGAGAAAAGGAAAGCCGAAGCTGGAAATCGCAGTACAGATAGTGATTTTTCCATTGACCAACAGGTATTGCAAAAGCTTTCTCCAGTATCTATGGACCAAGAAAAGGAGGAGTTGGACGAAATTAGCCCACTCTCTTCAACCGACAAGAAGGACATCAACCATTCATCATTGGATACTAACATTGTTTCTGCACAAGCGATCACTAATCTCATCGCATTTCAACGATTGATATGGAGTCAAAATGTAATAGAGCGATCGAATCGCTATCGCACAGTGGAAGAACTGCATAAACTGGTTGAAGAATTGGAGATGCAGAATACGGTCGACAGTAAATTCATTGACATCGCGTTTGGCCGCGAAGCTTTTATTCTTGGTAATGTACAGATTTTTAGCCATACCACTTATGATGCATTGCGCGCACTTGTTGAGCCTTTAGTGATGGAACATGCCACCACTGTGGATAGTACGAAGTTAGACGAATTTATACAATTTAAGATTTCTGACCCAAATGGCAAAATAGTCGAAACAGAACTTGATTTGAAGGTAGGTCCTCGTTGTGTTGATATGTACGAAATTAATTTTAATGGCATAGTCTCGACGAGTTTGGTCTGAAATATTTGATCAAGAGCATCCAGTTATTGTACTTCGACCATCCACTTGGCTAAGTCTGTAGTATCGAGTAGTCGATCTTTCCATCGAAGAAAATGAGGTAAATACTTTGCGTTCTGTGGTAATTAACCCGCGATGAGGACAAAGGTATAAATGATACATATTATTTATAGTAGTTTGTAGCGAGGAAATAATTGATCGTTTATCAAGATTATACAGGTGAGGTACGCACAAAATTAAAGATTACAGACAACATTTCTCCGTGTTTTACGGGATTTGGCACATCAAACATCAATATGATACATATACATGTGGGCTATACTTCACCAATCACCTGATT
>JACCEA010042262.1_pt1 | contig 10912 bp, 25 predicted proteins | sample 7449851 | NCBI WGS metagenome assembly JACCEA01 (sample SAMN15323453, study PRJNA562643) | freshwater metagenome | isolation source: river surface water | place: USA:Blue River Watershed | collected 2017-08-18 | reverse complement strand
TTTTTAATTTTAATAATGCGTGAATTTACACAAAAAACTTTGCCGAACACCATTTCACAAAGTATAGGTAAGTCCTATTATTTCAAAATGTTCTACAAATTGCTTAGGCGTAAATGACAATTCCCATCCTTTACACCACCCAGCTATACCTTTAACTAATACTTCTCCTTCGTTACTTTCATTGAAAATAACAATATCGTTTTGCATAACAATTACACTGATATTTTCACTATCAGCTATTCCTTTAATACATTTAAATTTCATAACCTTTAATTTTTGATTCGTAATGAATGTACGAAAATTGTTTTGACAAACAACAAAAAATGTTGGTGTTGATGTATGAACACACAAATAGCTTTACTATGTGTAAAGCGTTTCGTCGTTTTATGTCTATCTCGGTTTTGGCGGTGCCGAGCCACTATGCCTGGTTCATTGTTAGGATTGCCACTATGTCATTAGCATAAGAACTGAGTACAACAATAAACAACTATTCGAGTTACAACCCTGGTGGCGCCGGTGTTGTTTGTGTTGGACGTTAATAAATATACACTAATCCTTGTTCCACCACTCCTTTATCTCCTTCTTCGCGTAGTTAGCGAACAAAGTGATAAACAAAACAATAAAAAACATACGAACGACGTGGTAGATAGGACCAAAAAATGGATGATCTTTATGCTTACCCAGCCACCAATACCCACCTCCTATAATATATAACCAACAAAATGTAACCATTCTAATCGGTTCTGTTGTTTCGCTTCCGTCTAATACGATGAAGTCTGGGTAAAAAATTGCACAAAAAATCGCTATAGCATACGTGACGTAAAAAATTATCATCATTTTATTTTATTTGTGTTAAGTTACAAAAAAAACTTTGACAAAAAAATTCAAAAAAAAATTGTTCAAAAAGAAAAGTGGTTGTAGTGGGAAGTGGTTGTGGTTGCGCAGGAAGAATGGATCTTTTCACTACACCACACCACATCGACACAAAACACCATTCCACATACTACTCGATACAACATAACACTACTACACTTACTACATTCTACACATACTCACTATTTTCCACATTTGCGCTACAAAAAAATGTGTATTATTTTATGCGTAAGGACGTTAAATCAGCGCTATTTTTAATGTCTCCATTATCACTCCAATTACATATACCACAGCAAAACCAGCAACTAACAACAAACAAATAATTATTCCTATACCCCACTTATTATTCATCATCACACCACCCATTATTGTATTTGCTATTCTACCTACGACATAAGGTACCACTATTAATACCAGCAAACCTATTAGTCCATTTAAAAATGTTGCTACATTCATATTATTATGTTATTTACTGAGTATATTATTTATTATTTTCTCCTCTCTCCAATTCCACTATATCGTCTGATATGTCATCATCTTCATCTTCCTCTACCTTATACTCACTTTCATCATAGTCATGTTCCTCTACGATTGACTCTACTACTTCAGCAGTACCTGCTATTACTTGCTTGATTGCGTCTTCTTCGGTTTCCGCTTCAACCTCATATGTCCATATTTGAAAACATGGTACTCGTTCTGTTACTATAATTTTTTTCATTGTTAATATTTTTCAATATGATTATAAATTAATTTCATCACCCAAACATTCTCAAATTCATAAATTCCACATGTATCAACAGCCTCTTCTATGGTATCATAATATATTATATTACCATTTTCATCTTTCATATAATCCATATTTCTAAGGTCTATTATAACGTATTTATATTTCATTGTTCTTTTGTTTTACTTGTTCAAATGATAATTTGTTCATAACCTTAATTTTTTTATTTAATTGAATTTATGAAAGAGACAGTGCCTAAGCACCTGTCTCTTCTTTTGTGTTTTGTAGATATTCATCAAGTGAATTCTTTATAATATCAGCCAATTTATCTTCATTAAATGATATGTCTTCTAAATTAATTGTCTTATTATAATCAATAGTAACATCAAAATCAGATACAATACGAGTGTTTTCGTTATTAATACTCTCAGCAATGTCTGTACTTATTTTATCAATATCAAATTGAAAATCATTTTCTTTGATGTTTTCAACGATGTTGATTACTTGCTCTAATGAATAGAATGAAGGCATTTGTTGCTTCAATAATGCAATTGTTTCTTGTTTTGTCATAATTTGTTTTGTCATAATCTTTAATTTTTTATTTTTAACAATGAATGAATTTACAAACTTTACTTTGCCAAACCACTATAAACATCATCGTAGTAGTCTTCAGCTGAGTCGTATTTAGGTTTTACACCTGCGAAGTAGTCTGATGTGCAATTAACACCCATATCAAAACTATCTATTACTATTTGTTTTTCATCCGATAGTAATTTGTGTTTGGCGGCATCTGTAATATGAACACCTTGCTGTTCTAGTTTGTTGATTAGTTCTTGTAGTGGTGTCATTACTTTGCCTTATCAAACAACTCTAACAATTCTAATTCAGTTTTACTTTTAACCAATTCAGCTAAAGCATTATATACTTGTTCACCTAATAGTGTTGGACTGAATAATGATTCAACATTTGTCTTCTCTATATCATCAAATATCCCATTGTCTTCAGCTATACTAAATAGCTCATGACGTTCTCTTTTTGATAATTTTCTGTAAGATAGTTCATCGATCAAGTCGTCTGTGTCGAATATGTCTAAATCTACATCAATTGTTGCCATAATTTATTGTTTTATTAATTTATATTTTACAAAATAACCATTCAATATTTCATCATATGCTAAATCAATTACAGTATTGTCTGTGTACCAAACATTATTGTCTTATTTTGAATATGTAGCATCTAATACTTTTTTAATTTCATCACTGTTTATTTTATTATAAAAAACTAAATACATAGCACATATTCCATCTTTAAAGTAATAGAACTTGTATGAATCAACATCATCAACTTCAATGAACGGAACACCAGTTTTAGTTGTTGATGTTGTTGTTTTCCAATGTTCTGTCTTAGCTATAAATTCAATATCTTGTCTTGACACACCAACTAAGTTTTGTGATTTAGCGAACAGACTGCTTAGTAGTGTTGATGTGAGTATTAGTCGTTTCATAGTTATTTATTTAGATTATTGAACTACATATGGATGACATTCCCATTTGCCGTCGCGGTATAGGTACTTATAATCTTCACCACGTACATCTTCTTTTAGATATTCATCTAAACTAATTGACTGAGCATCAACATCATCCTCACCTCTATCACGTCCGTAGGCTAAACAGAATTCTTTAACGTGAGTTTTTCTATCATTGAATTTTTGTTGATAACCGATTTCCTCACCTAATGTACTTAAATCACCTAATTCAAGTAATTGATTTATTTTGTTTTCATCTTGATAATGTTCATCAAGTTTTTGACCTACACCACCTTTGTAATAACCATCATAGTGACAATAAATGAAAGTAACTGTGTTGTCTGGATTTAATTTACCAATAATTGAACGTATTGCCATAATTTTTTATTTTTTGATTTGATTGAATGTACAAACAAGACTTTGCCTTCTTACATTCTATGTAGTTCATAGCAATAATACATTGCATCGAATATTATGTCTTCACTCTCAAACAATATATTACCTGGAGCATCATCATATATTGTTGCATCCAATACAGCCATGACACATTGTGCTTTCTGTATATTAGTTATTTGATCATATAAATGATCATTAGCTATTTGAATATCATTTATTAGTATTTTTGCTTCATCTAATGAATGATCATCCACTAATGATTTTAGATCCTTGTACATATCATTACAAAAATCATTTGTTGCTTGTTTAGCAATACTAATTACTCTGTTTTTAAATAATTCTAAATTGATCTTTTTCATAACCTTTATTTTTTTTGATTTTTATTATGTAGTGAATGTACGAACTTTACTTTGCCTACCACTCATCTTCATCATCAAATTCATATTCGTAGTCGTATCCATCTTCGATTTGAGTGAATTCATCTATTTGTTCATCATCGAATTGCTGAACATACTCATTAAATGCTGATGTGAAATCATAATTTAATTCCATTAAATCAGCTGTTAATTCTTCCCATTCAGGGAAATTATCACCATATTTAGACAAATTAGTGTCTGTATCTGCTCTATGTAAATAGAATGACCACATTGGCACTTCCATTATACGGTGGTTGTCTAAGAATAGTTTAAATGTGCTTTCTTCTTTGTCAGTAAAGTTGACTTCGTAACTGTTTACTGTCATTTCGTTCATAACCTTTATTTAATTGAATGTACAAAATTTATTTTACCTTAGCTGGTCTTCCCCTGGGTTTTCCTGTTTTTACATATGGTACCTTAGGTTTTATTTCATCTGGATTTTTCTTTGGTCTGCCACGTCCACGTCCTGTTGAAACATATTCAACTTTAGTTTTAAGTAAACTTGGATCTAATTTTGGTCTACCACGCCCTCTCTTAGGTGCATTGTCAGTATTAGTTACTTTAACATCACTAGCTTTAATTCTGTGTTTTTTCTTAAACACTCTCGGATGAACAATTAGTGCATCTAAGTGAAACGCTCTAAATGCTCCGTTAATATCGTAACATTCATATCCACCATCTTTCCATCCTGGTGTATTTGGTTCATGTTTCTTACTGAAATAGAATTTACCTGGATTTTCACTGTCGTAATATGTTGCAGGTAATACTTCAATTTCAGGTTTGAAGTCAAGATAATACTGCTCGTCAGTGTTTAGTTGGTACGCTTTGCGTGCGTACATTTTGTTTTTGATTTCTATTACTTTCATAACCTTTAATTTTGATAAATGTACGAAAATTACTTTGCCAAGCACGTTTAAAGGTTACTCTTCAGCATTCTGGTTCCAGCTCCGAGAAATTCCATCTTACTTAGCCCATCTCACCGCTGTGTGGGGACTGAAGTTTATAACCTAGTAGCCAGGACAGGACTCGAACCTGTAATCATGTATGTGTAGCTCTACAAGCTGACCTAGTTTTCCTCCATCATAGAACTACTACTCTTTTTCGGAGTTGGACCAGGGCGTTAACCAATTCCGCCACCTGACTGAAATAAATTTATTAATTCAATTTTGCCTTTCCAAACATTAATTCACCTAAGTCTTTACCTTCATCACTTAAGCTATACAATATTTCTCCATCCTCACCTACACTTAATGATAGTAAACCTTTATCTAACATTCCAATTAATGTTTCATCAATGTATAAACCGTGAGCCGTTTTGAATGTTTGTTTCATTTCATCACCATCTAATAAATACGTTTCACATTTACCCGTGATATATTCGTTATAGACTGTGTCTACTGTTTTTCTAATTTCATCTAACCAGAATTGAATCATTGAATCTGATAGACGTTCATTAACAGGTAGTGTATCTTCTACTTCTAAAATACCTTCAATCAATAGTTGAGCGTAGTCGTTTGCTGATTTGATGTTGTAATTCATAACCTTAATTTTATTAAATGCACAAAAGGAATTTTGCCTATTTTATAAACTCGTCTATTGCATATTGGAATGCAGCTACAGGTGAAATTGCATCGTCTTCTCTCATTGTTTTTAATGCTGTGTAAATTACTTCCACTTCAAGACCATATTGCATTGCCTCGTCTAATAAAGTACTAATTACAGCCATATCGGATTGTGCACTCATTTTTTCTATTATTTATTTCTTCTATTATTTGATCTGCTAATTTTCTAAATTCCTCAATTGCTTCTTTAACAAATGGAGAGATATTATCTTTATTAATATTTGATGATTTTTTTCTATTTAAACGTTTAGCTTCATATTCTCTAAACATTTTTTCGAATGATATATTTTCTTGTTCATCCATATTTTGTGATAAATATATTAGGCTTCCCATTTCGATTTCTTGAATACAGGATCCTTCTCAACTAAATATTTTAGTATATCAATGTGTTGTAATAACATTGTTGTTGCTTCGCTCTTAAATTTAAAGAATTCAATCAGTTCCTTATTTTGGATGTGTTGCATTTTGTCTATGTCTATTATTTGTTGTTTTATTTTATTTATATGTAATAAAGCACCTATCAATATCACTGAAACAATTGTTAATAATGCGGATAAAACTACTATTGCTGTTATCATCTGTAATATAATCTTTGGTTATTAAATGCACTTACTTTATTTCCCTCAATATAATAATAAAATTGAGCCATACCACAAATATTTCTAGATTCCATCATTATATTCTTACCTACAATATCAGCAAATAAGTTATTTGACTCATTAACAACATCTTGTGATGCATCTATGTCATACATTCTCGCTTCACCTACCTCGCTAATAAACATTCCACTATAAAAACCTTGTAATGTGGGGTGTTGTTCCATGAATTTATCAGCATTACACCACACATATATGTTATTAGGTTTGTTAGACAACGCTTTAACCATTGTTTCATCAATGATATAACTACATTCGAATTTACCTACACCAAATAATCCACCAGATGATCCGTGTCCTAACATTATGATACGATCATGTTCTTTTATTAATTCACGCACTTCATCTTTACTAAGACCACCTGTTAATATAGTTGCATCTGTTATATCAGTGTAGATTGGCTTTAGGAAATTTGTCGTTTTGTCTTCAGGATGAATTACAAGTGTCTTCATTGTTTGTTTGTTTTATTAAATGTACGAAAAGGATTGTGCCAATCAACTTTTGATTGACACTTCTCCTTTATCATCTATAATCATGTACTGACTACTTGTACCTAAGCAATCAATAAACCAATAACGATTACCATCTGCTTTACCATCAACATCAATTTTATTTACTTGAGTATGACCTACTACTTGAACTACTTGTGTACGTAGTGTTTTATGATTAGCAGACATTAATGATCTCGGTCTAATCCATATTGGTGATTGTTCTATATTGTCGCCATGTAGTTCCAAATAACTTAATCTTGGATTTAATACAGCAGCACTAAAAGCAAATGTAAGTGGTTTATACTTAAATTGTTCATTTAGCAGTGTTGCTATGTTTTCTGTTTGCCAATCTTCCAATCCAAATACATTATTCATGAATTCACTACTAACACCAGCATGACTGAACAAATACTTATCCATTTGATAAACCATTTGTAAATGATGTTTGTTTTCCTCTATTAATTGATTAATAGCAGGAGCTGATTTGTGTTGATATCCTGAGTAATGTTCATCAATACCACTCATATAGTGGTAGTCATGATTACCAATTAATAGAATTACTTCTGCTTTACCTGATTCCTTATATTCAATTATTTCTTTGAAATTATGAATCTGCTCAGCAGCTGATAAGTCATATGAATCAAAGTAATCACCTATGAAGATAACTCTATCAGGTTGCTCTTGTTCAATTATTTGCTTCCAAATGAAGCGACCGTGGATATCACCAAGTACAAGAGTTTTGTAACTCTTATTTGTATTTCCATTTATATCCATAAGCTGTTTTTCTTTTATTTTGGTAACATTCATAAATAGATGATGTTGATTTTTTATTTAAAGATAAAGCAGTTTCCTTCCACTTCAATTTCCCACTCTAACGTTTTACCGTTTACGGCGCGTTTGTATAATTTTGATAACTTCATAACCTTTAATTTTAATGAATGTATAAAAGGGACTTTGCCTAATCAAACCAATTGTATCCACTTTTGAAACGTGGTTTTACTTTTTCTGGTAGTTTAATTTGCTTTGGTTTACGGCCTCTTGGTTTGCGATAGCACTCCTCAGGATCATCCCATCTCATATTTTTCATCCTATGAAGAAATTGCTCGCGCATTGTTTTTTCATATTCGGGATTTGGTCGTGGATATACTGGTTTATTTTCCAAAGTGTCCTAATTCATCTAGTGCTGCAAATAAACAATCAAGTTCGTCTAAATGTAAGTCTATTCTTTTATCACTCCAACCATTATTAGTTTTTGATTGAAAAATAATATCGAAACCTTCTCCATTAGTCCATTCAGTTACCTTACATAATGACTCTACTAATCCATTAATTTCAAATTCAACAGATCTAGATTCACCTAATTTTTTAGGTGCGTAACCATCAATTTCTGCTATATCATTAGCAGTAATTTTTAACCATTTAGCAATTTTCTTCTTTAGAGTCATAACTAATTTTTTTATTTTGTTTTCTATCGTATGCTTTCTTATTCTTATGAACGCGATTGTAGTTTCTTTTCACACCTAACATAATGTCAAGTTCACGTTCTGCTTTGCGAATTGCTTTTAGAGTTTGTTGACGTGTAATTTTTAACATAATTAAATATATAAAAAAGGTTTTGCCTTTTTTAAATTCTTATATTTCCATTTATAACCACCAGCAGTCATAGCAAGCCCTCTTAAAACATTTCCTATACCTTTTATATTTAATTGTTTTTAATGATGTTTGAATATACTAACCTTGCTTTGCCCTCCAAATTAAAATTCTTCCTCTTCAATTTCGAAACTATAAGTTATTCGTCCGTTTTCCAATGAATAATTGAATCGTGTACCTACATTTCCATTACGATTTTTAGTAAATGTAATATAAGTACCACCTCCGTCACGTTGTGATTCACGACGCATTTCACCCATTGCATCAAATAAGTGTTTTAATTTATTTGAACCTACAAATTCACCTTGTTTTGTTACTTGCTGAATAGCTAGAAATGATGTAAATTTGCGTTCGTTATTTTCACCTTTATTATGCTTAATACATACATCAACAAACCACGCTTCAGCTGTTTTCCTATCCCAATTATTATCATCTCTAACTGCATCAATGATTTCAGCTGCACTATCAATTAGTACTAAGTCCCATCCCTGCGCTAATATTTGTTCGAATACATCTTTAGCATTATATTCTAAATAATCAGCAGTGAATAATGTTTTAATATTTCCTAAATGTGGGAAACGCTCTACATATTTGAACATTTGTTTACGTCCCATTTCACCACTAATAAATAAACATCTACGCTCTGTATCGTTTCGTTGAATTGCAGCTACTATATCTAATAGTATTGTAGTTTTACCTACACCTGGATCACCTATCATCATATAGTTTGATGCACATGGTATTCCGCCTTCCTCACTAAATAATTCATCAAGTATTAAATTACTTTTCATTGTTTCTAACATTCGGGAATCAATGTTAAGTAAATTTAACTGTGTTAATTGTGTAAAGTTAATTAATGATGGAACGTGTGTAACGTTTTTTGTTGTTGGACGACCTCGTCTTTTTGTTTGACTCATAACCTTTGATTTTTTAATTTTTAACAATGCGTGAATGTACAAAAACTACTTTGCCTTCCTACTGTTTTTATTTCCATTAGTAAGAAACCACCCCCATTCTTTTTCGAACCATGATTCGAACTTCTTATATAACATATGTATTTTATTAGTCATATTATTTAGCATCTATGTATGCTCTCACCTGATTGAAGAAAGTTACGTCATATCCACCACCAAACATTATTACTGCTTTCTCCATTTCTCTAACAGTAACATACATTAAATCTTTAGCAGCATGTTTAGTCATAGCAACATATACAAAATCAGGATCTAACACATGAATACGAATTATTTTATTATATAATTCATCAACATATTGTTTTGGGTCGGGTTTATTATCTTCCATTATTACCATAACTTAATCTATTTAATTGGTGATTTATTGTATGATTTAAAAATCGATGAATATCTCTATATGAATTTGTATTTGTTTGTTGTCTGTACAATTTATACAGCCGTTCTGCTGATTTTAATTGTTCTAGAGTTTCACAGGACATAATTACCTTTTCAACCCATTCCGACATTGATACATAATCCATAACTTTTGTTTTATTGAACATAAAAAAACTGCTTTGCCTTTCCACCTACTATTTTAATGTAGGGTGTGTTTGGTTGCAGTTCCGTAACTCGTCTACCATTCAAATCATAATATTCAACTTCATCATTTACAATTATACCTTCGTATCTTACTAATATAATGTATGAATATGACGTTGTACCATCAAAGTCTACTTGTTTTAAGCGATAATAATTGTTACCTGGTAGTGGTGCATGGTCAAATACGGTATAATCAGTTTTATAATTACTCCACCCAGCACCACTTGCTACAATAGTTGGTTCCCATTTTTCATTAATTAATTTTTCAACAGTAAATGATTCATTATTTGATTCAGATGCTGTACTCCATTGTAATTGTATTTTATCTTCAGTTACTTTACCTGTAAATGACATTAATTCAACTGGTAGCGGAGCAACATAATCACCTACTAATTTAATATCATCAATTCTAAATTGTGGTGTTGATGATGTATTTCTAAATCTAATTCTAAGGTTTGATGTTGATGGAATTGTTCCTGTTGGTGTTACTAATCTCCAAATAGCAGTACCTGTTCCTGTAGGTAATGTGTATGTTAATGCTGTGTATGTTATACCATCAGTACTAACCTCAATCTTTAATTCAGAACCATTCGATGCTGTAGTACTTTTAAATACACCCGCCGATAATTTTAAATTAATATAATTAAGTGTATTAATATTACTTATTGTTACATTAGTACCTACTGTATTAGTTATGAAAACATTTCCACTACCTGACGCTCCAGTATAACCAGACGATACTGTTGTTGTTCTAACATCAGCATTTCCTGTAAATGTTAATGTTGGATAATTCTGCCAACCAGTATACGTTCCTACTGCTGTTGTTGCTGATGGCGTACCACAGCTTTCTGTGAAGAGTGGTGTTTGCGAAAACGTTACTAATGATAAGTACATTAATAACAAAAATGTTGTGATTTTCTTCATGACCTATTTATAAATATGATTAATTCGATAAAGGTGCCTTAATTGCTGGGTGTGATTGATAGTTTTCTAATTGAAAATCAAT
>JACCEA012425630.1_pt1 | contig 10915 bp, 13 predicted proteins | sample 7449851 | NCBI WGS metagenome assembly JACCEA01 (sample SAMN15323453, study PRJNA562643) | freshwater metagenome | isolation source: river surface water | place: USA:Blue River Watershed | collected 2017-08-18 | reverse complement strand
CTATATCCATCAAGACGAATTCCAATTGAGCGACCCTTATCTTTTTCTCGAATTACTTTAAAGTCTTTCAATTGACCATCAGAGCGATTCCAGTCTCCGCCATTTTTTGTTTGGAATTCTACACCGGGATACAATGCTTCCAATTCAGTGTAGAGCCAGAGACGTGTTTTACCATTCTCATCTGGTTGAGCCGCTTGAAGAAACATTTGTGCTTTTGTCATTTAATTTAGCGATTCTTTCTGTTGCTTTTTGATAGTAAGTCTGGTCTAATTCACAACCCATAAAGTTGCGTTTAGTGTTATGACAAGCCACTGCACAAGAAGCACTTCCGGCAAAACAATCAAGAACAGTATCGCCCTCATTTGAATGTTTATTTATCAATGCTTCCAAAAGATTCAATGGCTTCTGGGTGGGATGAAAACGGTCTCTCTCATGACATATTGGAAATTCATATATTCCCTTGTCATATTGAGAATGGAAAGTTGGTTTGCTTCCCTTAATTGCAGTCAAAGCAATTTCTCTCGAATTGGTAAGATAATTAATCTTCGAATTTATAGGAACCGGATTTGTCTTTACCCATTCAATAAATCGGAGTTGCTTAAACTTGGCACTCTCAATCCAGTTCTTCAATGTCTCGATTTTCCACAAGTCATAGAAACAAATCAATGTTCCACCGGGTTTGAGAATACGATAACATTCTTCCATCACTTTATCAAGAACAAATATTTCATTATCCCACTCTCCAAATTCATAGGACATCTTAAATCTTTCAACACCCTTTTCACCACAACTCTCAAATCCTGTTGCTCGTGAAATTGTGTATGGTGGGTCAATCAAAACAAGATTGACTGATTTATCTGATACACGGGGCAAGAAATCTAAACAAGACTCATTGTTCAAAACGATAGACATTTGGTTTCCTCATATACATAATACGATATATCTTTAGGGTGTGCAAGTTTTAAAAATTAAATGATAAAAGATTCTAGGAATGGTATTTACCATTCCTGAAATAAAATGACAAAAAAATTCCCCCTTCCTATGAGCGGAGAAGGGGGATTAGAACAACAGAACTATGAGCGGATTCTGTTGTTCATATTATATCACGAGATACTCATCGTGCAAGTTTTCATCAGTAAAAGGTATTTCTGTGATGAAATAAAGGTCTCTGTCAATCCATCTAAATCCGGGAACAACGTATGATTCATCTCCAACATTTACCAGAGTCCATATATTGTAAGGATTTTGAGATTGAATAAATTCCAATTCCTCATCATATGTTTCAAAAGCACAACCATCAAATGAGGTGTTTTCGTCAAGATGATTTTTGATTGGTTTATATTTCTCTTGCCATTCATCAATAGTCAGTACACGGTCGAAACGATGAACCTTCAAATCTTCTGCTTTACAAATACCAAGAGTGTAATTGTGTATGAAAGTGTCAACAAACTTTTCGACAACCTCATCTTGTGTGCCAGATTCAGAAAAGTATCCTCCCTTTTGAATCTTGCGTTTTGAGCCATCTGCATAGTGCCACATAAAAGTAAGGGATATTTTGTATGTGGGAGTGATAGTGTTTTCCATACCTGTATTATATCAGATAAAATATAATATGCAAAAGGAAATCCCCTTCTCCGACCATAGAAGGGGATTGGTTTCACTTGGCGGAAAGTATAAGTTCCAAGTGAAATGGGTTGAGTGGGATTTGAACCCACGACCAATGCCTTAAAAGGGCACTGCTCTTCCACTGAGCTACCAACCCAAATCCCCCAGACGAGACTCGAACTCGTACATCTTGCGATAAAGGATTTTAAGTCCTTCGTGTCTACCATTCCACCACCGGGGGTTACAAGAATATGATACCACAATATCTATAGTATGCAATAGGCTATTTGATAATAAAAAATTTGATTAAAAAATAAAGGGATGATAGATATCATCCCTTTCAAAATATACTAAAAATATTTTTATCTAGTCCATACCTCAAAACTTGCTCCACTACCAGACATACCAGTTATTGCAACACCTGACACATAAAGATATCTTCTATCTAAAGTTGTAAGATTAGCGGCATTTGTGTACGTTACAAGAATGCCTGCAGTGTAAGATAAAACAATAGCATCACTTCCACCATCACTTGCTCTAACGCAACTTAAACTTATGGTTCCTGTATCATTTGCTGCACCATACTTTCTTACTTCTAATAGAGCACCAGCATTATCATATGTTCCTGATGTTCCTGAAAATGTTCCAGCAGTATTTCTTTCGTGCAGTTTGTAAATTAACTCGCTATTATATGTTCTTCTGTAAATATCTCTAAAACTTGAAAATCCAATACCTGTAGATGTTGGTGTAGTGGCAACAAAGTTTATTGTTCTATCTGTAGTTTTAGAATTAAAATAGTCTCTAAATGTACTAGATACTACAGTATTAAAATATGAATTTAATGCCCCTAAAGTCCCAGAATAAACTGGATCTAACTGAGCAGGAAGAGAAGTTTCAGTGTTTCTTACAGCCTGGGATAAAACTAAAGTTGCATCAGTGTTTGCATCTGTACTACTTGAATCCATTGAGTCTACTATAAGATCTCTTGCTGTTTTAGTATATGAAGCAGCAGTACCAGCAACAAACCTCAATTCATCTTGAAATTGTTTGTCAGCTAATCCTAAATTAATTGCTATGCTAGTAAATACTCCAGCTTGATAAACATATGGCATAAGTTTTTCCTCTATATGGATTTTCTTTTTCTGGGCATTCAAATCCTGTTTAAAAATATTTTTCATATGTTTTTTTAGGAATGGTAAATACCATTCCTCTAATAAAATAGCAAAAAAATATCCCCCAAATTTCTTTGGGGGATACACTTGACAGAACTGGTTTTATGGGTTCAGTTCGTTGTAGAGTGCTTTGGCATCACTCTCGGTTGTATGATGCAACAGTACCTCATAGGCAACACGGGTCTGCTCATCATAGTTATCGTATTCACGTCTCAGGGACATTGCCAGAGCAGGTCTACGTGATGAGAACAGATGCCCAACCAATCTGATGAGGTTGACGGTTTGCTTAGTCCAATCAACGCTCTGCATTTTGTTGTCAAGGTTGAGAGTCAGTTGAACCTCTGTCTTTGGTTCTTCTTCATCATCCTCATCATTACAATCACAGGAATCACTGCAACAGGCACAATCACCACAGTTGCAATTCCCGCACTCAGACCAATCACACTCATCCTCATCATCCCAGATATCGACCTCATCATCTTGGTCTGTCTCGTAGCGGGATGCATACAATGGGTCAGTGAGGTCAATCTCATACTCGCCCACAACCTTGTACTTGCAGGTGCGGAGTTTTTGGAATTGGCAGTCTGTTGGAATGGATACAACATCTACTGGGTTGATTTCCACCAGCATAATGTGACCATTGCCACCCCAGAAATCCCTAGCGTATTCGATGGTTCCTGCGTGGAAACCATATGAACATCCGACCTCTTTGTTGTCATCGACCTTGTTACGGGGCATCTCAAGGACAGAATCGACAGTGTTCAGGAACTTGCCTGTATGCTTGTCGGTGTAGTCCATCCGAACCGCTTTGTATGCAAGGAAGTTGCCATTATCAGTGATAGGCAATGCACGATGCTCAAGGAAAGTATACAATTCATCGACTGCACGTTTCGATGGATTGAGGTTCAGCTTAAGGATGAACTTGAACAAGTGAACACAATCAAGCCCAGCCTCAAGGAAGGACAAAACACGGGTTGCAACGGTAGAGTGAACAGGGTCACCAAAGACGTAGAGGTTGCCATCCTTAACCTCAATGCCCTCATACTTGGCATAGAGCGACTTGAGACGAACCTCTGGATTGACGCATCCAATAAATGCATCCCAGTCATTGACTTTGTATGCTTCCAAAGCCTTTGTGAACAAACCACTACCTGCATTGATTGAATAGGACTTGCCATCCAATACTACAGTGATGTATCCTGATTGTGGGTCAGGATTTACAATACGGGCTGATACGGTCATAGTGTTTCTTTTTCCCTTTATAACTGAAGCGATATACCAGTTTACCATAAGTACAATACTCTGCAAGCCAAACTCGAAAAATATCTACCTCATACTCGAAAAAAATATTTATTTGACATATTTTTTCAGGGATGGTATTTACCATCCCTTCGAAATTCTTTCAAAAAAAAAGGAGGCTCGAAAGCCTCCTTTTCCTATCGGACTGTTTGTTTTGAGGAAACCTATCAGTCCAATAAGCCCTCACTTTGCAGATAATCTTGCGACTTAAGGTAGTTATTGACGTTTTGCCAATACTTATTGATGCTTTCTGCGTATGGACTGGTGGATTTATTGTCATATCCAAACAAATTACGCAATATTGGATACTTAATCAGCGTATTACTCACTAATTGCTCGCATTCTTTGTAAGTATCAAGGTAAACATCATAACCTCGGTTTGTAAGGTATCCAATTCTTACTCCATTGTTTTGTATGTAAGAGTGACCAGTGTAATATTGGTCGATGATTTCCTTAAGGCGGGTTAAGTCTTTATCGTAAGTGACCATCCCACTTGAGAATGCATAACGCCACTCATCGGAAAGTTGACTACTGATACGGCACTTGTTGAATTTCTCGATTTGCTCGTCAGACAAATTGTAGAGTGCCTGTTGAACATAGTCTGTCAATTCCACCCAGCCAGAGCCAAGTTTATCAATGTCACAATACTTAACACCGTAGATGTTTGGAACCTTAATTTCAAGGTTGTAAAGGTTTGTAAGCAATTCCTCAAAACTTTCCATCGTTTTGATTTCATCGCCATTTGGATGTTTTGAAACGGGCAAGAACCGTTTGATTTCAACATATATGCCCTCGGAATTTTGCAAGGACATATTGTTGGATACCCAAGTATCACGCAAGGTTCGTCTGTTTGATGCATAACTGTATACTTCACTTACAGCAAAGGAACCAGCAGATTGCCCCTTGACTTTGACATATGGCAGTGTTGATATATCAACGAATTTTGCACCAAACCACTCTGGGTCTTTGGTCACAGATTCGGCATCTGCTTCACAAGCAAACTTGAGAATGTAAGCATTCTTCAAACTTACACCACTGTTCAATATTCGTTGACGAATTGTGTTTTGCGGAACATTGCCAGTGTAAACAAAGATTGTCTGGTCTGCATTGATTACAATACGTTCCTGATTGACAAACGATGTTCGGGCATCTCTTCTTATCTCAAGCACTTCCTTAATGAGAGGATAGTCTTTCCTTGAATAATAAACTTCGTAGTGCTTTGCGAATGTTTTGGTTTTGTAAGGTATCACCAAATCAAACACATCACGAATTTGGCTTGTTGCGTGATACTGTATGCCAAACTGATAGAGCGACTTGCATTCCGCAAATTTGGCTTTTGTATCAATCTCAACATTACGTCTGATATCAACAAGGGATTTGAAGATGTAAGACTTGGTTTTGTCATTCATCTCAAGCGATTCACGGGATGCAGAAGGAACCACACTGCCGATAGGAGCATAGAGCTTAACATTTAGATTTCGGAAGCACCTAACCTGTGTTGATTGTTCGCCAGTCAATCCCATATCGTCAATGCGAAAAGAGTAATTCACATTACCCATACGGACAACTGAATCTAGATTCCAACCCCAAGTCTGAATTGCATAATCTTCTGTCTTTACCAAGTATGATTTCTGTACCTCTTGGTACAACTGATTCACAACACGGTCATCATTCTTAACGATAGGCTTAGGGTCAAATTCGGCTAGGAATGTACCTGCGACTTGACGGAACGATGACAGGTCGATGGTTTTGATTACGATATCAATTGCAAGACCTGTCTCAGATGTAGACTCTTCTGCAATCTTTGAAATCTTACCGATGTTTGTTTCGTCAATGTATGCAAGGTAAACAGATTTCTTGCCGTTGTGATATGACGTGATGGTGAAATCGTTTACATAACAAAACGCACTCTTACTCCCCAGACCAAGCATTCCTACCTGCTCATTTGTTCCACGCTTTGTAGATTCACCGTATGATACAAAGATTTCAAATACCTCTGTCTCTGATAAACCCTTGCCAAAGTCTCGGATGGTCAATGAGTTTTTAAATGGAGTAGGGAATGATACTTCAATTGGACGTTGTGGGATACCAGCATCGACGTGTGCATCAAATGCATTTGTGCAGTATTCACGGATGATAGCAAGGGGTTTGTTGCTATACAATTGGTTGCGGAGAATGCCAAAGATATGTCCGATGTTGGACTGCTTGACGGTGAAGAACGCTTCCGACTGAATGCCAGAAGACTGGACTTGGATGGACGATTCTGCGATTTTCATAATAGGTTTCCTCATCAGAATATTACCATCTGTGTATACTACTTGCAACACCAACTTTAAAAATAAAAAAATTTGACAAATTTTTTCAGGTCTGGTCTTTACCAGACCTTAAGTAAGAAATCAAATATTTTTTTTTAGCTGTGTTTAAACACAAATAAGCACGTTATAAGTGCATTTAGTGCACTTATAACGTGCTTTAGTGAAGGTTTGTGGGCTATACGCCCACAAACTGGTACTGATTGATGGTTTTTTGTTCCAATTGCTTGGCTCTATCACCAATTAAGCCCCAACGCTTGGAGATTTCCTGCAAAGATGAATCAATAGCAGGTGCAAGTATCAGGCTTGCTGTTGTTTCCATCTGTTCACGGGTTGAACCGTTGTAGTCCTGTGCGGAACGGGTCAAACCGTTGATGATACCAAAGGCAGACTTGTCGTGTACATCACCGTGACGTTCGTGCAGAGAATCCAAGTAACCCTTGTGCCAGAGTTTACCCTGTTCAATGGTCATTTTGTTATCACGGGCAAGCAGGGCAATTGTTGCAAGCGGGTCATTGACCTTGACTTGCTTTGCATAACCCATAAGGGTTAGCATATCGTTGCCTTGTGTCAATGCTACCTGCACGGCATTCTTAACCTGCAAACGTAGGTCAACCAAGTCGATGTTGCCAAGGTGTTTTTGGTTTATCTTGATGGACGAATCCTGCCGTCCCCAAATCATACCGTTAAGGCATATAGCCCTGAATAAGAATGGTGAAATGCGGAATGTTGAATTGCGAATCTCACTGTTCTTGAAGGCGATGCCTACGCCATAATCAGAGTCTGGTTCACTCTTCATATAGTCTGGTAGCAAGATGTTACCAAAGATATCATCCCCATCATTGAAGATATGGGATGCAAGAGCATCATCAAGGGATGGGAGAGCATCCTTAATGATATCCATTGCTTCGTGATTGTCAATCACGCCGTATCGTTCTGATACGATAGCACGGATAATATCGTTGCCTTCCTCATCGTGACGAACACGCAAGCGGAATTCACGGGCATCTTTACCCTTGCCAAACCATTCACTCTCTCTACGGTCTAGTTCGTCATTAACGTACTTGACCATATCATCATCATATCCACGTTCCTTGAGGAACGATATCATAGATGATGGAATATCAGTGAACATACGCAACGAATTCAAACCAGAATCCGTCAATGGCATACCATTGGCAAGTGTGCTTGAATCCTGTAAGCGGATTTCTGATTCCATTGTCGTAACGTCTACCTTGTGGGTTGACTGTTCCTTAACGGTTTGGATGAAATCTGCAAGAGGGGTGCATTGTGCTTGCCATTGTTTTGCAACGTGGCGGTGGGTTGCGGTAGACTGAAGACCGATAGCATTAAACCAATTACCATTGGCATCTTGCTTTGCGGTAGCACCTTCACGGACTTGGAATCCACCGGCATTGGTGAAGACGTTCTTGTTTGGTTGTGCTTGGACTGGTGCGTCATCCAGTTCCAGAAACGACTTAGGTGTATCAGACATAACGATTGGCTTCCTTTGTGTAATTGAAATTTACAATCTGATATTACCATCTGTATATACCTGATGCCACAACTATTTTAAAAAGATTTTAGACCCAGGCACTACCACAAGAATATATTTTTGTCAAGAAAATAAAAAAACTTGACAAATTTTAAAAGCCGGGGAAATCCCCGGCTTAAGAAACTTCTTATATTTAAAATTACCATCCACTAGGAAAGTCTTCTTCTTTGCAATAATAGTTCTGATACATATCTACTGGGGTAACACCTGATAACGGATATACTTTATCTGTTTGTGAAAGAATCCAGAATTCTCCCCTGTTATATTCAGAAACATTCTCATTTGTAATTTTAGGAAGATTCTTTATATAATCAGAGTTTGCCCACCAGAAATTACCTTGGAAGTGTTTTGGATCTTCTACATAAAATCCACCAGCTGCATCATTCTCTTTAAGGGAGTCTACGCATTCTTCCCATTTATTGATAACATATAAATCTAAATATCTAACCCAAGCTTCTACATTCTTTTTTAAATCTGGATTTGTGTGAGATAAACCTTTAGTATGTAAATAAAGCATCGGAGTATTTGTCTCATACTCATTTGCTTTTTTCAACATAAGATTTAATGTATCTGGTTCGTTATTGAAAGATGCATTTGTAATAACACCAAATTCAATCTTTGGATACATATCTTTGAAATCATTTAAAAATTCAGAATGAATTTCAATGTCACCAAAGAGTGTTAGATAAATCTTATTTGCTTTTTCGTAAAGCCCAGAAGATTTAAACTTTTTAAACTTGTCAATAAGAATACGAGAGTATCCTGTTTTTAAATATACGTGAAAGAAAATGTCCATATATTTTTTCTACAGATTAGGAGCCAACAATCATAGGAGTTCTGATTCCAAGATATCCACCAGCAATGTTATAGTCCACCCATTCCATTGCGTCTGTTTCTGCTTCATCTTCTGTAATTGGATTTTGGGTGTCAGCGAGAAATTCTTCTTTGAAATGTTCTACTAATTTTTCATAAGAGTAGATAGCAACATCCACCCATTGTTCTTCTCTTATTATTTTAGCAATACCGATAAGGGCAGAATCACAACCATCGTAAGTTATGGCACCTTCACAGTTTTCTTCTATGTAATTTTTAATTTGTTCTGCTTCAGTCATAATATTGCTCCAAGTCTCCTGTAACGATTGATATAGGTTCAAATCCAAGTTTCTTTGCTTGGTCTGCTTTGAGAGGTTTACCATCAACATACACCGTGGGATATATCTTGATTTGTTTGCCATCTTTAGTTTCAAATATGCCATCTCTAACGTGTTTGATATTATCTGCTTTAGAGAAGATACATTCAAAGCGTAAAGACCAATCAGACTTGAATGCGTCAAACTGTTCATCCTGGCATTCATCGTCTTTATGATTGAACATATTATCAAAGTACTGCTGAGGTTTAGTGTAGTCTTCCTCAAGGATAACTTCAGTACCATTATGTTCAAGGCGTTTACAGAACAATCTCAAATCGCCATCTTCTTCAATAAATACTTTAGTGCCCAGTCTACGAGAATAGGGGCTGATAAGTTTGCTGATTTTTAATTTACGAAGATGAGCGATGGTTGTTTGTACATATCCGTGACGCTCTGTTACATAGTATTTGAATTTGGCTTCCATAGGGTCATTATATCATTCTGGGGATAACTTGCAAATTAAATATTTTTCTCTTTTTAAATAAGTGTTTACTTTGTAAACACTAAAAAAATATCCCAAAGAATTTTCTTTGGGATATTTTGGTGATTAGTCGAACGATTCACCCCATACAAAGGAGAAGTAGATTCTTATGTTGAATTTTTCTCCCTTCTTGTACTTCTTCTTGTCTCGGAAGTATTCTATAAACCATCCACTAGTACCAGTATGGAAGTAATTGCTTTTTTCTTCCTTCCTATATTCTAGGATTGATTTGTAGAGATATTCAATTGTCTCTACTTCTTTGAGGAATGAATAATCTGTATTGATTCCTGTGGCGATTCTGATGCAATTGATTCTGTCTGCATAATGAGAAATATAACTAATCTCTTTATCCAGAATCTTTATTTCTTTTTTGGTCATTTGGCTTCTTTCTGATTGAGGGATTATTTCTTTATAAAAAAGTAATATCCGCCAATCTCTTTACATTCTACACCAAGAGACTTAAGGTGTGCAAGAAAAGTCTCTCTGTCTTTTTCAATTACTTTAGCGGTAAGTTTTTCGTCTATATCCTGATATATAAAATAAACAGGGCAGTAAACTTTGGCATTCTCTGAGATGTATGTTTTTAAAGAGACGATGTTTTTTACTGGGTCTAAGGAAGATAAAATTAAAATATTTATAAGTGCTAACATATTTAAATTATACCTTGTGCTCGAAATTCTTTAACTTGCTCGATTTTCTGTTGGTTGATTAGGTTTCTTTGTTCTGCTAATTTTATTTCACAATAGCTTGTTGCAAGATGTTGATGTTTTGTTCGAAAAACTTCAACATCATTTAATTCAGCAGAAAAGCCATCCTCTAACTGATATACTTTAAATGGCTCGATTTTTTTTCTGGTCTTGATTAGTCTTTTCATAATTCTAGCAATGGGAATCTTGTTGTTCCGCATCTCTCTAATTGTTTTTCCTGAAGACAAACATAGTATTGACAGCGAGATTTATCTTTGCTTTTAAATTCTACAATCTTGTTTCTTTTAACAATAAAGATATTGTCTTGCTCAGATATCTCAAATGCCTCGATTTCTGATGTGTTCTTCATTAATCTTTTCAATTGCATATCTTTCTGCTGCACGTCTTGTCTCTAATTGTTTTTGGACATAGGTATCACAAGTCTTAACAGTCTTGGCAGATTTTAAAGTATATCCAAATTGATCTTTAACTTCAAATCCATCTTCCATTTTATAAACATAGAAGCCATCAGCCATATAGATAAGTTTAATCTCCATCTTCATCCTCGAAAAAGGGGAGACTCGAAAATCTCCCCTTCATTATATCAGGCTTGGG
>JACCEA011761979.1_pt1 | contig 10916 bp, 9 predicted proteins | sample 7449851 | NCBI WGS metagenome assembly JACCEA01 (sample SAMN15323453, study PRJNA562643) | freshwater metagenome | isolation source: river surface water | place: USA:Blue River Watershed | collected 2017-08-18 | reverse complement strand
TTGGGGTTGTAGCCCTTCTTGCCGTGCTTGACCTTCATCGCCTTCAGGATGGCCTGAGTGGTCTCAACGTCGAGACCCATGGTGCTGCACAGCTTCAGCACCTGCTCGGTGAAGATGAACACGCCCCAGGTGTCCTTCAGCACCGGCTCGGCCACGTCGGCTGGATACCGCACGGTATGGGGAGCCATGCGGTTCATCAGGAACTGGTTGGTGGCTCCTGCTTCCATGCAGGCCGGGCGGAACAGCGCAGCGGCTTGGATGATCTCGTGGATGTTGCGGGGCTGCATCGAGCGCACACCCTTGGCCATGGCGTAGCCCTCCAGCTGGAAGGTGCCGTTGCCGATCTGGCCCAGCCCAATGCGCCGCATCACGTCGTGATCGTCGAAGGGGATGGCCTCGAAGTCCTCCCAGCTCCAGCCGAGCTGGCGACGCACCACGTCGAGCGATTCGAGGGTGCGCAGCCCGAGCACGTCGAGCTTCACGAAGCCTGCCGACTCCAGATCATCCATGACCATCTGGGTGACGGTCTTCTTCGAGCTGGCGATGAGCATGGAAGGCACCAGCTCGTCGAGCGGCTGCATGACGCTGTCGAGCACGAAGCCTGCAGCGTGAGCACCGTAAGAGCGCCACGGCTTGATGTCGGCCAGCTGGCTGAGCCGGTCGTGGGTCTGCGGGTCGATGGCCTTCACCTCGGACAGGTGGGTCAACCGCCCGTAGCCCTTGAGCACGAAGTCCTGCTCGCCCAGGCGGCGCCGCATCAGGTTCTTGAACTGGAGGAAGAGCGAGCCCTTGCCGTCTTCATCGCTCCAGCTCCACGAGTTGGGGGTGCACTGCTGCACCGAGCGGAACCGGTGGGAAATGTAATCGATCAGCTCGTCACGGAGGAAGGTCTGGGTGTCCAGGTCGATGTCCGGCGGCTTCGAGCGGTCACGGGTGAGGAAGCCACCGAAGTCGAGATCCCACTCGATGGGGTCGATGTCGGTGATGCCGAGCGCCCAGCACACCAGCGAGCCGTTGGCCGAACCACGGGCCTGGATGCGGATCTCCTTGGACCGGGCGTAGTCGCACACATCGTGCACCACCAAGAAGTAGTCGGCGAACCCGGTGTCCTTGATGACAGCCAGCTCCTCCCGAGCCCGACCGACGTATTCGTCCTTCTTCATCGACGGGACCCACTCTGAGCCCAGGCGCTGCTTCAGCCCGTTCTGCACCAGCTTCTTGAGCTTGGCGTCCGGTTCGGGGTCCACGCTGGGCATCAGGAACCGATAGCTGTCCAGCGCCGGGATGGTGAGCTGGTTGAGCTGCAGCAGGTGCTCGTAGCTCGCCGTGGTCTCGTTGAGGATACTCACACCGTTGGGCAGCGCCAGCACGTGCCGCTCGATCCACGCCGCATCGCACAGGTGGTAGGAGTCACCGGGGAAGGCATCTTCCCCCGGATCTCCTTGATAGGCCAGCTCCTTCATCATGGAGTGGGCGTGCTTGTGCGTCTCGTCGGTGTAGTGGCAGTCACCGGTCAGGATGGTGGGCAGCCCGAGATCGTGGGCGATGCTCACCATACCAGCCAGTACGGTGTCATCGTTCCAGCCATCGCCGTGATCAGTGCAGTGGTGCTGCAGCTCGACGAAGGTGTGGGGGAACCACTTTGCGAACGTCTTGATGGTGGCTGCTGCGTTGGACGGGCCACGGGTCACCAGCTCCTGGATGGGCAGCCCGAAGTAGCAGCCGGTCAGCAGAGCGATGTGGTTGCTGTCCCCCGTGGTGGCCAGCTCGGCCAGATCGGCGAAGTCGATCAACGGCTTGTAGTGGAAGCGCTCACGGGTGTGGGAGCGGGTCACCAGGCGCACGAGCGCCTTGTAGCCCTGCAGGTCGAGCGCCATGAGCCCGACATGCCAGCGGGTACGGTCCTTGTGGCTTACCGCTTCGGGCACCGAGCGTACCACGTAGGCTTCCACGCCGGGGAACGCCTTGAGTCCGTGGTCCTTGGTCTCGTTGTAGAGCTGGAACGCTCCACCCATCACGCCGTGGTCGGTGAGCGCCATGGCTGGCTGGCCGTGGCCTGCTGCCGCCGCCACCAGCTCGGGCACACTCGATAGCGCATCGTTGACGCTGAAGTGCGAGTGCGCATGGGTGTGGAAGAACACCTCGCTGAACTTGGTCATCCGCCTCTCTCCTGCTGCTCTGCTTCTTGGTGAGAATGTGCAACGGCACGGCCCTTCCGGAGGGGTGGATGAGCCGTGCCGTTGCGAACTAGTGGAGAGCTGAGCTACCTGAGGCGATATGTGGCCCTCCGGGAGGAATGGTGGCTCAGCTCTCCACGATCAGGCCGCCGTTGTCTCGGCCCCCCAGTCATCATCGTCGTCGGGAGTGTGGCGAGCTTCGTCCCACTCGTCGTCGGCGTCTTCGCCCCAGTCGTCGCCGTCGTTGCTCTCGACGGCGGTGTCGGACTCGTCCCAACCATCGGCAGCGGGTACAGCGGCAGCGGGCTCCACGAAGGTGGGGCTCGGGGCCGGGGTGCACTGCTCGATGATGGCCTGGATGACGCCGTCCTTCGTGCGGGAGGTGACCTTCACGTGGTTGGCTGCAGCGATCTGCTTCAGCTCCGTGAGGGTCTTGGCCCGCAGCACCTGCTCCGACACCGCCACCTTGCCCTTGGCGGGCGCAGGAGCGGCCTCAGGAGCCGCAGAGGGAGCCTCGGGCTCGACGACGGGAGAGGAGCCGTCCTCAGCCTCGGGAGCCTCCTCTGCGGCCTCCTGCGGCGCCTGGGTGGCGGTCTGGGTGGGAGTGGCCTCGTGGATGGTGGTCATCGCCTGCTGACCAGCCTCGGCATCCTCAACCTCGAACTTCTTGAGGATACTCATCAACCGCTCGGCCTGGGCCGGGCGCAGCTTGAGGTTGATGTCGACCAGCATCACGCCGCCTTCTGCAGCAGGGCCTGGGCGAGAGCGGCGATGATCTGGTCCTTGGCAGCGGTGAACTCTGCCTTGGCGATGGTGGCGGGCACCACGCCGTTCTCGATCGCCTTGTCCCGCAGCTCCTTGAGCGGCAGGGCAGCGAGCTGCTCGGCGGTGGGCGGGGCGAAGCCGGGGATGATTGGCGGGGTGATGACCGGCGGCGAGGAGTAGGCGGGCTGCTGGGCGGGCATACCACTCGGTACGCCCTGCTGCGGCTGAGCCTGCTTGGTCGACTGGTTCTGGGCGTAGCCCGCCAGGTTGGCCGGGTTGCCGGGGTCCAGGTTGTAGAAGTCGGCCATCAGCTGCTCACCGATCCAGTCGGCCACCCGATCAGAGCCCTTGCTGCCGGTCTCCTGCTCCAGCGGCAGGCCGTCCATACGGGTCGGTACGGCGGCGATGTCGGGGTTCCCTGCCATCCAGAACGCCTGGTAGGTGGTGTCCTTCGCCTGACCCGACTTCGAGAGCCGCACGATGGTGCCAGCCAGCGGCTGACCGGGCAGCATCTCGGTGCGGGTCTGGATCTCGGTGAAGAGCTTCTTGGGGATCTTGATGACCACCACCTCGCCCTGACCGTTGTTGATCGGAGTGGTCTGAGCACCCTCGACCACTCCCGTCAGCACAAAGGGGGCCAGCGAGCGCTCGGTGACCCGAGCGTTGCCCTGGGGCTGGAAGTCGTTGGCCACCGGCCGGGACTTGAAGCCGTCCGGCGCTGCGGGGTCCCACAGCTCGCCGTAGGTGTACCACACGTCCTGGTTGGCGAGGAAGTAGCCTTCGACCATCTTCGGGAAGGCCGGAATCCAACGGAAACCGGACTGTCCGGGGCCTGCTTCTCGCATGCCGCCGCCGGACTTCATGGGGCGGTCGGATGCCCGGCCGCCCACGTTGGGCTTGTTCATTTGGTTGCTCCTGTTGCTTCTCGGTGAGGCGGTTGTCGGTGGCTGCTGCGAGCCCGTGACCGTGCCTACTGATTGAGGTTCGATGCGCCCAGCTTGATGTCGCCACCGAGCTGGAGGTTCAGGGCCAGACGGGCATAGCCCGCCACGTCCCTCGGTAGCACCCACCGCATCACGTTGTGGTGCACCGTGCTCGATGCGTGGAAGACGATCACGTTCGGGTCGCCGTGCCAACGCTTCGATCCTTGTACCACACCGGGTGTGACAAGCAGAGAGCCTGCCGTCATCACCTGGTGGTGGTTCCCCTCGGTGGTGTCGACGTTGACATACCGAGGCGTATGGGTGGAGACCACCCAGCGAGCTTGGAAGAGCCAGGAGCCGTCATCGTTGCGCACGATGCGGTGCTGCACGTTGCTCATGTCCAACTCGGCCACGACAGCCTTGTGGATGGCTCGCCGCTTGATGTCTGCGGCGCCTGCCTGAGTGGAGTGCACGCCGAGCGTGATCCACCATCCTGGCCTGTCGAGAAGTGAGAGGAGCTTGTCCTCCCACGCTGCTGCGTTGCTCATGCGTGCTCCTGGTGAGGGAGCCCAAGCGCTGCGGTGAGAGACCAAAGCGCTTGGGGTGTCGTCATTGTAGGCAGGTCAACCCGAGCCCGCAACCCTCAGATGTGAGGGCTTCGGGCCACGCCGGATCGTGCCGCTCAAGGTAGAGGCTCGTTCGACGTCAGCTTCGGTGTACAGGGGGACCCGAAGGTCGCCCATGTAGTAGACGAAGCTCGGGATCAACCAGCCGTCCTTGCGCCACCGGCGCACGGTTGAGGTGGAGCGGGAGACCTTCTTGGCCACCTCGCCCACCGAGTACAGCTGGACCGGCATGCGGTTGAGGATCTTGTCGATCGACGGCTCGGATGACCCGGCCATGGGTGCCTCCTAGGGCGTTGGTCAAGCAGGGATGTCGGGCAGCTCGATGTAGACCTGCTGCGGCGCCTGCGGTGGTGCTTCGGGAGCAGGCGGCAGCTCAGAGACCTCCACCTCGCCCAGGTCCTTGTAGCGGGGTGACGGCTTGGGGCCGGGCTTGGAGACCAGGCACGAGCCCGCCTTCATGATCCGCCCCATGCGCTCCTGCTCGGGCAGGCCCGCCTCGTTGAGCCACGCCTGGAGCTTGTCGGGATCGAGCTTGGGCGTGGTGACCTTCTGCCAGACGGCGGCGCCGAGAGCAGCCTTGAGCCGGTCTTCGTCGTAGCCGTCCCTCGTACCCTGCTCGGGCATGGTGGCAGTGAACTTGCGGCCCTTGGCGACGAAGGTCATCGTCTTGCGGCCGAGCGACTGGAACAGTGGGACGAGCGTACCATCCCGTATGGTATCCGCCTCGGCCTTGGCCTGCTTGGCGATCTCGGTCAGCTCGTGGTGAGTGCCGAGCATCATGGCCAGCTCAAGCTCCTGGGGTGACTGCTTTGCCATGGGATCTTGCTCCTCCCTGGGTGGGTTGCGGGTGGCGGTGAGAGTCAGTTGCTGCTGATGCGGTTGTGGAGCATGGCGTCGATGACCTTGCGGGTCACCAGCGGCATGGCCGAGAGGTCATTGATGTCGAAGGCGTGCTGGAAGTTGTGGTTCCCGTAGCTGGCCACCGCTCGATCCAGACCGAACAGTATGGTGCTGGCGTCCTCGCCGATCTCCTTGACCAGATCGTCGGCCCGGCCGGTGTTGCCCCACTGACCATCGGTCAGGGTGACCAGCATGCGGTTGCTGGCGTTGCCTTCGGTCAACCACTTCTTGGCCGCCTGCAACGACAGGTTGGGGTCGGTACCGCCCGTTGCCTGGGGCGTGTCCACCATGGTCGAATGCAGCGTCTGGCCCTCGAAGTACATCAGGTGGCTGGCCGTGTTGTAGAGCCAGGTGCGGTTGGCTGCCACGCCCTTGGCCTTGCGGGCCACGTCGTCGATGCCACCCTTGATGGCCCAGATGGCTTCGCCAAGGTCGGTCTCCTTGCCACGCATCGACGAAGAGATGTCGATGAGCAAGGCAACCCGGATGCTCAGCTCGTTGCGCCGGTTGGGTCTGACCACCGACCGGTAGCGCCGGTGACCCATCTTACGGTCGAGCGGTACCAGCTTGCCCCGCTTGGTGTTGTAGGCCACACCGCCTGCAGTCTGGTCGATCAGCGTGCCGAAGACCCGGCAGAGCTGGCCACGCAGCGCCACGGCCCGAAGGCTGGCAGCCTGGCGGCCGGACTCGTACGAGCTGGCGTCCAGGCCGATGCCAGCGGCCTTGGCGGCCTCCTTCATGCGGTTCTGCCCGGCCTTGCCCTCGCTCGACTGCATGGCCTTGCTCTGCTCCTTGGCCAGCTCCTCGTTGAGCTGGTCCCGAGCGCTGCCCTGGCCGTCCTCCTGGCCTTCCTGATCGCCAGAGCCCTCCTGGCCGTCCTCTTGGTCCTCCTGGCTGTCCTGGTCGTCCTGGCTGCTCTGGTCGTCGTTCTGGTCCTGTACGGCCTGCTTACCCGCTTCGGAGCCCTGGTTCTTCTTGTCCTGGCTCGGCTTGCTCGTGGTGCCCGACTGCGTGACGTCCGGGCGGGTTTCCGGCGGGAAGGACACCAGCTCTCCCAGCCGGGAAGCCAGACGACGGCCGTTGTCGGCATCGTCGGGCCACTTGAGGGTGACGAACGTCTCGGCGATGCGAGCGATCTCGTCGATCACTGCCTCTTCGTGGCCGTTCTCCAGCATCAGGTCGTACATCGTGTTGAAGAGGGATACCGACAAGTACGGTCGCAAGGCCACGAAGGCATACGCAGCGAGCGAGACGCCTTCGACCCGGCGGGCCGAGCGGGGCTGCCCGTCGGTGCCGAGCATACCTTCCAGTACGGCGGCGACGTCGTAGCGGAAGGCTTCGCCCAGGCCGGGGTAGAGGGTGGCGTACTGGGTCTCCAAGCGCCCGACCTCGGCGGCCATGAACGCCTGAACCGTTGCGGGCTCCCAACGGCTCATCTCCATGCCGAACGGGCGGATGTTGGCCGACTGGTTCAGATCGGCAGACGCCAGCGCCCGGTAGTTGGCCGCAGCGAGGCGCATGCTCACGCCTGCCAGGTCACGCTTGTCTTCGGCCAGCTCGGCCAGCTTCAGGTCATCGAAGATGATGGTGTCGCCCTGGGGCTGGGCCAGCGAGGCGGCGGCACCCTTGCGAGTGGTGGTCGGCACCTCTCGGATGAGCGAGTCGATGGGGGCCAGCAGGGTGGTGAGGTGAGACAGGATTTCGAGCCGCTCGTCGGCGGTCAGACCGTCGATGACCATGTGACCGGGATCGGATGCCACGGCGGTGCTCATCGGGCCGGGTAGCTGAAGTGGGTGCGGATCTGGGGCAGGTACTTGGTCTCAAGCGTCTGACGCACGATCGTCCGCTCGTCATCGCTCTCGAAGTAGGCCAAGAACATGGTGACGGCCAGGTTCAGGCCGTAGATGTGCACGTTCTCCTCGAACGCCCGCAGCTGGTTGGTGGTGATCGGCGAAGTGATCACGCCACCGGTCAGGGCCGTGTCCCGCAGCGTCTTGCCCAGCTTGCGGATGGCGTCGCACTTGATGACCTTGGCCTCCACCTCATCGCTGTAGTCCATGACCAAGCTGACCTCGAACCGGTTGCGCAGCGCCTCGTTGAGCTGGTTGGTGCCTGCGTAGCCAGGGTTGTAGCTGGCCACGATCAGCACGTCGTCGGGGAGCTGAACGATCAGCTCGCCCTCCCACTGCTCCTGGTCGGGGTCGGCGGGGTCGAAGCGGGGCAGGTACTCGCCGGTCGAGCGCCGCACGGCCTTGATGCCGTGCTCGTACACCAGGAGCTGGCGACGACGGTCGAGCAGCGGGTACAGGATCGGCACGACGTCCTCGTGCAGCCGGTTGATCTCGTCGAAGTACAGCACGGAGTTGCCCAGCTCGCAGGCGATCCACAGCGGGCCACGCTGGAAGACCAGCTTGCCATCGGCGTCCTCGATGAACTGACCGATCAGGTGCTCCGGACGCATGGCGGGCATCACCGTGATGAGCGGCTTCTTGGTCCGGGCGGCGTACTCGCTCACCAGCTCGGTCTTGCCGGTGCCGGTCGGGCCGAGCAGCATGATGTTGCGCTTGCGGGCGGTCTCGGGCTTGCGGTTGTGCGCATCGGTCAGGGCCAGCACGTGGATGTCCGTGATGTTGTTGACCTGACCCGTCTTGCTCTTCTCCTTGGCCAGCGAGCGGTAGACGTAGTCGCCCACGGCGGTCGGGATACGGCTGGCGAGCATGGCGGGCAGCTCGGGGGCTGCCGGGGCCGCAGGTGCGGCGGCGGGGGCCTTCTTGGCCTTCCCGTTGGTTTCGGCGAGGGTGGCGGTTGCCATGGTCAGATGCTCCTTCGTTGCGGTTGGTGAGAGGACTTCATCCTACCCCCGGGTTTCGGCGGTAGCAACACCGAATTGAGGATACTCACGAGATTTCTGGGCAAAGAGAGGGGGAGCCGTCCCGCAGTGAGACGACTCCCCCGGTGGCTCCCTAGCGAAGGGGGCGGGAGTTGATCAGTTGCGGACCTTGTCGGCCATCTCGCTGGTGCGGGCCTCGAAGTTGTCCATGAGCTGCTTGTGCGCATCGGTGAACCCGCCACCGGCCGCCGCCGCCCGGTCGATGATCGCAGCGACGGCATCGGTCAGGTCCTGGAAGGCGGCCAGGGCCACGAAGATGTCCTGCGAGCTGGGGGTGGGTCCAGCCAGCTCGTTGAGCTTGGTGGAGAACTGGCTGACCCGGTCACGGGCGCCTTCCATGTCGAGCTGGGCCGGGGTGGGGCCGGTCCGCACCTGGCGCTTGGCCACGGCGAAGGACACCCCACCCTCTTCGGCCTCGACCTGCTTCTCGATGGCTCGGTACAACTCCGGGTTGGCCGGGGTGCCGTCATCGTTGAGCATGCGGGCACGCTCGACGTGGTCGTTGAAGCTGGCCTCCACGCCCTTGGGCTTCACCCGGTTGGCCGGGTCGCCGTAGATCTTGAACGTCTTCGCCCAGATCGAGACGTTGGTCGGGTGCACGCCGATGAGCTTGGCCAGCTCCTTCTGCTTCATCGGGACGCCATCGGCGTCGCTCGGGGCGAGCAGGTCGTGGGTGATCTCGGCCGCCTCCCACATGAACGAGCTGCGCTTGTCCTCCAGCGCCTCGACCTCGTGCAGGCGCTTGACCAGCTTGTCGACCTTGGCCTGCTGCGCCTTGGTCAGGGTCGTCCCGGTCGCTGCGCCCGTGACCTTGACGTCCTTGCCTGCGGTGCGCTTGCGGCTCGACACGGCGGCCTTGCCTGCCGCCACCTTGGGCTTGGCCGGTGCCTTGACCGCAGTGGCCTTGCCCTTGGGCACGGCGACCTTGGACGAGTTGCGGGGGCGACCGCTGCGGGGGCGGTTCTTCAGGGCAGCCGCTGCCTCTTCGGGCAGGGCGGCATCTTGGGGAGCTGCCTCGGGGGCAGCCTCATCGCCGATGGTGGGCAGGTCGATCATGATCTCGGTCACGGGTGAGTGCTCCTTCGCTTGGGTCTCTCGCTCCTGCTCGGGCCTTCCGAGTTGAGGAGTGCGAGAGCCAACCTACACACATCATCGACCCGATGCAACCTCTTCTTGAGGATACTCAGCTCCATCCTTGCGGTGGGTGATCCCTCCCGGTAGAGCAGCCTCCCCAGCCTGGTGGTTGTGGACAGGGCACCGATGGCATTACCCTCACATCAGCGGGCATTCCTTGCTCGCAATCTCACCAGGAGCAAACTGATGAAACACTGGCGGACAGCCATGTCCGTCTGCTTGGCTGCGCTCGGCTTCGCCGTGGCCGCACCCAACGCAGGCGCCACCCCGGCGACGTGCCGGATCACTGCCCAACCGTGGCAGGGAACCTACAACTTGCGGGTCGAGCACCGTGACGGCAGCGAGGAGACGCTGCTCGACGGTGACCAGACCGACAAGGTGACGATGGCCCCGCAGTCGTGGGACTTCCCGGTCGGGGAGGTCACCTACGTGCTGTGGGCACAGACCGAGTACCCCGCTCGCTCGCACTCCTCGTGGGGCGATGCGCTGAAGGTCGACCCGTCGAGCTGCCACTGGGCACCGGGGGTCACCTACGAAGCGGTGGTCATCAACGGCGAGCGCATGCACGACTCGGTGGTCATCGGTGATGCCCCGGTCCCGCCGACCACGACGACGACCACGGTCCCGACGACGACGACCACGGTGGTGACCGTACCGCCCAGTACGCTGCCGCCGACCACGACGGTGGTGGTGGAGGTCCCCACCACTGAAGCTCCCGTGCCGGTGACGTGGGTCGACGAGATCCCTCCCGCCACGGTGCCGGTTCCCCCGATGACCTTCCCACCTGCTCCCCCGCCGACGATCCCCGGCGACGTGGGTCCTCCGCTGGTGGAGGCGCCCCCTGCACCGACGACGCCGAGCACCGCCCCGGTACCGCTCGGGCTCGACCTGACCAACGACGAGAACCTGCCGTTCACCGGCGCTGGCACCATGGTGCTGGTGTCGGTGGCACTGGGAGCGATCGCCAGCGGCTGGCTGCTCGTCCGGCGCTTCGGGTCTGCGCTTCGGTCATGACCAAGCCAGCCATCGGCTGGAGGGCCACAGAGCCCGCCCCACAGGCTCCAGAGACGCCGCTGGTGCTCTCCTGGCCGCCTACCGTCTGGGACCTGGGGGCCTCGCTGGTGCACGCCTCGTGCGTGCGCTGCGGGGCTCCCCAGGCCGACGTCCGCAACGTTCGCCCCGAGCTGGCCACAGACCGGCAGCAGCACGAGGACTACCTGGCCTCGTGTTGCGACGGCTGCTGGGTGCTCATCGAGAAGTTCGCCGAGGAGGAACCGACCGACATCTTCACCGCCTTCTGGACGGCACCGAGGCACCAACCCGAGCAGGTTGTGCCCCGCCCAGCAGGCTTGGCATGGAGCCCAGCAGTTGCCCGTCGCATTGAGGCATGGAGGGCAACCAGACCGGAGGCTCAGAGCTTGCGACCCTGGCCTAACCGGCAAGTGCTGATTCAGCTTCCAACCTCTCACAGGAGCACCAAAGAGTGACATCGATCGCCTTT
>JACCEA012095096.1_pt1 | contig 10919 bp, 15 predicted proteins | sample 7449851 | NCBI WGS metagenome assembly JACCEA01 (sample SAMN15323453, study PRJNA562643) | freshwater metagenome | isolation source: river surface water | place: USA:Blue River Watershed | collected 2017-08-18 | reverse complement strand
TCACGAACGAACCGGAGCCGGCACCGAAGCTCGTCATGGTCGCCCCGCCGCCGCCGACACTGTGGACATTGCCCAAGCTAAGTGCGGCCAAGCCGGTTCCGATGTTGTAGGAGAAGTAAGCCTTCAGCGTCGTATTGTCGAGGAATGCGAACGCATACTCGTTGGACGAGAAGCGAGTCATTTCCCCGTGCAACCCGGTCGGGCTGCCGTAACGGAAACTCGCGCTGTCCGCGATTGCGCGGGTGCCGCCCGAGCCGACATCCAGCGTGCCGCGGAATGTGCCGTTGTTGGCGTCGATGTTACCATCCCCCGAGATACGAAACCCGCTCGTGCCGGCGACGTAGTTTCCGCTTTGCAGGTAGGAGCCGGAGTTGTTGGTAAGTGTTAGCGCATGGACGCCGATGGTGCCGGCGGTAAGTTTGCCGGCGTCGACGGTCTGCACCATCAGGTTCTTAATGCGCACGCTGCCGCTTACGATCTCAAACGGCACATCGGGCGACGTGCCGTTCCATACTTGGAACTTGTCGGCGACCATTACCCAATCCTTGCTAGTCCCGTCGGCTTTGACCAGCCCGGTAACGTTGTTGCTGCCGTCGAGACGAATCAGCGGCTGAAACGACGCGACCCAAGACGTGCCGTTATGCACGTAGAGTTTGTAATTGTCGTCGGTGTCATACCACTCGTCGTTAACAGAGATGCCAACAGTCGGCGCGGTCGTCTGGTAGAAGACCTTGTTCTTGCCGTTCGCCGTCGCCTGCGCGGTGGTGGCGGCGGAGTTTGCCGTTGTGGCCAAGGCATAGGCGGCGGCGGCGCCGTTCTGCGCGGTGGCGTTAACCGGCCCGACCCATGCCGAGCGTCGGCCTTCGGTGGTCGAACGGGTTCGCGCCCAGAAGTAGAGCGTCACGCCGGCCGTTACGTTCTGGCGAACGAATACGGTATCCGGCCCGAGTTTGTAGGTCGGAGCGGTTCCATCGACCGGGGCCGGCGCCGCAGTGCCTTGCTCGAAGATGTCCACACCTTCGATGGCTTGTTCAGCCGGGAGGGTGATGTTAAGTCGAATGGCCTCCGGCAGTGCGGCGGCGCCGAGCACAAGCGCTCCCGGGTTGGCTGCGCGTTTCGGCACCGTATAACCGGCCGGGTAGTCGGTCAGCGAATCTTTCCACGCGCTGCGCACGCCCACTTGGTTAATGAAGCGCACACGCACGTCGTATGCGACCTCTGCTTGAACATCGGTAATAAAGTCCTTGGTTTGGTTGGCCGGCGCCGGATTCCAGTCCAACCAGTCGGGCGACGCGTGCGGCTTGTATTGTGTTTCCGCTCGCCCGCCCTGCTCCGTAAACGTATCCGACGGCGCACCCCACGTAACCCGCAGGCGCGGCACCCACGTTCCGTCCGGTTGGGCAAAGCCGGTGGTGTCGTCGGCGAGAAGCACAAGCGTAGCCGGGGCGGCCACCACGGACGGGTCCGGAAGGTTGGTGTTGGGTGCAAGGTCGACGACAGTTTCCTCGCCGTCGTTCCAATCGTAAACACCGGCGGCGGTTTCACGCGCCGTAATATGCACCGCGATGGTCGGGTTGTCCGTGCTGCCGAGAATCTTAAGCACGTAGCGCAGCACCTCGAACTCTTTGTTCGCCCAACCCTCGTAGGAGCTGGTAATGCGGATAGTGTCCAAGCAAGCCAGCTTGAACGCTTTCAGTTTGTAGGTTGCCTCGACAACAATCTGCTGCCGGCCGCGCTCGAGCTCTTGTTTGGCCAACCGCTGCGCCGTCGCCGGGCTGATGGTAAACGGGTAGGCTACGTCTTTCCAACGGCGACGGTTTCCGTCCTGCCGGGCGTATTCGTCATTCTTAACCTTCGGAAAGTCGGCAGGCTGCCAAAGGTTCTCCGGGCTGATATACGTGCCGCGCACGCCGGAGTAACTTTCGCGCATCGACTGGCGCGGTTGAACGGTAAACTCGCCGACAAGATCGTCGTCGGTAAAGTCCGCCCCCACATCCGGCGTTCGGTAGGCGCCGGCGAACAGCTCCCACAGACCGCCGGTGTCCACAAGACGGCCGGCCATCGCCGAGAGCAGGTCGGGCATGGCGTCCTGATCGCTGGTAAAGGTGCCGTTCGACGCGTAGCGCTTTTCCGTCGACGCGTCGGCAAGCACAACGTCCTCGTCGCAGATGTTTGCTTCCGCCGACAGGCGCGTGAGGTTAATGCGGTGCCACGGAATCCCGCGGCCCAACTTGCAGTCCGCCATATAGTCCGCAGCGCAGAGCGCGGAGTTGGCGGACCAAGCTACCACCCCGCACGCTAGACGGGCAACGTTGTTCGTTAGGAACGGCGCGGTGTCGACGGTGAAGAAAGTTCCGCTGCCGTCGATGCTAACAATCCGCGTGCCCTCGACGATGCCGGCGCCTTGCACACGCATCCCGGCCGCAAGGTCGGACGTGTCGGCGCACCCGATGTGCGTATTGCCCTGCTCAATGTCGCAGGTGCGCAGGTAGATGCCTACGCGCGGGTCCATAACCTTCTTGCCCTTTACAAGGAAGCGGACGTTGGGCAAACCGTTGGGGAACAGGTCGGCGTTGAACGTCAGTGTAATCCGCGCATACGTGTTGCCCCGCAGCCGGTGGTCCGCAGTCCATTCCGTCGGTGCCGCCGCGATAAGCGCCGCGCTCGCCGCCTGCGTGTTCGTTCCGAGAAACTTTTCGCACGTAATATAACCGGCGTATTTCCCGGTCGCGTTGCCCGAACCATCCAGCGGCACCTCGACCAAGCCGGTGCTCTCCTCCAGATACATCGTGCCGATTTCGGTGCTCTCATGCCCGGCAAGAACGGAAACTAAATGCAGCTTCTCGTTCTTTGCCCCGGTGGTGTGCAGGAACACAACCGGGCCGGCTAGCAGAACTTGCCCGTAGACCCCGCGTTGGAACGCCAGCGGGTCGCGCGCCATTACATTGCGCCCGGTGTCGCCCAAGCCCTTCAGCGCGTTTCGCGCCTTGGCATTCTGCGATGCCGAATATGCGACGGAAGCCCCGACCGTTACGGCATAGCCGATCAGGCTGGCATACGTGACGGCGGTGCCGAGGATGGTTACGCTCCCGGTTACTCCGGCGGCGGTTGCTGCTGCTGCAATGACAGGAGGCATGTTATTTAATTCTCCAAGCCCGATTGCATTTAAGTGTGGCCACAAACACAAGCCCTTCCTGCCCGGGGAATCCGGACAGGCGGCCGTTGCACACACCCAAAGCAGGGGCGCCGTGCTCCATCGTTTCGATTAGATCCCCTCGTTGCGCGAACGCCAGCGGCACGGGGGCAAACCCGTATTTCAGGCAAGCCGCGTCGATTGTCTCGGACAGCGGGCGCTCGCGCACGAAGCGCGCCAGCACCCGGGCCGGCACATTGCGAAAACGTGCCGCAGGGTCGAAGCCTTTGCGAATGGCGATCCAATCGCACGCAAAGAAGCAACAATTGTTCTCGCGCCAGTTAAACTGCTGCGTGCGCTTCTCCTCGAAGAAAAGCGCCAGCTTGATTGTCCAATCGTTAGAGCTCATCGCGGGTGGTTACAGGCTCAAGCGAAGGGGCCGGCGCCATAGGAGACGCCTTGCCCCACACAAGCTGCTTGTTGGCAATTGCAGGAACATACTCGAAACCGCGGTCGCCGGGGAAGTCGATCTGCTGGTCTTCGTGCGTCCACCGGCGGGCATTGCTGCGGTCGTCGATAAGCTCCTTTTCGAGGTTAACGAGAATCGTAGCAGTTTCCCCGTTGCGCACCATAGTCGGGAAGTCGATTAGCCCGTCGAAGATGCACTTTGGTTCGATCACAATGCCGGCCGACGAGATAACACCTTTCCAAATAAGTGCGGCACGCCCCTGCGAGTCGTTCTCCAGTGCCTTTGCCACCGTAGCGGAGGGAATACCAGAGAGCGTAAGTTGCACCCCGTTGGCGGCGCCGTCGACCGACTCGGTGATTTCGGAAATACCGCCGAGATCGCCGGTAGGCTGCCAGTCGTAGCCGTTCCAGTTTAGCACATGGTAGCCGTTCCACGCGCGCACGGTGCCCGACTGCCATTCCAGTTGCACCAGAATAAGCGGGTAAACCTTTGTGGCGGACAGCGCCGTGTCCAACCCTGTCGGCATGTCTCTCATAGGTATTCCGTAAGTTGCAGTGAGAACGAGTGGTGCTTAATGGTATTCATTATGTCACGCACGTCGGTGTTGCGCGCGAGCTTAAACAACCCTTTCGCCTCCGTGTAGACGATGGCGGTCCCTGCCGCATGGCTGGCGCGAAGTCTTGGCCACACATCCACATGCGTGCCGTCGACCAGCTTAATCACCCGGTAAAGGTAATTCCCGATTTGCAACCAGTCGTTCAGGGCAAACATGCCCGCACCGTTTTGGATCGGGAGGGTGGTCGACAGCGCCGCGGCGCCTGCGCCTACCTGCCAAGCCCCCGCCGCCGTGCCTCGCGTGGTCGGGCGCGTGCGGTCGTGCATACGGAAAAAGCCCTCGCGGCCGTTGAGCGCCAGCAGAAAAGCGAAAATGGCGTCGGCGTCGGTGTTGTGGCGAACGGGGGCGCATTGCCCGCTGAAAAGCCACCGTTGCCCCGGCCACACGAACGTCTGCGACGTGCGGGTAAACGGGCTAACATTCTCGCCGACTACGGTGTCGATGGACCAATCAGTGTCCGTGAACCGCATTGCGGTCGGCAGGTCGAGTGGATATGCAATGGCCATAAGTTACACCCTCCGGCGCCAGCGTGCATCCATCGAAGCCGACAGGGCGCGGCGCTCCACCACGCCCGGGCCGGCCAACAGGAGCAGCGCGCTTTCCAGGCGGGCGACGGCACCTTGGTCCGCTCCGCGCGCGTCGATGAAATAACTGTTGCCTTTGCCGCCCGACAACTTGCGCCGGGTCTCGTCCGCAGGCAGCACAAAGGAGCCGGAACCGAGGTTTGCCAGCTCCGGCCCGCGCTCGCCTACCAGTGTCCATCCGGAACCGTTGCCGCCGTCCGCTTTGCCCTTGGTCGCGCCGGGGCCGAAAAACGAGGGCAGCAAAGCGCCGCCGGCACCGCCGCCAAAGATGCCGTTAATGAGCGGGTTAATAACCGCCAGCCGCAGGAACGTTTGGATAATGGTGTCCGTAATCGTTTTGGCGAAGTCGGACAGCTTGGTCGAGCCGTTGGTTACCAGTGAGGTGAGAGCCCCGTCGATTTGCGAAAACGCGCCGAGGAACGAGTCGCGCATCTCCTGCGCGGGGGTTTTAATGCGCGCCAGCTCGTCTCGAAGGGTCTTCTGCCATTCGATAAGCTGCGGCATCTCGATGTTAAGTTTCTCGATGTCTTCCGGTGTCAGCCCGTTGGCAAGGTTACTCCCGGCGTGGCGCGCCTGCGGCATCTTTTTATACTGCTCCGCGATAAGGTAGCGAAGATGCGCCAAGCGCTCAAGCTGCGTCATCTCGGACATTTGCGTGCGCTGCCACTCCAACGACTCGCGCTGGCGCGTCGTGACGAACTTGTTGCGCAATTCAATCTCGTGCGCGTTCGCCTCCTTGCGCTTGTTGTATGCCTTGGTCTCGGCTTCGATGCGCTGGAGCGTGTCGATGGACTTGCTGCGGGCGAAGGTCTCGTATTCCTCCGCCTGCTTGCGGAGCTCGGTAATGCGCCCCGCCTGCGTAAGCGCGGCCACCGCGTCCGCCTTGCGCGACTCGGAGAGCTTAAGTGTGGCCTCGCGCACTTTGTCCCAGTAGGCCGGGTCCTGTGCTACGCGCAATTTGTCCAAGTCCTGAAGCGTCGCTTGCGGAACTTTGAAATTGTCCAGCCGACCGAGAATGGTGCCGATAAGGTCCCCGCCGTTCGACGACACCGCCGCATCCAAGCCGTCAAACACTTCCGCCCACATCGGCACAATGTTCCCGACTGAAGTTCCAAAGTCGAACACCGAGGCCATCGCCTGCGCTGTCCAACTGTGGACAGTTTGCATCAGCTCGTGGAAGTTTACTTTGAACTCGTTAACCGAGGCGACCGCCCGCGGCGGGATGCCGGGGATTTTGTCGATGTTCTCGTAAACGAAGGACACCTCCCGCTTTACGGCGGCAAACGCCATCGTAAGCGCCGTCATGTCCGACACGATGCCGGCCATGCCGCGGCCTTTGAAGCTGTTAAACAGCGAGAACGATTCGTATGCCGCCTTGGCCCCGCTGCCGGCCTTGCGCATACTCTCATCCGTGTCGCCGATCATCTTGCGGGCGCGTGACAAGTCCTTTTCCAGGTTGTCGACCCGGGCAAGGATATCCACATACAGTGTGCCGACCGACTTAGCCATAGGAGTCTAGGATTGCTTCGATTTCTTCCGGCGTCTGCTGCCCGGTGCCCGGGAGCTGCGGCACGAAATCCATTTCGGTTGCTTCAGTGTTTCCCGCCGACCATGCCAGAACCATGCAGATACGCGCGAAGCGGCGGTTCTCGCGTTCTTCTTTTGCTTGCCAAGCCTTAACAGCCTCCTCCCACTCCTCCGGGGTCTGTCGCATAAACTCTTCACGCGACATCCCCAAATTTACGCGGGCAAAGGCAATCTCGGCCTTAAGATTGTCCCGCAGGCTCTGCATCTTTCTTGGGCAGCACCGCGGCGAGAGCCTCGTAGCAGGTCTTGGCAATCGTCCGGTAATCCGCCAAGTCGATGCCTTTGCGCACCGCATCGAGAGTCAGTTTCGGCTCGTCGTGGAGAATCGCGCCCCACGCCAAAACAGACACCCACTTGGGGGAAGCGTCCCAACAGGTATCCTCGAACGGGTTGAACCCGTAGAGCTCCTGCATGAGGCAGATGGACTCGAATGTATAGCGAACAGGACGATCTTCGTCGTTGAATCGAATGGTGGCTTTCATGGTTGGCTTGGTTGGGTGCGCTTACGCTGGAACTTAGCTGCCGTCCGCGGTCGTGGTAACGACGCCGGAGATCGCGATAACCGCCGAGCAGGTCATCTTGCCATCGAACGGAACTTCCGGCCCGACCGACTTGATGAACCCGCCGAACGTTTTGACTTTCTTGGTCGGCGCCGTTCCGGGGAACACCACGCGGAATTTGTTCTCCTGCCCGGCAACGATGTTCATGTTGCCGGCGTTGGCCTCCAGGAACTCGTGCGTCGCCGCCGTGTCGCGGTAGTTGAGGTCGAACGAGCAGTCGCCGTTATTGATGCGCCCCGCGATCTTTTCCGAGACGGGGATGCCGTGCTCCTCCGTGCTGTCCTGCGAAGAGCCGTCGACTTCTTCAACCGTCTTTGCAAACGGGCGGAGCTTGGTAATCTCCGCGATGGTGGTCCAAACGTCGGGACCGACCGCGGAGCGGTATTGGAGTTTCGTGCCTTTGCCGTGTTTTGCGTTGGTAGCCATGGATGTTAGTGGTTAGACTGTTTCGATTGGTTGGAACCAAATTTCAAAATCTACCGAACACTTGAACAAACGTTCGTTGCTGTCCCAGTCGAGATCGCGGTCGTCCCGATGCTGGAATATAACCCGGTAATGCGGTGCCTGTGCTTCATAGCGAAATTCGTTACCGTGCAGGTTACAAAGCAGGCGTTGCACTTCGTCAACCTTCGTCTTGTCGGGACCGCCGATGGTAAACTGAAAAATTGGATGCGAGAGGTCGCTGTTGCCGTCGAGCGACGCCTCCTCGTTGCCGGCCACTTTGGTCATCACCAACCACGTAAGCTCCGCCGGCGTATTCACCGGAGCAAACGAGCTGCTCATGCGCGCGCCAAGGATGGCCACAAGTGCGGTGTCGGCGCGCAGAACGGAAAGGATGGCTTCGCGGATGTTCACGGTTTTGGCTTCCAGTTGGCGATTTGTTCTTTCATGTCGACTTCGATAATTGTCAACGCCTTGTCGCCGCCGTGCGCTTCCCATGCCGGACGCATAAACGGGTAGGGAGCGACATGCCCGACGACTTTTCCCTTCACGACGATGGCGTGCCCGAACTCGACCTTGGGGGCGTAAAGCGTCGGGATGGCAATGCGCATCTTGCCCTTGTGCTTCCCGCGGCTAACCAGCCGCACAGGGACGCGCACCTTGGTTTGCGGCCCGATATACGCGTGAATGATCGAATCGCCGTGCCCCTGCGCCTTGGTTGTAACGATAATAGAATCCGCCATCGTGCCGGATTGCCGGCGGGCGCGCGACTTGGCAAGGTCGCGGATTGGCAGACTAGCCTTGCGGACGGCGCGGCGAACCATTGTTCGCTTTACGGCGTCCGCAAGGCTCTGCAACCCTGCGCCGACTTCGGCAAGCCCGACTGTAGTTTGGTGGAACATTACCCTTCCCCGTAAAGGACCATGCCCTCGTTCCGACCAAGCACACGAATCCGTTGGATACGAAAACGCGCGCCCTCGAAGTCGAAGAACTGCCCGACCGACGCAACCCGATAGTAACGCGTCGTGATTGTGGCCACAACCTCGTTACCCTCGCGCATCGCCTGCAATGCTTGGGGGCGGTCGACCTCACCGACGGTCGCGGGTAGCCATTTCAGGTGCGTTAACACGTCGGAGGGCGCGCCCCCCTCGCCTACGGTGGGGTTGTTCGCCCACAGCCGCGCTTTTCGATTGAGGGGGCCGAGGTTCATTTCAGTTGATGGACTTGTAGACGGTGTATTCGAGCCGCTCCACCTTTGCTTTCAGCACCGCGGTGGACTCCCCAAGGTCGACGACCTTTTTAAGAGTCCAGCCGGACAGCGCCATCACAATGGTAATGAGCAGCGTGTTGACGTCGAAGCGTTTCACTTCTTTTTCGATTTGGCGGACCAGCCGGTCACGATTGCGAGCACGACGGTGGATGCGACCTCGACGAGCATCGGGTCGTTCAGCATCTGCGCACCGGCGAAACGGCCGGCCGCGTAGGCGAGAAGCGCGCGGACAATCCCCGCGACCTGTTCCTTTGTGATGTTCACTTTTTGGCGGGGGTTGGAACGATAACGTTAACCGACGCGTTTTGCGCGGCCTTGCCGGTCGCGATGATTTCGGCCTTCTGCGTGGAAGGCCCCCACGGGGTATTGATCGTGGACGACGCCCCTTGGATATAGGAATCCTTGGGCCAGTGGTGGCAGCCTACCATTGCCACAATGGGGAACAGCAGGTATGCCGCGAGGCGGATTTTCTTTTGGCGGTGCATGGTTGGAACGGTTAGCGAACGTATTCCCACCCGGTCGGTGTCCGACTCGGAGGAGTCGAGCACCCGGCGAGGAGGGCGACTAAAAGAACAAGCACAAGTCGGCGGAGGCGCATTGGAGGGAGGTTAGCGGGTAGGTTTGGCGGTTCTGCGGCTCGAACTCTTCCAGTTGGCGGGAAGGGGTAAGCCGCGTGACGATACAGTGGCCGGTCTGCCAGTCGTCCGGCTTAACCCGGAAACACAGCAAGCCGAGTGCGACCCCTTGCGCGGAGCCGACGTTGTTCCAGCGTGCGACGAAATGCTTGCGGTAAGCGAGCGCGAGCGCATCAAACGTGAAGTTGTCGCAATCGAAATACTCGCGCCACTTGTCGCCGTATTTCTCGAAGAGTTCACGGGCGAGCTCTTTGCAGAACACGCCGAACGACTCGTCGGTCGGGATATTGTAGTCCGCATCCAAGCAGCGGATATACGCCCCGGGGTAGCGCGCACGCGCGATGCGCGCCAGCTCGTTGCCCGCGATTACTTGGGCGCTCACGGCTGTTCCTCCGGGACCGGGGCCGGCGCCGGTGATGCCTTGGCCTTTTCGGCCGCCAGCTCCGCCTCCAGCGCCGAGACGCGGGCGCGGAGCGTGGCGAGTTCGGCGTCCTTTGCGGCGATTGCAGCGGCTTTCTCGGCTTCTTTTGCGGCGACCTGCGCAGCGGCGGCGTCGGTCGCGGCTTTGATGTCGGCGGCGATCCGGGCGCGGGCCGCGATGGCGGCGTCGCGGACTGCGCCGTCGACTTGCGGGGCGAGGGCCGGATTGTTGCGGGCGAAGTCGCCAATCTGCTGATTGGTGTTCTCGCCGTCGAGGAAGACGTTGCCGTAGAGATCGATAGTGACGACGGGAGCAGACGCAGCGATAGCCGCGACGGTGAGAGCGATGAACGCGAGTAGGTATTTCATGGTGCGAATGGGTTTGATGGTTAGCGGACGCGGCGGCCACGAATGACGCCGTAGGCTCCTAGCGGGGCAGTCGTGAACGAGGCGCGAGCGACAAGATAGACGGTTGTCGTGGCCGATAGACTGTATCGCTGAGTGGGGACTACCTGTTCCTCATTCACAGCGGGCGAGGAAACGGTGTTTCGGCTATCATACGACCCCACCGAACCCAGCGTCGCTGAAACGGTGCTCGTGCCACTCTGCACATAGGTAAGGGTGTAGCCACTCCCGGTGAAACCTACTACCCCCGAAACATCCCAATCGCCCGCCGACAGGCTGATGCTCGTTACGTTGGCAACCGTAGTAGTTGTAAGACTCACCGCGCTCCCGCTCGTCACCGTGCTGCTCACGTATTCGCCGACGTAGCCGGTCGCGGCGTTGTCGTTGGTCATGGTGCCTTTCAGGACCGCGCCTGTCGCATTTCGGAATGTGGCAATGCTCGTGCCGGACGTAGAGTCACGGATTACAAAGTTGTCCGAAGCGTCGACGTAAGTCTGAAACTTTTCCGCGTCGGCCCGATACCAGTCGATGAACGCGGCTTCACCGCTAGTCGGATGGATGCGGACTTTGCCCGTCGTGGTTGGTTTGAGGAAGATCGAGGCGCCGTTGTTAGCGCTCGCGGTGACCGTCAGTCCCGACGTGGACCCGGTAATGCCTCCAGAGCCGCTCACGGTGAGGTTGCCGAAGAACGTCGAGCCAGTAGAGCGCCACTCTTGGATTTTTGTGCTCGACGGTTTAGCGCCTACGCTAAGGTAGACCGACGTCAGCGAATCGCTGCTCCCTTCCGCGCGCATCGCAG
>JACCEA010119066.1_pt1 | contig 10919 bp, 9 predicted proteins | sample 7449851 | NCBI WGS metagenome assembly JACCEA01 (sample SAMN15323453, study PRJNA562643) | freshwater metagenome | isolation source: river surface water | place: USA:Blue River Watershed | collected 2017-08-18 | reverse complement strand
CACAAAATCATCACAAAATCATCACAAAATCATCACAAAATCATCACAAAATCAAGATACAGAATTAAAATAACTTAAAATCAATTAGTTAGAGCTAATAGTTAAATAAATTAAATGGTAATCTACTCCCTTAATTCCTCGCGAATGGTGTGTAAATTAGCTACAGATAAAAACAACTCACATGATTATTAGGTCTTTTCTCAGGAAAATAAAGCTTTAACAAACTAGTAACACTAAGTAATTTTAGGCTACTATTTAACTAAAATCTGTTATAAACTCATGCCACCGCCACGACTGTGGCCAAAATCAAAGTCTTTTTCTATTCTTTGCTTTTTCTGTGGTTTTGGCGTGTCAATGTCCAAATCAGGCGCATTAGAAATATCTAAATCTGGGATGCTATCAAGGTCTAAATCCACCGCATTTTCTATTTCAATATCCAGCCGTTTACTTTCAAGCTGTTCTTGATGTTCTCTGTTGTCTAAGCTAATTTCGGCATATTTTGGGTTAGTTGCTAACTGCGTGATCACATCCTCAATAAATTCATCAGAACCATTAAGGCTTAGCTGGCAACCAAACTTGCTAACAGCTACATCTAAAGCCAGTTCAATACTTGCAGCACTGGATTTATGAACATTAACATGGCTAGCATGGACTTCAACCGCACCATAGCGACTAGTCCAGTATTCATAATCACCTTTTGCCTGTTTAGTAAAAAACTCGCCATGCTCCCTAGCTATATCAAATAATTTGTAAGGAATTCCACCGCTAACGCTGAGATTATTCTCAGCTGGTACTTTCAAACGTTCAATTTCTTGATCTTCCTGAGCTTTTAGGGCGGCTTTCTTCTCATTCTCCGCGCGCTTTTCTTGCTCTGTGCGTAATAAGTCAGCTCTAATTAATTCTTGATGGCGCGCTAATTCTCGTTGCCGGCTCAATTGCTCCTCAAGCTGTTTTTGTTTATCCATCTCTTGCTGCAACCGCTCCAGCTTTTCTAGCTCCGCGCGTTGTTTAGCTAATTCGGCTCCATCACTATAAACTTGGCTATCGAGTTCAAAAACATTGTCAATGGTTCGGTTATATGAACCTAGCTCAGTTTCTATGCCCTGGCGTTCTAGCGCTACCGCGTCCTTACCCAAATGTTTTCTTACGCTGTCCCGATCTTCCTTACGTTCACAACTGACACTTAAATCTAACCCTGCCATTGCGAGATGTTTATTCTGAATAGTTTCCCAATCCTTGCGGATAATCTTTATTTGTTCCTGGGTAACTGGCACATTATTCGCCTGGCACTTAGTGTTATTCCATTCGATTGAGGTTCGTTCACCCAGTTGTTTAGTTTCAGGGTCAAAGGTTCTGGTAGTCGTTAAAATATGTGCGTGGATATTGCCATTGCCATCTTTTCCAGCATGAATTGCCCAATCAGCAACATTGTTAAACTTACAGGTTAACTCTGCGGCAAACTCTCGCACCAACAAGATGTTTTGCTCATTACTTAATTCTTTTGGTAAAGCTACAACATACTCTCTTGCCGTGCGGCTATCTTTGCGATTTTCTGCTAATTCGGCATTGTTCCAAACCTCAGAACGCTCTTTCTTCTCTAGTGTTAAATCTTTATAGGTGATTTCTGAGTGAATCAAATCTGCTGACATCTTCTTACTATTGTATTTGTGAATTTCACCTGTGCGTAGATCCGTGATTTTATCACGGCAGTTATAGGCTATTTTAGCCGTTGCGCTGTGTCCTGCACTGCGGCTAACTGTCTTTATTTGAATTGTATATATTGCCATTTTGGTGTTTTTAGTTTATAGTGGATTGTGTTTATTTTACAGATAGTGAGCACTGCCTTGTGAAACAAGGCGTATAGTGCGCTCTTATCTCATACTTCAATGAAGAGTACTTTTATGGTTCGGCTTAAATTACGTGCAATTATATCACAAGGATAATCAATTATTGTATAATCAGCATCTAATCAGATAATTTATATTGGAGTAAATAGAATGATTGATATTAAACCAGAGCTTGAGCAAAAAATAGAGCTAAAGAAACTTACTGTAAAACAACTAGAGCATAAATTAAAGCAATTAGAACTTCAACAAACTAAAGCTAAAGAAAAGCTCACTAAACAAATTGAACGTGAGAAACAAAAAGAGTTTAACTCTCAAGCCAGAAAACAACGTAATAAAAAAATCTATGATTGGGGTGGTTTAATTCCATTAGTCTTTGGTCCAACCGAATTCGATAAAATAGCCGATAGTCCAGAATTAAAAAACTGCTTAATTGGACTACTCCTAAAAACGCAACTAGAACTTAAAACCAATGGCTTTGGTTTAACACCTGAGAATAAACCTAAATGGCTTGAATACTACAAAAACCAAGGTAAGAGATTTTTAGATGAGCACACCATTAAATAACAACAATACAAACAATGTTTTACAAAGCCTAAGAACGGTCGAATTTATCAGCTCAATTGTTGGATGCAGCACTAAGGAAGTCTAAAACAGCGACTATAACCGATTTATCGAGGGACAATACAGAGCCACATAGCGCCACAATGCGCTAGCAACCAGCCTAGGTGGCATTTTATGCTTACTGGTGTAGGGTAGCCCTACCTGTGATTATTTTTTAGTCGTTTAGAGCGATTGGCGCTTATTTCGTGGTTCAGTTTGGTTTTACCGCGATTGGCTCGCGCCCTAGACCCAGAACTTACGTAAATCAAAAGCCTAATTCGTGGGAACGTTTTAGAAAAGCACCAGGTGTCACGTTCTAAAAACCAAGAACGTTAATAAAAAATAACTTTGTGTTAAATTGAACATTAACTAAACAATTAAAATCTGAATAAAGGGTATTTTAAAGCGTATAGTTTGAATTTAAGCTATGGTTTAATAGGAAACCCTTTACTTTGATATTAAAGAAATGCTTATAGCTGCGTTAGCAGCAGATTAATAGCTATGAGCAAAGCGAATAACTTTTTTACAGGCAGTGGGCTTAGGGCGGGCTGCCGCATAGCGGCAGGGCGACTGCCTGTGCGAACAAAAATTTTAAAATAAATTTCAGGTGAAAATAAAGGATTATATAAAGGATTAAGATAGGGATTAGGCGCTTTTTTCATGGAAAATATATGCATTTATAACAGGCTGTTATCTTGTGGATAAAAAAATATTGGTGGCTGATATATCGGTATATTGGTGGCTGATATATCGGTAATTGGTGGCTGATATATCGGTAATTGGTGGCTGATATATCGGTAATTGGTGGCTGATATATCGGTAATTAATTGTATTAAGTAACCATTAAAAATAATGAATCAAAATTTACTAAAAAGCTCTAATTGTTTTTTAGTTTTGCCTTTAGGAAAAATTAAAACATAATTATTTTTAGTTACTTCATAATCCCATTGTGATTTTGCGTTAACTGATAGATGAGCTTTTTTAACCATATCTAGCGCAATTTTTAGTTTGCGTTTAAAATCTTTTGGTTCAGTTTCACTTCTGCAAAGTTTCTGTAAAAATCCAATTGCAAAAGGTATTGGTTGCCCGTGACTTTCATAGAAATTATACAACCATCTAGCAAGTTGATTATCTCCAAGTAGATGCCTAATATCTGCACTAATCAAAGTATAATCGCCATCAATAAATAGCGGTGCTAGTTTTTTATTATAGCGAATAACAAGTTTACCATCACCTAAATGATCTATATATCCATCGTCTATTAAACTACCAAAATACTCTTTCCCATTAGTTTTAATTGATACTTGCCCAAAAGATAATCTTTTTATTCTATTTACTAGTGTCTTACGATTTATGCCATTATCAGGCATTCTCATATTTTGACATAAATTATATAATGTTATTCTTAACTCACTATCAACATTACGTTCTTTAGCAAGGTACATTAGGGTGTCCCAAATTTCTAAGTCATTTTGGTCTAAATGCTCGCCACTAAAAGCAATTTGGTATTGAGACATTGTAAATATTGGCTCATCTTTAACTAAAGCCCTACGACCTTTGCGAACCATACCAAATAAAGCACCACGTAAAAACGAATTAGGGATAACTCTTTTGTTCTCAAATATTTCAGGCAAGAGCTGTTGCATTGCCGTGCCTAACAAAATAGCCTCTTCTTCTGCCTTTTGCCGTTGCTCCTTGTCCCAAATAGCCATTTGCTGTTTAACAAAATTTTCCAAAGATCTATCCGTTAGCCTTAATTGTTTTCCACGTTCCTCAAATTCTTTTTTGTACTTCACGTTTGACACTCACCATCTAAACATAGTTATTTACTATTTTATCATCTCAGCGTATTTACTATACCTTAGTTTTATGATAATGGTATAATTATATATCATTCCAATATAAAATATATAAGGATTTAATAATGATTATAGTTATCGCAATGACAAAAGGTGGAATCGGAAAATCTAGTCTGGCAATTAATTTAATGTATTATTTGAATAAATATCGTCCAATCTTAGTTAATTTAGATATTCAAAATTCAATTATTGATCTTAACTCAATCAGAAAATTAAAGACAGAACCAATGGATTTAATCCAAGCAACAAACATCAATTCACTCGAAAATATTTATAATCAGAACTCACCAGAAAAATTATTTATTATTGATACAATCGGAACTGATACAGAGTTAACTAGGACTGCACTATTGATGGCAGATTTGATTATTTCACCTGTTTCAGATAAAACCATTGACTTACTAGGGTTGATGAATTTTCATAAGGTTTTAGAAGATTTAAGCAACAAATCTGGGCAGAAAGTTAAAAGTTATGTTTTAATTAATAATGTCTCCCCAATTGTTAAAAAATTTGATGAGCTAAGGGCATTTATAACCTCAGCTGATAACTTTGAATTATTTAACTCAATCATCCGACAACGAGCCGACATTTCTAACGCTGTGGGTAATGGCTTGGCGGTTGGAGAGTATAATATTAAGAGTAAAGCCCATCAAGAATTTTTAGCACTTGCAGATGAATTAACAAATATATTATAATTACCTTATATTTTATATAATCTTTATATATGGATTAATGCAATGAGTAAATTTGACACAATCAAAGAGTTAGCAAAAGGTAAGGGATTAACAGAAAATAAACCCCAAATAACCAAAGATAAAGACATAAAACACAAATTAATCCCACTGCCAAAAGAATGGGAGGAATTAATAAAAACTAAACATTATGGTCCAATTAGTTCTTATATAATGTCGGCTATTAAAGAAAAAATGATAAGAGAAAATTTACTATAATTGTTTACATGGTAAAAAAATAATATGTTTTCCTTATTAAATCTATAACTTTTATATAAGCATTTTAAGAAATGAATAAATCAGATATTATTAATAAAATTTACTCCCTCAACCCCAAATTAACTAAGCCTGAATGCTATAAAATAGTTCATGCCATTTTTGATTATATGTGTGAAAATATCTCAAAAGACATAAAAATTGAGATAAGGGGCTTTGGCTGTTTTTCATTAAAAACCCGTAAGGCTGGTTTAGTAATGAATCCAAGAGCAGGAATAGCCGTTGAACGTGGGGCAAGAAGTTGCCTTTATTTTAGACCAGGTAAAGAATTAAAACAGCGTGTAGATAAAATAAACTTATAATTGAATTTTGATTGACAACCAGAGAACAATTATAGTTATAAATAATTTAATGATATAATCATAAAATTAATAGGAGGATTTAATATGGGAACAGCACTTAATTTATATAACCAAGATTTTTATGCTTGGACGCAAGAACAAGCTAAATTAATCAAAGAAAACCATTTAGGCGATCTTGACCTAACACATTTATTGGAGGAATTAATTAGTATGGGCGCAAGTGAAAAAAGAGAACTTGAAAGCAGATTAGAACAATTACTAATGCACCTCTTAAAATGGAAATATCAACCAACATACATTAATAAAAAAAGTTGGGAAAGAAGTATCAAGGAACAACGCAAAAAACTAAAAAGACATTTAAAAGATAATCCAAGTTTGAAAAATCAAGATACCTTTAATGAACGATTTATAGAAGCATATGATACTGCAATTTTAAGAGCTGCAGAAGAAACAGGATTAGATGAAACTGCATTTCCAGTAATCTGTGAATGGTCTATTATGCAAATTTTAGATGAAGCGTTTTTTCCAAATTAAGCTTGAATAGTTGCAAATAGAAAAGCCCCACGCTAATCTACCGTGGGGCTGTTCACACGAGGTATAAGCCGTGTATGTGATAAATCACAGGCTGAATTATGGCATAAACTAGGCGATAAACTGCGCCTAAAACAGTTCACTATTATGCCGATAATAGGGAGCTGTACGAATTTCACCTTGGCTCTAGCAGTCATTAGTATTTAATTAAATATTGTAATACCTTCAGCTCTAGGAGCGGTACTGTTAGGAGCTGAAGTACAAGTACTTAACAAACCAGTTGTATTATTAATAGCGCACTGATAAATATCAGCGGTACTACTAATAAAGGCAAACTGAGAAGAAAGGTTAATCCCAGTAACCCAACCAGATAGTCCAGATGGTAAACCACCAAATGGGTCAGCACAGCTACTTAATTGTTGGGTGATGTTATTATATGAACAAAACATTTGACCATTAGTAAAATACATTTTATCATTTTCAAGATTAAAACTCAAACCAGTAGAAGATTTATTATAGCCTGATGGAGTGCAACTAATAATATCACCAGAAAGACTATTAAGCGCACAAGATAAGTTACCTGCGCCAGTGTTAACAAATAAATTAGTACCATTATAATCCAAAGTTAATCTCTCTACCGCATATTTTAGCCCTCTCTTGGCAGCAACACAATTTGTAAGACTTGCATCAGCAGCAGAAATATCACATTTCCTTACAGAACTATCATTAATTGAATTAAAGTACGCATATTTTCCATCTGTAGTAATAGCACCAGCTCTAGAATTAATACTTCCTAAATTACTTTGAAAAATACAGTTACTTAGTAATTTACTAGTTTGATCTACTGAACATTTATAAACTCCAGAACTCGTTTCAATATATGTATAAAGCCCTGTAGGCAAAACAGTTGCACCGTACATTGGGGTATTTGGAATTGCTACACCGCTATTCTGGCAATTTGTAAATCCCGCAACATCAAAGCCACATAGTTCAACCTGCAACCCAGAAGAAACGCTACTAGATATATATGCAAAGTTTTTAACCACTGCAACTGGAATTGATACATATTGTGGCACCCCTCCAGCTGGCGTAACCTGAATTAAATAATAACCTGCTGTAACCGAAGGATCCGCCGTAATTGAATTGGAGCATGCTGAAGATGAACTGCAGGTGTAAGAACTACTTCCATTCGCTGTAAACCCCACAGGAAGAGTAATACTCAAATTAGAACTAGGTGTAGATGTTATACTTAGAGTAAATATATCAGATGGATGTACCGTTTTTATTGGAGCGATGTACAAACTAGCCACTACAGAAATTACCGCTGGTGATATAGCATAATTCATATTAGATGCAGATATATTTGCCGACCCCAAGCCTCTCCCTGTTATGGTAACAGTACAAGTATTAGTACCACTACTTGGAGCAGCAATGGTACATGATGCTGATGGTGGCACGGTAGCAATTGCTGCATCAGAAGAAGCAACGCTAAAGGTTTGACTGCCAGCATAATTATTTGCCCCAGTTACTGTAATTGTAGCAGTTGAAGTTGCATTTACCAATACACTAGTGGGATTTACACTAAGTACTGCCGTTCCATATATAGGAGGAACACCATAATAAACATTCGCATAAGTAGTACCACTCATTGGTTTCTCGTCTCCACCAGGGGTATCTTGGTCAACCCATTTCATGGTTAGCTGATTCAAATCTAAATTACGCGCCGTTGGGGTTGCTGTATTTAGCGTAAAGGTTAGCGTACAGGTTCCGCCATTTGCAGCTAGGGTTACTGGACTCAGCACTCCGCTGCCAGCGCTTCCACAACCACTATAACTCCAACCAGAACTAGCTAAACCTGAAACATAGAAGCTATTCGCTGGGACTGTACCTGTATTTGTAATCACATATGTTATAGTTGCGGCAGATGCACCCTGCGCAATTTGATAACTATTGAATTGAGTACCATCACCACTAGTAAAACCGCTAGTGCTAGTTTGTGCGGCAGCAACTATAGCTGATTGTGCACTACTAACTTGTCCAGTTAAACTAGCTGGCGTAGTGATTGCTGTTGCACTAGTATACGGGATGTAATTAATATCCAAATTCGCAATTTGACTCCCCGCCGCAGCAGTTGTTGGACCAAACTGAACATCCTGATTACAACTGCTATTTGCGGCTAAACTAGCACCACATGGATTGCTGCTACTCGTAGCTACACTAAATAAAGCTGCATTGCTTCCTGAAAATGTAGCGCTAGATAAAGTTGCAGTTTCATCGCCACTATTCGTTATGCTAAGCGTTTGTGTATTGTTATCCACGTTATTATTAACAATACCAGTAAAGGTCGTTGGATTTGGCGTAACAGCTAAAATCGCTACCGATTGGATTGTCTCGTAGGTAACGGCAATATCACTACTTTCCGATAGTGCGTCCTGTCCATATTTATAATTGACTTGAATGTCTTTAGTTGTTTGCGGTGTTGCTGTACTATTACTATACTCCAAATTAACACTACAACTTGCACCAGGAGCTAAGATGGTTGATATCGTACATGGATTCTCTAGACCGGTGGTATTAGTTGTAAAGTACGTCACAGGACTAAAGCTAAAACCGCTTTCATCACTATTTCCGCTATTAGTTAAGGTAACTACTGCTGTTTGACTTGGTGTACTCGTACGAGTACTAAAATCAAAGTTTGGATTACCACTGTTAACGGTTAAACCTGCAACAGGGTCAATCCCTCGATAGTTAACTGTCGCCGTTGAACTTTTATCGCTACTACCATCATTGTAATTAACAATCACGTTACTGGTTCCAGAACGTGGAATATTCTTATCAAATGTAACTACATATTGACAAGTTGCACCTGCGGCTAGCGTGGCAGCACAAGTATTACTGAGTTCTGTTAGTGGACTCGTTGCTGTAAAACTTAGGCTGCTAATTGCACCATTACCACTGTTACTTAGTGTGATAATTTGACTTTCGCTATTTGGCGTTAAGTTAAAGTAATTTGGACTAACATTCATAATTCCAGTTGGAGTTGCTGGATTAGTTACCAAGATAGTATTTGAATTGGCTGATGTTGAAACCACCGTTCCATTCGCTGCAGTTTGTGCCTTAAATTGTACTTGACTGCTACCACTTGGAACAGTAACTAGAAAAGAAACCACGCTACCATAAGCAAGGTTAGTCATTCCAGTTCCACTACTACCGCTAATTACGCTATAATTTAACGGAGTACCGTTACCATCAACCAGTTGAATCGTATTAAACGTGCCAGCATTTACTGAAGTAATCACTGCAGTTACAATTACTTGAGTTGTTCCATTAGCCGTACCGACGATTACACTTGGGTAATACAACGTCAAACCATTAGCACCACTACTGGTATTGGTTGGCATTTGCACCAATCCAATATTTACATTTACCGAAAGGACACTTGACATCAAAAAGGCACGCAAACCTGATGCTGGTGCGCCTTGACTGGTTACAACACTAAAACTACCTGGATGCGATGCTGGTGTCGCAGCTATATCTGCATTTAAAGTACAACTGGCGTGAGCCGCAATTATCCGACAGCTCGCAGCACTTGCTGCTTGAATCGTAATTGTGCCACCAGTGGTATTGCTCGCGCTATCAATGGCATAGTTAAGATTGTTAATGGTGTCAGTACCATTATTAGTAACTACCACAGGAACAGTCGCCGCTACTCCAGCTGGATATGAGGATGGTGCTGCCATGCTTAGTTTATCAAGACTCCCTGTATTGGCTGTACTATTTGAAGAACAAGTAGTACAGCTACCTGCTCCACCACAAGCAGATAGTACCACTGCACCTAGAGCAGCTATTACTAAATTGCGGAAAGTATTTTTAATAGATAATTTCATTATTAATTCTCAGAAAAAGTTAAATGTTTTTGATTATTATGATACGATAATAGATATATATAAATTATCCATTATGTTAATTCACTAACTTAGAAATTATATTGGGTACCAAAGGTCACAATGTTGATTCCACCATTCATGGTGTTACTAAAAGGAATGAAGGCATAATCTTCAACCCGTAAATCAAAATGCTTACTCAAAGCAAAAGAACCACCAAGTCCAACTAAGGCACTAGCATAGTTTGAATTGTATTGACCAGCACATAACCAGCTTGGCGTACCTGACGCAGTACCGCTCCAACCATCAATCCCGTAACCAACCCCAGCACGACCGTATAATGAAAACACATCCGATAAAGGTAAAGTTCCTTTAACCGCTACGTCAAAAATATTGGACGTAGCGGTTGCGCCAAATTGGCTACTTGCCAAAACATTATAGCCACCCTCAAGTGCAAATCCACGGTTAAAATTATACCCTGCATTAACTGATCCAGCCCATGAACCAGTTGGCAAATTATGAATACTTGCCCAACCTGTATTTACATTGACGTAAGCCGTTGAACCATCGTAAGGTTGTACAAGAGTCTCAGCGGCATCAGCAAAAGCCAGCCCTGCCGCACTAATTAAAACCAGCGCAAGAAGAAATTTTTTCATTATGATCCTTTAATTGGGTAATGATATAAAACCATTGATTAACTTAGTAAATGCTATATTATACAGGTTGTTATACCTAATCAGGTACGGCAGCGCACAAAATCATCACAAAATCATCACAAAATCATCACAAAATCATCACAAAATCATCACAAAATCAAGATACAGAATTAAAATAACTTAAAATCAATTAGTTAGAGCTAATAGTTAAATAAATTAAATGGTAATCTACT
>JACCEA010912089.1_pt1 | contig 10923 bp, 10 predicted proteins | sample 7449851 | NCBI WGS metagenome assembly JACCEA01 (sample SAMN15323453, study PRJNA562643) | freshwater metagenome | isolation source: river surface water | place: USA:Blue River Watershed | collected 2017-08-18 | reverse complement strand
GCAGCCACAAACTCAAACCTTATTTCAGGAGAGAGAGTTGAATTTGCAAACTTGAAGCGGTTAGTACGCCGATGTGGATTTTGATCAATGCACCCTTTGCGTCATAAAACAAAGTGGTTGGCAGGCTTTGGCTGCCAACAGCTGGCCCAAAAGATGAAGAAGGGTCTAACCAAACATCCTCTAGATGCCAGTTTTGTTGCTTCAAAAATTCTTTGACATGCGTTTGAGCTTCACCCTGATTGACAAAAACAAACCTGAATTGCGTGTCAGACTTTTGAGCACTTGAAAGTATCGGCATTTCTTGGCGACATGGACCGCACCATGAGGCCCACAAGTTCACCACCAGTGGCCGACCATCCAGTAGGCCTTGCAGTTGACTGACCTCGCCGTGCTCAAGCGCCATCACCTTGACATTGGGCAGTTGAGGTATCTGCTGTTGATCAGACCACCAGAAGCCTGCCCAGCAAAGCGTGAAACCCAATGCTGCAGATTGAAATGCCAGCCACCGAACAGCAACGCGATCTCTAAGTTGCCATACCAACCAAACCACGATGGCAGCACAGCCCACAGTGGCATGCCAACCACCATCGCGAATGTCGATCAAAGCCCACGGATTGCTCAAATAGGCATCGGCATGTAACAGCACATACGCCAAGCGAGAAGCGATCAAGCCAACCCAAAAGGTCGACGTTGAAAGCGCCTGAGCAAATGTCTTGTCATCCGTGGCCACTCTTCGGGCAAAAACCCAGCTTGTCAAAAAAAAACTAAGTAAGACCCAAAATGGCAAGAATGGAAAAGAAATGGGGCCGATTGAAAATGACACTTTTTCAGTAAGTAGACGCCATCATTTCAAGTTGAATGGGCTTGATCTTGTGCGCATGACCTGCGCAGCCAAAAGCCTCAAAACGAGCCTTGCAAATGTCTGCAGCTGCTTTTTTGGCAGCAATCAATGCTTTTCGCGGATCGAATTCAGAGGGCTGCTTGGCAAACAATTGTCGCATGGCACCTGTCATGGCCAGGCGAATGTCGGTATCAATGTTCACTTTGCGAACGCCGTGGCGAATGCCTTTGACAATTTCTTCTACTGGCACGCCATAAGTTTCCTTGATGTCACCACCGTACTGGCGAATAATTTCGAGCCACTCTTGGGGCACGCTTGAACTGCCATGCATCACCAAATGTGTATTGGGAATGACTTTGTGAATGGCCGCAATGCGGTCAATGGCCAAGATCTCGCCTGTTGGCGGACGTGTGAATTTGTAAGCACCATGGCTTGTTCCAATGGCGATGGCCAACGCATCAACGCCCGTTTGAGCTACAAAATCTTTGGCTTGCTCTGGATCGGTGAGCATTTGTTCATGGCTTAGTTTACCTTCAGCACCGACGCCGTCCTCTTCGCCTGCTTCACCCGTTTCCAAAGAACCCAGGCAACCCAGTTCGCCTTCTACAGAAACGCCCACGGGATGCGCCATTTCGCAAACGCGACGCGTTACAGCGAGGTTGTACTCGTAACTGGCAGGTGTTTTGGCATCTTCCATTAAAGAGCCATCCATCATCACACTTGAAAAGCCAGAACGTATGGACTGTTGACATTGAGCCGGAGACGCACCGTGATCTTGATGCAGCACCACTGGCAAATCTGGGTGGGTCTCAATGGCCGCTAGTACCAAATGGCGCAAATAAGCTTCACCCGCGTATTTGCGAGCACCCGCAGAGGCTTGCAAGATCACAGGGCTCTGAGTTGCCTGCGCTGCCTCCATGATGGCTTGAACCTGCTCCAAGTTGTTGACGTTGAAAGCAGGAACGCCATAGCCAAATTCTGCAGCATGATCGAGAACTTGACGCAAAGAAACCAGGGCCATGATAAATATCCTTCAGTGTGTATTAAATGAATCTTTTAAAGAGAATTAAGTTGCTGCACGTTGCGACAAAATCGAAAGAGCGGGTAGTGTTTTGCCTTCAAGAATTTCAAGAAAAGCACCACCGCCTGTGGAAATGTAGCCCACATTTTTTTCAATGCCATATTTGGCAATAGCCGCTAAAGTGTCACCACCGCCCGCAATGCTGAATGCACTGGATTCAGCCACCGCTTTTGCAATGGTTTTAGTACCTTGTTCAAATGCTGAAAACTCAAAGACACCCACAGGACCATTCCATACGATGGTCCCTGCTTGTTTCAGTTGGCTTGCCAATTTTTGAGCAGTTTCGGGGCCAATGTCCAAAATCAAATCGTCTTCAGCAACTTCACTTGCTTGTTTCACAGTTGCTACAGCGTCAGCTGCAAAGGTTTTCGCAGTCACGACATCTGTAGGGATGGGAACTTCAGCACCGCGAGCTTTCATGGCATCCATCACTGACTTAGCGTCTTTCACCAAATCGTGCTCAGCCAGACTTTTGCCAATGTTGTGCCCTGCTGCCAACATGAAAGTATTGGCAATCCCTCCCCCCACAATCAATTGATCAACATTGCGCGCCAAACTCTCCAAAATACTTAATTTTGTTGAGACTTTACTGCCCGCAACGATTGCAATCAACGGCCGCTTAGGGGCTGTCAAGGCTTTCTCAATGGCATCTATTTCTGCAGACAACAACGGTCCAGCGCAGGCAATAGGCGCAAACTGCGCAATACCGTAGGTAGTTCCTTCTGCACGGTGGGCAGTACCAAATGCGTCATTCACGTAAATGTCACAGAGTTTGGCCATTTTTCGAGCCAGTGTTTCGTCATTTTTCTTTTCGCCCACATTCAGTCGGCAATTTTCAAGCATGACGATTTGTCCTGGCATGACATCAACACCCTCAATCCAGTCTTGCACCAAAGAAACCTCGCGGCCCAACAACTCCCCCAAACGCTTCGCAACAGGTGCCAATGAATCTTTTGGCGTGTATTCACCTTCTGTAGGACGCCCCAAATGACTGGTCACCATGACCGCTGCGCCGGCCTCTAAAGCCATTTGCAAGCAAGGCACACTGGCTCTAATTCGAGTGTCTTCGGTGATGGACCCATCTGCATTCTGGGGCACATTCATGTCTGCGCGAACAAAGACTCGGCGATTTTGAGCAAATCCACTTTGGACGACTTCCTCGAAACGCAATACCTTCATGGTTTTGCTCCCAAAATTCTGACCATTTCAAGGCACTTATTGGAGTAGCCCCATTCGTTGTCATACCAAGCGACCACTTTGACAAACGTACTGTCCAAAGCAATCCCAGCGTCTGCATCAAATACGCTGGTACAAACCTCGCCTCTGAAGTCTGTCGAAACCACTTTGTCGGTGGTGTAACCCAATACGCCTTGAAGGGCCCCCTCACTTTGCGCCTTCATTTCTGCGCAAATTTCTGAATAACTTGCAGATTGTTGCAATTCAGCGGTCAAGTCCACCACTGAAACATCTGACGTTGGTACACGGAATGACATCCCCGTCAGTTTTCCTTTGATAGACGGAATGACAACGCCCACGGCCTTCGCTGCTCCCGTGCTCGATGGGATGATGTTTTCAAGAATGCCTCGACCCCCACGCCAGTCTTTGTTGCTGGGTCCATCAACTGTTTTTTGCGTTGCTGTGGCTGCATGAACCGTGGTCATCAAGCCACGTTTGATTCCCCACTTGTCATTCAATACTTTGACGATGGGTGCCAAACAATTGGTTGTGCAACTGGCGTTGCTGATGATGGATTCACCCGCATAACTCGCATGGTTCACGCCGTAGACGAACATAGGCGTATCGTCTTTAGACGGGGCAGACAGCAATACTTTTTGGGCTCCGGCTGCTAAATGCTGGCTGGCTGTTTCTTTGTCTAAAAACAAGCCAGTGGCCTCAATGACCACAGTTGCGCCGACCTGATCCCACTTTAATTGGGAAGGTTGACGCTCTTGAGTCAATCGAATCCGCTTGCCGTTGACCCACAAGTCCTGGCCCTCAACACGAACGTCTCCATCAAAACGACCGTGAACACTGTCGTACTTCAACATGTACGCCAAATAATCGGGCTCAAGCAGATCATTGATCGCCACAATTTCGATGTCTTTAAAGTTTTGGATGGCTGCACGAAACACCATCCTGCCGATACGGCCAAATCCATTGATGCCTATTTTGGTAGTCATGAAAATTCTTTCTGGAGATCAAGGTTCGGGGGAAGATAACAATTCTGAAAAATTGGCAATAACGCGATCAGGCTGACACGACTGAACGGTTTGGCCCATGTTGTAGCCATAAGGCAGGAGCCATACCGGTACGTTTGCATTGCGCGCAGTTTGCGCATCAATTGAAGAGTCCCCCACAAACAAGGCTTGTTGAGGTAACACATTCCAACGTGCCAAGCAGTTTTGTACGCTGGTTGGGTTTGGTTTCTTCACAGGAAAACTGTCACCACTGATGACAATGTCAAACAGGTCTGTCAATCCATGAACACGCAAAACGATGTCCGTGTATCGACCTTCCTTGTTGGTCACAACTGCAAGTTTGCTACCCTGTTGACGCAAACGCGTCAAAACTTCTTTGACATGGGGGTACAAATGACTGCGTGTTCCACAACGTTCTTGGTAGTAACGATCAAAAATCGGAAGTGCTTGCTTTAAATCATCGCTCACACGAACCGCCTCTACTGACGATTTCGTCACACTGGCCAGTGCCATGATTAACAATTCTTTTGTACCATGGCCAATCCAGTCGTTGACTTGTTGCTGCGTCACGACGGGCCAATCAAAGTAACGCAAGGTATCGTTCACAGCATCTGCAATTTCGGGTGCTGTTTCAACCAAGGTGCCATCTAAATCAAAAAAATAGGCTTCAAACATATGCTTCAGGCGTTAATTGGTAGAAGGAATGATGTGCGATGGCAAAGTCTCAGCAGTTTTAAATTGATGCCTGTGAACCAAAGTTCGGACTGCTTCGCAAATTCTTTCCTTCGTGATCCCAAAGTATTCATACAAAGCTGGTGCTGGTGCAGATTCACCAAAGCTTGACATGCCAATCACCATGCCAGTACGGCCCACATATTTACGCCAAAAATCTGGATGAGCCGCCTCAACGGCAACTGTTGGTAAATTCAGAGGTAACACCATGTCTTGATAGGCTTCAGTCTGTCGATCGAAGACATTGGTACATGGCATGGACACCACGCGTGTTGCCACGCCCTGCGTCGCCAATTCTGCTTGTGCATGCATTGCCAAGCTGATTTCAGAGCCTGTGGCCACGATGATGGCTTGCGCGTTTGACATGTCCGAAAGAATGTATCCGCCGTGTCGAACTTTTTCTGCATCAGCCGATTGCTTGAGCATTTGTGGCAGATTTTGACGAGACAAGGCCAGCACGCTTGGACCATTCTGACGTTCGATGGCACAGGCCCAAGCCACCGCTGTTTCCAAACCATCTGCGGGGCGCCACACATCCAAACCAGGAATGATTCGCAAGCTGGGAATGTGCTCCACGCTTTGGTGGGTAGGTCCGTCCTCGCCCAATCCGATGGAGTCGTGCGTAAATACGTGAATGACTCGCTTTTTCATCAATGCGGCCATTCGAATGGCATTGCGTGAATAATCTGAAAAAGTCAGGAAGGTGCCGCCATAAGGGATGTAGCCCCCGTGCAGTGCCATGCCATTCATGATGGCAGCCATGCCAAATTCTCGCACGCCATAGGACAAATGGTTACCCCAGGCGCCTTTTTCAACTCTCACGCAGGTTTTGAAATTGGTTAAATTGGAGCCCGTGAGGTCGGCGCTGCCGCCAAAAAATTCTGGCAACAGCGGTGCCAAAACATCTAAGGCATTTTGACTTGCTTTTCGCGTTGCAAAAGAATCTGACTTGGCAACAATCGCATCGAATGCAGCTTCAACGCCCTGTTGATAGTTCTCACTCAAACGACCTGCCATGCGGCGCTCAAACTCTGCTGCTTCTTTAGGAAAATGCTCTTTGTAAGTGTCCATGGTTTGTTGCCATTGACTTTCAGCTGCCCTGCCTCTGGCTTTTGCGTCCCAAGCATTAACCAGCTCTTGCGGTAACTCAAAAGGCGCATGGGGCCAATTCAAAGCTTGGCGTGTGGCCAACACTTCTGCACTGCCCAGTGCTGCACCATGTACATCATGGGTACCCGCCTTGTTGGGAGAACCTTGCCCAATGACGGTTTGACAGCAAATCAAAGTTGGACGTCCATCCATGCGATGAGATTGGGCTTTTGCAGCCTCAATGGCAGCATTCACCGCCGCTGCATCATGCCCATTCACTTTGGGAATAACATGCCAACCGTAAGCTTCAAAACGTTGAGGGGTGTCATCTGTAAACCAGCCATCGACATGACCATCAATCGAGATTCCGTTGTCGTCGTAAATGGCCACGAGTTTTGACAACTTAAGCGTACCGGCCAACGAACATGCTTCGTGACTGATCCCCTCCATCAAACAACCGTCGCCTAAAAAAACATAGGTCATATGATCGACAATGTTCAAGTTTTTGTCAGCAACAGTTCGATTGAATTCTTTGGCCAACATGTATTCGGCCAATGCCATACCAACGGCATTGGTAATGCCTTGTCCCAAGGGGCCTGTCGTGGTTTCAACGCCAGGCGTTATGTCGACTTCCGGATGACCTGGCGTCAAGCTGTGAAGTTGCCGAAATTTTTTCAACTCATCCATAGGCAATGCATAGCCTGTCAAATGCAACAAGGCATAGATCAACATGGATCCGTGTCCGTTTGACAAAACAAAACGGTCACGATCTGCCCACTGAGGATTGTTGGGGTTGTGTTTGAGGTGTCTGTTCCAAAGCACCTCTGCGATGTCAGCCATGCCCATGGGCGCACCGGGGTGGCCAGACTTAGCAGCCTCAACAGCATCCACCGCCAACATGCGAATGGCATTGGCCATTTGCTGTGTCAGGCTTGGCTCGGAGTGTGTATTTGTGTGCATGTGCCTGCTCCTTTTATGCCAAACCCAGCGCGCGTTTACGTCGCTCCATCATGCGCCACACAAAGGGCGTGAAAATTAACTGCATCGCAATTTCCATTTTTCCACCAGGCACCACGATGGTGTTGGCTCGGCTCATCCAAGAATCATTGATCATGTTGAGCAAATATTGAAAATCAATTCCCTTTGGATTTGCAAATCGGATCACCACAACACTTTCGTCAGCCGATGGAATATCTCGCGAGATGAAGGGATTAGACGTGTCGACCAATGGCACCCTTTGAAAATTGACATGCGTGTGAGCAAACTGTGGAACGATGTAGTTCACATAGTCTGGCATGCGGCGCAAAATGGTATCGGTCACGGCTTCAGTGCTATAGCCACGCTGGTGCTTGTCACGCCACAGCTTTTGAATCCATTCCAAGTTGATAACAGGCACCACACCCACCCGCAAATCAGGGTATTGGGCAATATTGTGTTCTGGGGTTACCACTGCACCATGCAAGCCCTCGTAAAACAACATATCGGTTTGCTGCGGTAAATCTTCCCATGGGGTAAAGGTACCTGGCTCTTGTTTGTAGGGCGCAGCTTCTTCTGCGTTGTGCAAATATTTTCTTGATTTACCCTGACCTGTTTGGCTATAAGTCTTGAATAAATTTTCAATTTCACCAAACAAATTATTTTCGTCGCTGAAATGACTGAAATGTTTGTTGCCATTCTTCTCTGCATCAGCACCACGAAGTTTCATTTCCTTTCGGTCATAGCGATGAAAGCTGTCACCTTCAATGATGGCTGCATTCACACCCTCACGACGGAATATGTTTGAAAACGTGCGTGTGACCGTTGAAGTGCCAGCACCTGACGAGCCAGTAATTGCGATGATGGGATGTCTTTCAGACATTGTTGCTCCTTAGTTTAATTTCGGCGTGATTGACTTCAATGTCTCAATCTCTAAATAGACTTCTTTCAACAAATAATGGCGTGTTTGTGTCTAAATTAACGGGTTCGGCGTGATAGCGCTCAATGCGCTCCACTTCGTTTTTTGACCCAAACACAAAACCAATTCTTTGGTGCAAATTTGTAGGCTGAACAGTCAGCATGGGAACGCGTCCCGTGCTGGCCCTGCCGCCCGCTTGCTCCATGATGAAACCTACAGGATTGGCCTCGTACAACAGGCGAAGGCGACCAGGCTTGCTTGGATCTTTGGTATCACGCGGATACATGAAGACGCCACCTCGCATTAAAATTCGATGGGCTTCTGCCACCATAGAGGCAATCCAACGCATGTTGAAGTCTTTGCCTCTAGGGCCTGTTTTCCCCGCCATGCATTCATCAACATAGCGTTTCACAGGCGCTTCCCAAAAGCGGCTGTTGGAGGCATTGATGGCGAACTCTTGTGTATCTTCTGGCACCTTCAACTCAGGATGGGTCAACATGAACTCACCCATCACAGGGTCTAAGGTAAAGCCAGCAACACCATTGCCTACACTTAACACCAACATGGTGGTAGGACCATACAAAGCATAGCCAGCAGCCACTTGTTGGACACCTGGCTGGAAGAAATCAGCATCGGTTAAAGCGCGTCCTTCGACGGTGTCTGAAGGTGCGCGCAAAACACTGAAAATGCTACCGACTGAAACATTGACATCAATGTTGCTAGAGCCATCCAAGGGGTCGAATACCAAAAGGTATTTTCCCTTAGGATGATTCGCAGGAATGTCGTAAGGCGCCTCCATCTCTTCTGAGGCCATGCCTGCCAAATGACCACCCCATTCATTCATGCGAATGAAGAGTTCATTGCTGACAACATCCAATTTCTTTTGCGTTTCACCTTGAACATTGACGCTACCGCCTTGGTCAGCAGCATGATTGCCGTACATGTCAGCCAGAGCGCCATAAGCAACCGATTTGGCAATGGCTTTGCAAGCCATGGCAACATCTAAAATCAAAGCGTTGAAATCGCCACTGGCATCTGGAAAACGTCGCCGCTCTTCAATCAAATACTGTGTCAGCGTGGGGGTGGTACGTGGGCTCAAGGACATAATGGTTTTTGTGTTTTCAATGAATTAAATCTAGTGCGCTGCTTCAGGCGAAAGCTGCGTGCTTCAATGCCTGCATCACATTTCGGTAGCCACCATCTGGATCAGGCGCGCCGAATACGGCACTTCCGGCGACACAGGTGTCTGCGCCTGCCGCAACGATTGCAGAAATATTGTCTGTTTTCACACCGCCGTCCACTTCAAGAATGATCGACTGCCCGCCGTCACGGACATGCGCATCAATGCGTGCTCTTGCTGCACGCAGTTTGGGCAAGGTCGAAGGAATGAATTTTTGCCCTCCAAACCCTGGATTGACGCTCATCAACAAGACTACATCTAGACGTTCCATGACGTGATCCATCCACTCCAAAGGTGTCGCTGGATTGAACACCAATCCCGCTTTGCAGCCATGATCGCGAATCATTTGCAAAGTCCGATCGACGTGCTTAGAAGCTTCGGGGTGAAAAGTAATGATGTTGGCCCCCGCTTTTGCAAACAAAGGAACCAACGCATCAACGGGCTCCACCATCAAATGAACATCAATTGGAATTTGCACATGCGGACGAATGGCTTCGCAAACCAAAGGACCGATGGTCAAATTTGGCACATAGTGGTTGTCCATCACATCAAAGTGCACCCAATCAGCGCCAGCAGATTCAATGGCACGCACCTCCTCGCCTAATCGCGAGAAATCTGCGGACAAAATAGAAGGCGCGATATTGACAGTTTTCATGCGATGTCCTTTGTGACTGATTGATGCCATTCACGCAGTTGTGCAATGCCGACACCTGACAAATTGGGCAATACTTTCAATGCCCCCTCAAAGTTGTGATGAGATGTGAAATCGTTTGGGGTAATGATGGTGTGCAAACCTGTCGCCATTGCAGCCTTCAAGCCATTTTCTGAATCTTCAAACGCAAGGCATCTATGCGACCGTAATCCCAAACGAGACAATGTTTGCGCGTAGACCATCGGATCGGGTTTTTTTCTTGGGGCTGTTGATGCATCTTCAATCACGCCAAAATTCATTCTCCAATCGAGTCCAATCGCTTGCCGCAATAAGGCCGCAATGTTCACAGGCGATGTGGTTGTGGCGATGGCCAAATGAAGATCAGCCTCTTTGGCTGCAGACAGCAGCGCCAAAACACCTGGTCGCATGGCCACCAAGCCATCTTGTACTGCCTGCTCATATGCCGCAGTTTTCAGCGCGTGCAATCGATCAATCGTTTCTTGGATGCCTGAACCACTGATGTCGCTTATTTCGGGGGATTGTGTGAGCCAATAGGCCTTGATTCGTTCTTTTCCACCCGAAACCGACAACAAGCTTCTGTACAAAGGAACGTCCCAGCGCCAGTCAAATCCCATTTCAGAAAAGGCATGGTTAAACGCAGCCAAATGAGCCATTTCTGTGTCAGCAAGGGTGCCATCGACATCAAAAATTAGAGCTTTGAGCATAGGGTTTAACCTTTAAAAATTGGAAGATGCAACTTTAAAAAGGTATGACACACAGGTAAATTCAATATTAGCGAAAAGCTAATTAAGGAATTACTTAATTATCTAAATTTCTTAGGCAAATCATTGACTTGGATAAAGTCAGAAGATGAGTGGAAAGGAAAGATGTTCGTCGCAAATTGAAGATTTATGCAATAAAAATAATTCCTATTGAAATGAGAGCACAACGTACTCGCAGATCTACCTAAAGACGTTAAACATTTAAATGCTCAACGCGTCAGTCGAATGAATAAATTGGCCAGAATTACTGGCAGCTTTTGAATTTGATCAACCAAGGTGCAATGATCGCCAAAGATGGTACGCACACTGGATTCAAAGTCAGGGTGAAGTTGAATGCACCAAACAAACACCCCTTGTGCTTGCAACTCTTTAACGATTTGGCGTGCATCGTGAGTGAGATATTGCGGGTCGCTCACATCGACATCCGAGGGCTCTCCGTCTGTCAACACCAACAACATTTTTTTGGCACTTTTC
>JACCEA012438947.1_pt1 | contig 10928 bp, 8 predicted proteins | sample 7449851 | NCBI WGS metagenome assembly JACCEA01 (sample SAMN15323453, study PRJNA562643) | freshwater metagenome | isolation source: river surface water | place: USA:Blue River Watershed | collected 2017-08-18 | reverse complement strand
CATCATCAATTAAATAGATAATCCATTCTTTACTACCACAGTCGCCTGGATGGATACGTTTAACTACCGAGGTTGAGATTTGCAGTAACCGGCTTAAGTACTCTGATTGCTGCATCGGTGTTTCAGTCATAAACTCCGATACTGCCGCGGTACGAGATTCTGTAGCAAAATCTGTTAACGTACGCATACCTGCCGCGTATCCTGGTTTCATTGGATGTGGCAATCGATAGTTATCAACATCAGTAACATACCCACGAGCACTGGTACATTGCATGATTTGACCCACCTTAACCATTTTATGCTTGGCTGCACGCGCTACCGCATTATTACCTAAGCTTGGATCAGCAATCAGTATCTTTTCAATTTGAGCATGGGCATCGTTAATCTCTACATCGGTGGGATGTTCTGCATTAATGAGACTATCATTAATCTTTTTAATTTCTGGATTAAACGCAATGTCCACAAAGTCTAGAATACTAATACTGGTAATGTATGATTCTAACTGCAGTGTCATGCCGTTGTATAGCATATTAACGGCATTATAAACCGCACCATTGATTTCTTCTAAATGACCATATCCATTGTCTGTATAAAGTTCTATACAGTCTTTTCGCATGATGGCTAGAATACCAAGATGCGTTGTTGGTGTAATAGTTTTATTCTGGACATGGTGGACACTTTTAATAGGTAGTTCTGGAAACGTGCGATGCATGTGCCATAGATACCAACTATAAATAGTGGCTTGTCTTGTGGTATGAATTGTCTTATCCTCAAAGATAATCTCCCACGGCACGTCGGGCATGGCGAAGATGTTCTCTTCGCTCATGTTAACCAATTCACGTGCATTAATAACGATTGTATTTGACGTCATCTGATATATCCCCTTTATCAAATTGAACCCCACCACACTGCAGTATGTGGTTAGTTAAGTTTAGAATTGAACCTTGACCGATTGGATAAACGTTTCTATCCACGTAGTTATATACATTGGTTGGTTCAGGTGTTGTTAAAATCCCTCGAACAATCTGTTGATGTACTAACGGATTAGAACTTCTATCTAGTAAATCTGCTGTTGCATGCCCCCCTGCTACGTTAACAAATAGTCGTACTTCTGATTCCCCTGCGGTACGGATGGGTGATGTACGGGTTGGGTCAGAATACTTATTACGTTTAGTAGGTTTAGCTGGTAAACCGTAGTGCTGTAGTCTGGCTGAACTGACTGATGAGAAGGTATTAGCAATTTTATCTAAGAGAATAAAATGCACTTCACCGATAAGGATTGGTGATTTAGTGGTAATCTTCTTACCTGTCTGACCAATATACGTACAAGGACCATAGCACGGCGGATAATGAATTTGCAATAGTCGCACCATATCTAAGTGGTCAATTGGGTTATCCGTTGGTACCCATAGATAGATACCGCTTTGCATAACCGAGTTGATGTGGTTTACTGGATCAATTTTACTCTCCCCAATAAGCTCATACATACGTGGTGATACAAGTTTATAAAAGCCTAATAGATAATCCCAAGCTTCAGCATACTCTGCCGTTGTTTTGTTTACGACCATCTCACAAATACGTTTAGTGACTGCAGCACCTGACGCATTTACATACTGCTCGTATAACTTGGCTAAGTTCATCCGTTTAATAACTGAGTCAGCATCCATCTCAATGTCTGCCACATTACCATCAGCATCCGTTAACATCTGCTCTCTTGGTACCACACTACAGATAACACCTTTACCCCCCGAAAGGTCAGTTAATTTAAAACCAATGTCTGCTTTTAATTGATACTTGAATGTAACAGTTAATGCCCAGTTATCAAGCTTATTGTTTTTCTCATTAAACTTAAAGTCATGTTTATCATCAACCATTGCCATTGCATCGGAAATCATCTTGTGGAGTTCATGTGAGATGTTAACACGTCCACTTGATTCTTTCATCAATCGTTTATAAAACTTAATTAGCTCCTCATTATAACGAGTTTGAGCAAATAGATATTTCTCTAATTGCTCCTCCATGTTAGTTAACATAATAGAGTTTTTGGTTTTATTGTGGATAATTTTAACATCCACAATTTCAGCCCCTGGATACGCGTAGATATATTCATCAAATGTGTTCGGGGTTTGCATGGCTTCAACTGATAAATCACAGGGCGCTAGATTAACATCAAAGTCACGCAGTACGGCTAACACGCCATTCTCACCAATGTACTCGCCGACGTCAGGTATAATCTTAAAGTTACTATCGTCACCATGTATATTAAGTGGTAACTTCTTAGTACCAAATTGAATAGTGCGGGTATCGTATAACGTAATTTTTAGCTTCTCTAGAAACTCTTCAGATACCTTAATACCATCTTCAATCCCTGACGGTGATGAAGTAAATGCAACTTTGGCTGAAACCCCAAAGCGATAATTACCATCGTCGTCTATATTTGGTGAGTTGGCAATGATAGTGCCGGCAGGAATCTTACCACCATCACGAATATATGAACTAAAGTTATTTGATTTTTTATAATCAAAACCAAAGTGCTGATGTAATGAGTGGAAGGTTGGGATATTCTTAACACCTACGGTTGCTTTGTTATCTTCTAAATCTTCATAGATAACGGTTACGAGCGAATTGCTTTTAATATTCTGCATTCGCATTTGACTTGGATATTTAGAGATAGTCTTTAACACAATGCTATCGGTATCAAATTTAATCTGGTGGGTATATCGACCAAACTCTCTATCAATCCCTGATTGTATTCGTCTAATATCTGGACTGGTAACTACCTGCATTTGTCCAATCTGTTTTGACATCATCGCTTGGCGTGGCGATGAGTTATGACGAACATATGAGTTTAAACCCGACAATCCTAATAACTGTAATACCAGATTAGTGTCGAATGGTAGGGCAAACGGTACCCGTTCTGCAGTGTAACGAACTTTCATTTTATTCTCCTTATTGGTATAGCTTATTGATAGTATGTATTTTAAACATATTAGGAGTTGTTTTAATGTTTGAATTTCATCCCAAAAGTCTTGGTAGAAATATTCCTAATGGTGGTGAGCTTGTCTATGACGACTTAGCTTTTAAGTTTGTACTACTTGAACATCTACCAATGATATCTAAGCGCAGTGATATTTCTTATAAAGACATCGACCAGTCAGAAGCAGACCAGTTCTATGGTGACTATTATGGTTTGCTTACTTACTTAGGTGTGCCTTTATATTTACACTGGTTTACTATGCGACTTAATGGTCTTTCCGATAGCATGGATTATAATTCCGATAATCTAACGGTTTATCTCCCCCCAATCGAAGAAGTAGATAGAATCAGAATCCTTTATTTAACCGAACATGGATAAAAAAAAGAGGAGCATTGCGCTCCTCTTTTATGCTGACTTATTTGAATTTAGGTGTAAACCCTTGTTGCATTGGTTGCTGTGGAGCATACCCGTATGGCATTTGCTGTGGCATCATAGGCTGCTGTGGAGCATAACCATAAGGTACCTGCTGTGGTGGCATCGGTTGCATTGGTGCCATCGGTGGAGCCATTGGCGGTGCCATCATTGGTTGTGGTGTTGCAATCCCATAAGGAACAAGGGATGGCATCATGGGTTGCTGTGGAGCATAACCATAAGGTACCTGCTGTGGTGGCATCATAGGCTGCTGTGGATAACCCATTGGCTGAACTAACTGACCGTTGGCAGCAAACCGTGGATATGGATTTTGCATTGCAGGCTGCATCTGCGGATATAACTCAGGCGGATATGCCATTTGAGCAAAGTCACGATTATCCTGTTGAAACGTTTGACCAGTTTGCTGATTGGTCGTATTGTTTGAACCAAGCTTTGATTTAACAATACCACTAAACATATTACGCTTAGGCGCAACCCCTAACTGCTGGATTGGCTGAATAGGCGCAACGGGTGCACTCACTGGCTGGGCAACCGGTTGTTGAATAGGTGCTGCTTGTGGTTGTGCTGGTGGAGCAGGCATTTGTGCTGCTGGTGTTTTAGCAGAGTTATCCGTACCTTTATTAAGCTCAAGTGGCGGAATGATGTCTTTAAAATCCGTACCTTCACCATACGTTTCAATAAATTCTAGATTAACATACGGATTGGTGCCCGTATATTCTTCAATGATTTTACGAAACTTAGATGTAATACGATTTAAGTCTTCCATCACATTTTTAAACCCACCTAACAACGCATGGAAATACGGTGCAGTTAAGCTATTACTACCAAAGCTATAGGCATCTTGCATACCAATGTTAGGGAACAGTTTTTCTAGCATGACTTTTAATAGTCGAATGTCTTGCTTACGACCATGTACGTCATACACCGTATCCGTTGCATTAATAACCGCAGTATAAAGCGGGAAGCTTACCGTACAGATACGCTTATACTGAATATCGTGCAAAATACCACCATGTTTTAAGAACACGTTGATAACACGATTACTTGAACCTGTATCGATGCTTTCAACAATCTTTGATAAGAACTTGACAGTCTTCTCATCAATCTTTTCAAGGTCTTTGATATATTCAGTTTGCTTAGCTGTAAACTTAGCTTCGCGACTAACCGCCATTGCAATACCTAAGATAGTACTTAGGATTTTATGCGTTAGACTTTCATTAACGAGCTGTCGCAACGTCATGATAACCTGTGACTGCCCCAGCACAATCACTTCACTTAATGGATGAAATGGGGCAAGATGACCATGTGCTAGATTACGGGTAATGTCATCGGTTGGTAAGGCTAGGCGTTTACCTTCCACCGCATATACAGGCTCATTACAATGTGGTGTGACAAAGGATACCAGACCGTCCGATGAAATCGAACAGTCCAGCGCACATAAGACACTTCGGTATAGCTCCAATAGTTCTTCTTTTCTATTAGCCATAACTTGTTTTCCTTAGTTAGTAAAGGTAGCCAACGAATTTACCACCCCTGAAATCGCTTCTAGCGAATACTGGTTATTGGTAATTGTTGGTATGGTTAAGCCATCTGCAAAGCATGGCGTTGAAAACTCAATTAGCGGACCACCGTTGTATGACACACCAATGTATCCATCACGAATAAGATTAAGATTGACAACTACACGAACTGGAAATTGATTGCCACGGGTAATCGCTGGCATAATCTCCGACAAAATACGTTGTTCCAAATAAGTAACTGAACCAGTACGGTCAAACTCATCCACGAATGAACGCGCATCTTGTGTCGCTACCGCAGGTAAGCTATCTACCGTATCGTTGGTAAACATCCCTGCGTAACCAGTTAACATACACTGACTTAAAATACTAGGCAATGTTTGTAGGATGGTAGTTGCTACAATAGTTTCATAACTGGCAACCGCCCAGTCTTCATAGCGACCTGCGACTGATTCAAAGTGCGCACCTGAGATTTGAGTGGGCAAGTTGTCCATGAAGAATAAGTCAGTCTTAGGGTCTAGGTCTGGGAACATACGGCACATTTGACCCCAAGTAACAAAGCCTTGTACTGCAAGGTTACTATTGTGGGTAATGTAACGCATGACATGATTACCGGTAGGATTAGATTCTTCAATCGAATCAGTAACCGTGTTGTAAACTTCCATGCTTTCAGAACTTCTATTCATTACCGCATCATCGGAAAAGCCTTCGCGAATACCGTTGATTACTTCTGACAGATAGGACGGAGCTGAGTTATTCATTCGCTTAGAGTTAGCTTGACGTCCTGGGAACAACATAGTACGACCATCGCTAAGTACTTGCGAATTACTCATGAAGGTAGTTGATAAGTTAGTCGTAATATCCATAGGTCGCTGCAAATAAATCTTTTCAACGCCGCCTGTATTGTTAGGCATGCCGTAAGGAGATGGCTGAACATGCATGTTTAGTGCTCGAACGTTATTAACGCCCAACAAGTGACTATTATCGGCAATATGCTTACGATATACCATGCCATTAGGTGTTGTGGTTTGTGTCCGCTGTAAGGTGATAGTTGAGTTAATGTATAGTTTTAACTCAGGGTCTAATAAACCGCCATGACTTAAGTCAAGCTTATCGGCATAACCCATAATCACACACGACTGACCAAGGTTAATTTCTTCAATTTCCATCATGAAGATAACACGGATATTATCCCATCCATTTTGTACCCCAACAAAACTTTGTGCTTCTGCGGATGGTGCAATGAGCATACCTGCAACGCCTGCTAGTGTATGCCGATTAACCCGCTGACCATTCTGAGTCGCCTGCCCATATAAACTAATGGCGCCATTGTCTGTTGTCGCCGTGTATGGTCGACTAACTATCGGGTTATATGTTCCCGATTTAGTCATGATAGATTTTACCACATTAAATGTCTGTGTTAATGGCTGTGTGGTTAGTGGTAGTTGATTCATTTTCTTGCTCCTTCATAGTTTGATGTACATGTACAATTAAGTCCGTCAGTTGGGGTAATAGATCGTGTGGGCACATCCATCTATCTCCCTGTAGTAGTGACTGATGGTACTCTTCAAGTCCTTTAGGGACATTTGCTAATAACCAAAATCCACGAATTGACTTTTCGTAGTCGTCCGCTGCACGGTGTGCAACATTCTTGGTATTAGACTTTGAGGTTGTCTTAGTCTGATATGGATAGATTGTATTTAGTATCTGCGTCGTCGTTTTCTTTGCTTGCTTTTTAGGTGGTGAGAATTCAGACAATTGTCCTCTTGACGAGGTTACAATTAATGCTAAGTCTAAAAATCCCCAATGCCAAAGCAACGCTTGTGTTACCGCCATGGCAGATAACATATCTGACGCCGTTAGCTCGTGAATAACGCGTGCAGGTACTTTTCTTGACAATACCCACTGCACTAATAACACGTTATGCAGTTCAAATACAAATGCCCCCATTCTAGACACAAGCTCTAAAGAACTCTTAAGCTTATTTAAGTCTAGCGTTTTATCCACCGATAATGCTAAGTCTTGAGACCTTGTAATAAAGTATTTATGAATCTCAATGTCGCCTATCGATACAGACTGGACGTTTTTATATTGTTCAAGCTTACTAGAATTATCTTCCCCCTCCTTATCATCAATTCTAAATTTTTCCTGTACTTGAACAGAGCGCCTAGATAAATCATTTATTGCATGACGCAACCTTGCAAAAATGTTAGTGATGATAGACCCGCCTTCCTCCGACGCATTTACCTCACCAATTGCCAAACCCCTTACTAATAATCCTGATAAGATATAATCAGGAAGTTCATCGTTTGAAATCCCGCGCAAGATGGCGTTATCTCTATCTTGTTTCTTAAAGTTCGTAGCCTCTAGATAATTAACGAGACGAACCATTTCCGGTGACGTCATTAACTCCGTTCGGGTTAATAACTTTACAGCTAAGTGTTCTTTAAACGCAGAACCAACCCGTTTAATGTTTACACTTAAATACTCTCCCCAAATAGGAATCATAATTCGAAGTGCAATGACTAACATCACAAGACCTTTGTACTCATGCTTTAAATAAGTACGCGCTGGATTAACATCCGCTACACTATAATTTTCCTTTAAGTCTGGCGGATAAATAATCTTTGCTTGTAACGCAATGTACCGACGCAATTCATCTAATGGAAAAAATGCATATAACCGTGTTACTTGTTCGGTTAATGTCTTTTGTGTATTAGACAACGTATGTGCATCATTAAACGTTTCTTTAATTTCGCACAGTGTATCAAAAATGGATTGCTGCTGATGGTCAGTGAGTGTTAAAAAGAAATTATTAACATCATCAAATCTCATCTTATTCATTACCATTTTGGTACGTGAAAAATTAGAAATGTTCCACTTAATTGACTTACCTAAGTGACTGGTAATAAGTACCAGGCTGTCGGTAGGTGATATTTCCATGTGCATGTCCAGGGCTCCTCGCTTGACATAATGGGATTAAAAAGAGTGATACAATAGCATCACTCTTTTATATAGTGTATATTTATATATTTTTTACTTTAAAAGATATCGTCCATGTTGAAATCTTGTTCACTGCTGCTGCTATTATTGCGGTTACCATTGTTGTTATTGTTATTGCCTTGGTTATAGTTACCACCGCCTTTATTGAAGTTACCACCACCTTGACCATTGTACTGAACTGGTTCAAATGTTTCAGTAAGATGAACTGCCATGATAGCACTGAACATATCTGCCCAAGCTTCTGCAGCGATACAAGAGATGGTTGCTTTATCAAAACCATTGGCATTGATTTTGTGATAATAATCGGCGTTAAAGGTAAATTTAACTTTTGGCATTGTGTCATCTAAGTCGACAACACTGATAAACATCATACCTTCGGCATCTTTACCAATCAGTGTTTTATTCTTAATGGCTTTATCTTTGCCTTGACCTGTATGATTTTCAATCTCATACACTTGATTTTGACCATTGGCAGGTAGGGCAATCAAGCGACGTATCATTGCAATTAGCATGTAGAATGTACGTGGGTCCATGCCTGCACTGATAACGCCTGAATTTTTAGCCGTGGTAACGCCACTAAAAACAGCTAATTGAACGTTGTTGTTGTAGGTTTGTACTTTAAGTTTAGCGGGGTAAGCGCCATTGTTTTGTTTGGGTGCCATAAGTGATAATTTACTATGGTCTAAGATAGTTTTCTTGGTAGGTGCCATGAGAATACTCCGTTGTGTTATTTGTAGGTGTAGTTTTCTATATACGCTCATAATGTACATAAAAGTGATATTTTTATACTCGTGGGGCACGATATACGTCGTAAATAAACTCTTTTAGATAAGGTTCATTTGCCGCTGAGACATTTGCTTTAATCTTCTCCTCTGTGGTAAATTCGTTCCATTTATGTTTTTCTGCTATCTTTAATAGCACTCGTCTAACTGCTAGTTCTACAGGCTTAAACATATCTCCTGTATCACCAAAGGTTTGTATCGACATGATATCAAACGGTACCATGTTTTTATGCGATGTTTTAAGCTTATTAGTCAGCTCATGTCGCATTTTTATTCGACCTGTGTGAGATTCTAATATACTGTATCGGTTATGCTTAGCAATTAAAATATCAACGGGGTAATGGGATAACAGCAGTGACTTGCCTCTACCCAGTGTCGTTTTAAGTGCAACTTGCTCTTGGGAAGCATATTGCAGTGATACGGCATCAGGTCTTGATAGATAAAAGAGTGCTGAGTCTTCAAGTTTGGTATAAAACTTTTGTTTATCCGTTACTGGGTCTCTAAATACTGCACGTGGAAATGCTTTACCAATATTTTCATAAGACGGCATATAAAAGCCTAACCCTACCTTGCTATCCCGTATGCGGTCGGTAATAACACTTTCAATAATCTGCATTTCTTCTGCTACCACAATAGCAAGTTCCTTTGGGGTAGTTAAATATGCATTGGCGGCAGACATGCTAGTAAAGACATTGCGTATTAGCGTACGTACGTTAATGTTAAGGTAATCGTAGTCTGACCAGGGCGGAAGCCTACCTTTAGGGGTAGGGTGTTCTTCGTGTATCCCAAGCAAGCCTTCTATTGCAAGACTTGTTGAGATAGACACGGGAAATTGACCTAACGTACGACTAAGAAGTGCTTGATTTATCATATTCTTCTAATAACTCCGATAAATATTGTTTAGCGTTATCTGCTATCTTAGGATGGTTTTCTTGCAGCGATGTACTTAATAGCTGCAGGATAGTACCGTTCGTAAGATTAATTGGCTTGACAATATCCTTTTGCACGATAGGTTCATGTTTTACTTTTCGTTCATTTGACTTAAACCTCAGATGAATGTTCTTATAACGTGCTTTAATTTCACTGCCCGCTTTAAACACTGCATCCTCAGTACTCGCTTGTATACGAACATGGCTATCATCCTTAATTGTCGGTATTAGCTCATCTAAACGCCGATATACTTCGTCTAAAGATAACCCGCTGTAGTCAAGTGTAAGATAAGTCTTTGCCCCTTCATTAACGATAAACTTAGCCGTATAAGTACCATCCTTATTAACCGTTGCCCGAATGTGACCTTTCGGTTCTTCTTCGCCATGAGATAGTCTGTCAAAACTACCTGCAGATAGAATGTTTTTATACTGACTGTGTTGGTGGATGTGTCCAATGAATATTAAATACTCCGTAATACCAATATAGTTTTCAGTATCATGGGTTTCAAACATATCTAATAGACTTGGGGGGATTTGGTATGTAAAACACCCGTGCATAATACAGAAGTCAACTTTACTTAATTGATGAGAAAGTAATAACTCTTGTACCTCGTGCCAGGTGTGGCTGTTTTTAGGTCGCCACTCATCAGGGACATAAAGGATATGGATGCCGAACCTCTCTATATATTCAATACTGAGTTCTTGAATATAGTTAAGGTCGGCACCAATATCGGCGTGTTCGTTAATATCCACTAATAACTTTGCCTGTTGCCAGTCGTGGGATGGAGTACCTTCTAATACTCTTAGAACAATATCCCGTTTCTTACAAAGCTTTAAAAAGTGGGTTGCCCACTTAGTAATCTCACTGACTGACTCACTGGGTAAATTTAATAGTGAATCAAACAAATCACCTGCTATCCAGATGATGTCAAGTTCTCCTGTGATTTCGTTGTCTGGAAATGCACGGTAGAGATTTTTGACAATATGGCTAGCAGATGTTTTATTATGTCCTAGATGAACGTCGCTTAATTCAGCAATGTTTAATCTAGAATGTTTCAATGTCATCTTCAAATACGTCCTCAGTGACACGGGCTGACACAGATGTGCCATTGGTAGACTTAGGTACTTCATAACCATAGTACGCGAAGATGGTTTTCCATTCTTCAATAAAGCGCTCGATACTTGATTCACGGTCATCGTCGTAATCAAGCTTTTCGATTAGGTTATTACGAATGTGTGCATCACCAGCCCCTGGATAGGTTTTCTCTTTAATGCTGGCAATCTGCAT
>JACCEA011091440.1_pt1 | contig 10929 bp, 7 predicted proteins | sample 7449851 | NCBI WGS metagenome assembly JACCEA01 (sample SAMN15323453, study PRJNA562643) | freshwater metagenome | isolation source: river surface water | place: USA:Blue River Watershed | collected 2017-08-18 | reverse complement strand
GAATTGCCATGGTTGTATCCAGATGATTAGCCGATCGAGAGTATGATACGGTCAACGCTGCAATAGATTTAGTTTTAAAATCTGTGACTTTGATAACTTTTGTGACTGCAATCGAAAGGCCCACTTTCCCAAAATTACTGGGCCAAGGGTTCCCGTCTAGATCTTCCTTCGCCGCCTGGATTATGAAATGTACTACATTTCCAGCTTGATTGGGGTCATAGAGATTTAGAGCCACTCCCTCCTATGAAAGTGGAAGTGGAAAATACACTTAAAAAAACAGTAAAAACGTTTGCCGAGTTACCTACCGAATCAGTCAAGGCTCCAGAAACTCTACAGCATAGAGTTTGCACCGACTGAAACATGCTTTCGATTTCATTTAACGATAATTCTCCAGCAGAAGCTGATGAAGAAGTGGTCACTGTGGCCATATCTTCTAATTTTACAGCGGATTTACTAACGATATGTAATTCTGGTTCATATTGAAAGAAATTTTCATTATGAAAGGTATTTAGTTTCAATTCATCGCTCGTAAAATCAAGGTCTAAATTGCACGATAATGCACTGACACTGTGATCTTGAATAGCCTTGAAATTGGTGTTACTGTTAATACTCGCTGGTCCATGAAATGGCATGTGCATCATTGGACTAGTTGTGCGATTCATAGATAATGCCCCCGCTGGTAGGTTGGTCCCACCAATAACTCCACCGGTCATATGATTACGGCCAAAGAAAGAAGATTGTTTCGGACCAAGAATCATACTTTGCAAATAATCACTATCGCGAACTGCAGTAGTATTTGCGGGATCAATTAAAGGAAATGGAGAAGGGGCAGCACTATTAATACGTGGACTAGTACTTCTGCTTCTCTCTCGTTGAGTTTGACCGAAAGGCTTTTTGATACTCTTTGAACTAGAGAATGCACTATTCACGGACATACGCTGGCTCTGATGACTACCGCTACTACCGCTATGTTGACTTTTGTTACTTGTATTGCTCAAGTTTTGATTACTATTTCCTGATCGATTCGATCGGTTAGAACGATTAGATTGATCCGAATAACCAGATTTTTCTAAGAAACTGCTTTGATTCATGGAGTTTTCAACACTTCTCCTTCGATCCTCTTCAGTAGCCAATAATCGATAACGATCATTTGACAAAGTTATCGCTGACACGGCAACTTCTTTCTTAAAAGGAAGATATACTACAATTAGACTGTCATAGCATGCTAAGAGTTGTCCCGTAAAAAACGATCCACGAAAACCACTATGACCACTACTTCCACCGCCACCGACGATTGTACCATTATCATCGAGGTCACTCGACGATATCATGCGAATTGGAGCATACGGCGAAGTTAGACTAAACAGCTGACACCCACCCATGGAAGTAGCACTTTGACCAATCTGAGAATTCTTCAGTTTCTTACCATTGATGGTACCGGGAATGACAGGCTTGGAATCGCCTTCAAACCCAAATCCCGGTGACATTCCAGAGAGTGAGAGTACTCCAGTCACATCCCTACTGGGTGAAGGGGAGAGAATATTACTGGTACTATTATTGTTGTAACCACTTTGCAAAAATTCAAAACCACTACTTTGATCGTCATCGCCTCCGAGTATGCCTGCTACTGCTTCTAATTCTTCCTCCACGGCAGTCATAGAGGAATCCTGAGATTGCAAAATGAGACCGAATGGTGTCGAGAGTATCTTCTCCATTACGCTCGGGAGGATAATATCAAAATGTTCTCCTGTATACATATAGATATGCATGATATCCTCATTTGTCAATATGGCGACAGCAAGTTGTCGATCAATTTTTTGAGATGGAGAGGGATCACACATTAGGTCAACAGAAACATTCAAGTAGCAAAATATTGCCATCGTTGGTATCTTGGTGATAGAATATACTCTTTTCACTTCATTTCCACCAGAACCATACCATTTTACAACCTTTTCTTTGCTATTTAACGTCAAAAAATCTCCCTTTATCACTCCCATCCTGGTCAACCAGATTTCTCCGCCATGTTGGTCACATATCTGTTCCCCTCGTGGTATCGAGGAACTTATTGAGAATTCCAACGCCATTGAGTATGTTGGCAACTCCGTATATGTGGGTCAGAGCTCTAATCCTTGTGATTTTTGATGAAGATTGTCGCGTGAGCGATGAGCAATTTGAAAATAGATTAAGTATTTCACTACTATTGTAAGCAATTACCCAAGCTTTACTCGAGATTGTAAAAAATGTTATTTGTGAGGTTTCAGGACAACAAGTTAGAGTTAAAATATCGATTTCTTTTCGTTACCGTCAGAACGCACGCAATCAATTAATTCAATTACTGCTTGACTGCTTGACTCGCCACACTTGTTCACTTCTTGGTTTTGTGTGATTGGGATCCCAGTTCTGTGTTGGACAACATTGTATTGATCAACTGAAGGTTGACTAAACCAAACGCTCGTAGAGGAAGTACCCATCTGATTGTAGCTTCGATTCATTCATAATGTCATCTGGAGGTCAAGATTCAGAGAGTTTGCGGGTTATGTATGAAGGAGCGGTGAAACATAACCCAAACAATATCGATGCAGTTTATTATCTTGCCGTCTGGCACCTCGAAAGACAAAGTTTTCAATTGGTATGATACGATATATACTTATCTATATCTATGATTAAAAGAAGTTTCTAGGCAAGGAGATATTTCAGTCATCTTGCAACACTTCGCAGCGAAGATGTAGAAGTTTGGCTTTGCCTGTGTGTTTGCTGTGCTTTAGCAGAAGAATACTCGGAAGCAAACACTGCCTTAATCGCAGCAAAGAAGATCAACAAGACCACAGATGGAGAAGTTCGCGTTCGATTTTGTCAAGGTAAGCACTATGAAGGAAAGTGTATTGGAAATATGATTGGTAAATGCCATTTTATTCTGCAGCACTCCTAGCCGAGAAAAAGAAAGATTTCCCAGCTGCTATGGAAGGTTATACAAATTGTTTGAACCAGTGCAGTGCCATGGCGAATGTTATCAACAATGAACATATTAATCCTCCCGAAGTAGATAAGACACAAAAAATTACATTTCTGAAGGAAGTACGAGGTGAGGTCATGCTACGAATAGCGATGTTAAAAAAAGAAATGGGTGCGATCGATCAAGCAATGCAAATGTGTAATACAATAACTTCAGAGCCTTTTAGTGATGCAATTCGTGCCAATGCGTTATGTCTAAAAGGATTATTGCATGAAGTTCGTGGTGAATTTCCTACTTCTGAAGTTGTATATCGTTCAGTATTGCACTTAAAAAGTGATCACTGCAGTGCATTGGAACGTCTTGGTAGGGTTTATTTGAGGTAAGTGACATGGCTATTGATCCCAATTTGTTGATTGACCGATGGTGAATCATTATTTAGATATCGTGAAACTATCCCTGCTGCAGTTCAATGCTTTTTTAAAGCCGTGGAAACTAATCCGTCGAATCATGTTGCTTGGTACTTACTTGGACGTTGTTATATGGCAACTTCTCAATTCACTGATGCTTGTGAAGCATACAATCGTGCCATCAATCTAAATCCAAATGATCCTCAAATTTGGTGTTCATTAGGAGTTCTGTACTACGCTTTCGGCCAATATAAAGAGGCACTGGGAATGCTCTCTCGCGCTTTGAAGCTCGATCCAACAATGGCAGATGCTTGGTATAACGTAGGTGCTTTGTATGATATGTGCGATCAACCCGACGATGCACACCAGGCCTATATCAAAGCAAAAGAAAATGGTCTTGCAGATCGTTTTACGAAGGCTGGAATGGGCTTAAATCCTGTGGCAATGCAGTCTTTGCAATACGTCAATGCAACAACAAACAGTAATCTTCCTCCAACTTCTAGTGCTTCATCCGCTGGAGGTTTAACTCAATCGCCAATAAACTCTGCCCTTGCTACCGCCGCCACTGCAAATGTCAATGCTGCCGCTGCTGCACTTGCCGCCGTTACGAATCAACGCCAACAACAACAGTTGCAACAACAACAGCAGCAACAGCAACTTCGTCAAATGCAACAGGCTCAACATCAAGCTCAACAACAGCAGTTTTTCCAGCAAGTAGCTGCTCAGCAGCAACAACAATCACAACAACCTACTTATTCCCAACAACAATTGTTGCAACAAATACAACTTCAGCAACAGCTGCAACAACAAAGACAACAATTCTCTGCCACTGCCACTGGTGGTGGCGTTTCTTCTTCAATTGGGCAATTTTTGCCGAATGCGTAATATCTGCGTCCAATAAATGTAAATAATGTATTCTTTGACCATGTAGTGATTGCAGAAGATTTCCTTGATTGTGTATTTCTGTAATCAAGTATGCCTGCTGTGTGTTTGTCTAGCTGTACTTTTTCTTGATGTCATATATACAGTTTCTTTTATATCCAAATGATTGTGTGATAATAACATTGTTTTGATAGCATAGGAAAATCAGGAATTTCGGTAGCTTTTCATTAATTGTTAACATTCTATTACAGATATTTTACGAAGCACATAGTTGTGAACAACATTCGGAACTAAAGAGTTATCACAAATTGGACATCTGCATGGAAAACCACAAGCACAAAATTCAATATACATCGGCTTCAATTTGAGTCAAGGACAAGGATAACATGAAATTGGCTGCTGCAAGGTACCGTACACGATAAACTATCAAGAACACTATAAGAAATTTCGTTACTTCCCTTAAGTAAAATCAACAACTACGTATTCGAAGTTGAAACACTGGCACGACTGATGGTAGTACCTGTGGCGGCAACAGCACTTGTCCCAGCAACCCCGGTATTGGGTGTTGGTTTGACTTTAGTGAGCTCATCTGCAGCAGCAGTATTGACAAAAGCATGATCGATATTATACTTCAAATCACTGATATCTAACATGTTATCTGCATTATTTCCTCCTTCTTCACCACCATCAAAGGACCTTCGTAGAAAATCTTTAAATGAAGGCCGTCTTGCAGCACCACTTGCAGAGCCACGTTGTGATGGAGAAAGTTGTGACTCCGAAACACTAGTTGCATCAAGATCCTCATCGTCATCTTTTATTACACCAGGACGAATAGGGACAGTTTTCACTGGTGTCTCTTCTTCAATGACTAATGGAGTAAACTTTTCACTCAAATCTTGTTCAGGTGATGAAGTTACACCGATACTGTTCTTTTTCTTCCAATTGTTACGAGCCATTTCCATTTTTTTATAGCGTTCTTCTAATCCAGGTCGGAAACTACTACGCCACAATGCAAGATCCGCCCGGTAAAATGCAAATGTTTGAGCACTTCTAGCTTTTTTCTGTCTTCGTTCCATCTTTTTCTTGTGTGCCGAACTATTATTGTTTCCTACGAACAAATGCCTTCCACTACTTGGATTTACACCATTTCCAGTACCAAGTTCTCCGATGTTATGGAACAATAGTGAAGGATCAGCAAATGTCGGATCAAATTGATCAACTGCGTCAGCAATCGACTCTTGATCATGCTTATCGGAATGTACAGTTGGTGGACGCGGGGAATTTCCACCAGAAGGAGGCGTTGAAACTGGCGGCGGTGATGGTAAAAACGGGACAGAATTTGAAGTCTCTGCTGCAACAGAACCAGAAGTGGAGGACGAGGAGGCGGGTGCGCTAGCACTAGATGAAACTTCTTGGGAAAGCTTCGAAGATACAGATGATGACGATGAACTTTTGACATCTATACTTTTGCTAGCAGCACGATACTTTTCTAGGGCATCTGCTGGACCAAGATGTGCTAACCCAAGTCCCAGAAGATCCTTTGGAACGGCACCATTCGCAGTCATTGGATGCAATCGAGGACTGATATTGTCTGATGTCACTTTCTTCATAGATGCAGCAGGTGACGATACTCCACGATTGCGAAGAATATTTTTCATTGCACCACGAGCATTACTTGGTATATAACTCTTGTAAGCAGTTGAGATCAAAATTTCTGGATCAGTAATATCACTTCCTATACTGCGTAAAGTGTTAAACAAATCCCCTGCATCGCGTACAGCCATCAATTTCGTTTCATGTAGTTTAAATAATGCTGCAGCAATGCGAAATAAAACCTTATTTCCTTCATTCAAAAACATATCCCAAACACGGAGAGTTACTTCAGGACGCAACGTATTAACAAAAATACACATAAACCACTGGACAGTGATCAATGGTAATTGTAAACTATTTTCCTCTAGCGTTCTGTTAAAATTTAACAAATGCAGAGTTTAATTTGCCACCATAATAAAATCTTGGGAAAAACTTACGAATGAATCTTTGGTAAGAACTTTTTGATAATATGTGCAAGAACAAATTGGTCGACATAGGTGCCAACCATGCTTTTCGTATAATAATCCGATGGCAGAAGTTGTTCCACGATTGTTACCAACAGAAAGAAAGCATCTTCTTCATCCATAAAGATTAACATCATTCCCACAACAAAGTTAAGTGATTGACAATAACCAATTCCAGGACTGTGCAGTGCAAACGCTTGCAATACTCTGCGCAGTGACGCTAAACCTTGTCCCGAGTGGCGGAAGTAAATGTGTTGAGGAAATGTTCTGCAAATAAATGTTGCCATAAATCTTTTGAATATAAACTAAAATAAGTGACTCACCGATCAACATCTTTTTCGATATCTTCTGCAACTCTAGGAGGAATTTCTTTGACCCTTGTCAAAAGATTTTGATAGTAATTAGGAGGGAACTGATGATGTTGTAACAATGACGACAACGAAATTTTTTTCCATATTGCCGCACGATATGCTACTGGAATACCACGTCGCACCATAAACTTTAAATCCTCACTGGGTTTGAACAATCCCACAGGTTTTAGATTCTCAATCCCTCCAATTGCTTTTAAGTATTCAACCCAATCACGATCACGTTGCTGAATGTTACTAGCAATCTGAGCTCTTCGCTTTTCTTCTTCTAAATAATCTTCCATTGAAATAACAAAACCTAATAAATCTGTCATTTGGTCCTTTAACTCTAATCTACGGAGGTATCCTTGCAATGATATCTTTTTGCGATTAATAAACTTCAATTTGCGAACTGCCCCAGAAGCTACCAATGTTTCTAATATTTGACGCACCATATCAATGCCTTCTTCATAAACTAATTTATCGTTGATGGAAACAAGTAGATCACCAACATTCATTAAATGCAAGAACTTTGCCAATCTAGAGAAGATAATCAGGTGATTATGATTTGTAAGTACCTTTTGATTTGTCTCACCTTTGTTGATCTGTTATCTTCGTTATCACAGTATATTGACTATCTTGAGGATCTCCATTCAACGATATGCCCATTTGCTCTTGACTAGCTTCCAATTCGTAACTGCCATCATCGACGAAGTAAGTCACTCGAAGATCTTGTTCCACCAATGTGCCGTCAATAGAGCTTCTCCATGAACTCAGCACTTGTTTGGTCATTTTGCTGATCCAAGATTCTATGTACTGTCCTAACAAGCAGTGTGTTTTGGATATTCAATGCGGAATATTGAAATATGAGGGCGAAGTGTTGATCCAACAGACACCTCTGATCTGTTTGTGGAGATGATGCGCTTCTGCGGAGAGGTGTTCCGTTTAAGATGCTGTCTAACAAAAGTAAACAACTCAGAGCAAGTAAGTTGAAAGAGCAATTGCGACAGTAAAGAAAAGAGTTAGGAAAGACGATGATATCTGGCGTCGCTCCAGCAGGCGATATTGGACGTTGCTTTTTCAGTACTTTTAGATGTTTAGATATTTGAGAATTTAGTCTGTGAAACTCGAGATTTGCTGGCTGCAAATATCCGTATTTACCAATTAAAATCTATATTTTGATGAATTCATACAAAATCTAGTTTTTTCGAGAGAGCCGATGCAAAAGAGCCATTCGAATTTAGCTCCAACAACATTCGAAGTTGTCCATTAACTAAGGGCGCCAACTGTGTTTATCCTGAAGAGGAGTTTGCATCTTCTAGTGAACAGGATTTTTGTGGAGATAAAACAACAGGTAATCTTGTCGACATAATTTTTTTCTCAAGAGAAATATCACCATAATATCTTTGCGTCGTTGTGCATTACCCCACTTTTGTAGAAACCGGTTTTGGAGCACCAACCCATTCACAGCGCACAACTTATAAGACAATACTATCAAAATAGAATATTGGTAGGATTTCAATCAATAACAATTCCTACTACAGCAACTTGTTGCAAAACCAATTATTTCAGTGCAATACCAAAGTCCACCCCCGCAATTTACATCACTGCAACGTGTGGGATAGTTCATCATCAGCTTGTAGTGTGGTCAAGTATTTATCACCATGAACAACAATACGCCTTCTGAATCGTCTTCTGGTGGTGCTGGATATGGGGGAACTTCGTCATCATCGAACACTAGCAATTCTACTTTGTCATTGGTTCAGCAACATCACAGTACTGGTCCGGCCAGTTTGTATATGACTGGAACAAATCACAATAGTAATATGAACAACAATAATATACCTAGTATGAGTTCATTGGCTGGTGCAAATACTGGAATCAATAGCCTCGGTGGTATGAACATGAGCATTCACATGACTGGCACAAGTGGTAATGGTAACACGGTATCCACAAGTTCTGTGAACACAACAAGTGGTTCTGAAATGGATACATCACAAAATTATTCAAGTAGCCAGTACAATACTACTGGTATCAACACTGCTGCTACGACAACTACCAATACATATCACAGTATGTTTGCAACGAACAACTCTGGTGCTACCACTGGACCAGCCAGCATCTACAATACAAGCATAAATTCCAACAACAATGGAGGAAGCACTCTGAATACCAGTAATAGTAGTAGTAACTTAATGATGTCTAATTCAGGAAGTAATATGGGAGGGAGCAGCTATTCTATCAACCCAACCAATTATTCCAATGCTGGAACCGGAAATGTTACTAGCAATTATTCTTCGTACGGACAAGATTACGGGACTCAACAAATTTCGTCTCACCAATCGCAAGGGCAATATCCATCACCACATCAAAGTCAGTATCAACATCAGTCGATGATGGTGGGCGAGGAAGATCATTTACCTATGAGCACAGGTTTAAATGCTTCTTTTCCCTCATCATCATCTTCGATGTATTCAAATACTGGTAGCAGTGGTCGTGGTGTTGGTAGCATACCCAGTGGTATTGATGATGCCCAAATCGCAGCTTCCATGGGACTGAAACCTAATCCTTCTTATTCTGCGGATATGGGTATGGTCAACATGAGTGGGCAAATGAATCAAATGAGTGGCCACATCAATAGCCAAATGAATGCTCCAATGACTGGCAGCAGTAAAAGTTATGGTGGTAGCAAAAAATCGAAAGATAAGGATATGTATATGTATCATAATAACAGCAACACCAGTCAACATATGATGATGTCTGGTGGTAATATGATGCAGAATCCTCATGGCATGGCTAATGTTGGCGGTAACATGCAACCTCCTGGACCTAACACAACTGCAGCAGCCCCTAAAGCGACGAAGAAAGGTAAAAAGACTCCAGCCTCTCAGGCAGCTGCCGCAGCGGGTCTGCTTTCACATCAAGCAGCTAGTGTTAGTGGGAATAACATGGGCATGATGCGGGATCAAATGATGGATGGAATGCAGTATATGAATGATCCATCTGGTATGATGCAAAATGGTGGTATTCCGATGGATGCTTCCTATATTTCTAATCGTCAAATGTACGCTGACCATCAACAAATGCTTGCCCAAGCTGCAGCTGTTGCCCAGCAACAACAACAAAAGGACGAAAACGCAACATCTAGCCTGACAAAGCGGCGTGGTCCTCTTTTATCCAGGCTCACTACCTTTGAACAACAAAACTTCTTAGCAAGAAAAGGATTTCCATTCCATCATGTTCGACAAAAGACCCAATGGGATTATTTTTTGGACGAGATGCAATGGATGGCAATTGATTTTCGTCAAGAATTGCGTTGGAAACAAGCTATGGCGAAGCAACTTGCTTATGCATGTAAGGAAGCACGAGATGAACGCTTTTCAACGTTTGCTATGATTCGAAAACATCCTACAAGAGATCGTAAAAATCCTGCATCTCAAGGATTGCGTGATATCTGTAGTAAGATCTCTTCAATGTTTGTAGAAAAATGGCAATGTTGGGAAGCAAAATTAAAAACGCGTTTGTCAGTGCTGGATGAAGCAAAATCTTGTTTATCAACGTTGAATAGTGATAGTTTTAATAGTGATAGTTGTGTTAGCGTTAGTGATAGTAATAGTAGTAACAAGCGAGGCCGGAGGACAACCATAAAATTGACCACTGTATCAGCTGAATTTGTGGAAGAATTGATTGAGAAAGTGTTGTCAATCCCTTCGGTGCTGCATACCAATGCTGTTACGGTGGCAAATTATGCTTTTCCACCCGCAATGCCTGAATTCTTATCGGAAGATGTTAATGGCGGAAGTCTGAACACAAAGTTCAGTTCGCCGTTGGTTTTTGGGATGGGGCTTAGTTCTGGCAGTGGAAAAGAAACAGTTTCTGTGAAAATGATGGACCACCAAGAGACAATTTTTAGAGATATCCTTCGGTTAGGTGCATTGGGATATGGTTCTATGATTTATGGTAGTTCTTATTCAGGAAAGACAGTATCTGTCAGTTATGCTTTGATCTATTGGTTAATAGAAGAACTTCGTATGCAATATGCGATGGAAGGCAAACGTTGGAAACAAAATCAAGTCTCTTACCGCCCACCAGTTTGTGGAGTAGTATTCGCAACATTACATGGTGTTTGGCATTGGTTATTGGTTTTGCAACAATACTGCAAAGAATATATTGATGTGCGAATTTGGAACGAAGATGATGTCGATTTGTTTACCAGCAAATCGTCTCAAGCTGCTAATAGTACGAACTCTGGAGAGACTGGTGCTTTCAAGAGTGCATCAGTG
>JACCEA011736107.1_pt1 | contig 10933 bp, 11 predicted proteins | sample 7449851 | NCBI WGS metagenome assembly JACCEA01 (sample SAMN15323453, study PRJNA562643) | freshwater metagenome | isolation source: river surface water | place: USA:Blue River Watershed | collected 2017-08-18 | reverse complement strand
GATCGCGCGCGATTTTCATCATGGCTTTTTCCAATCGGGCCAGGGTTTCACCCCTCAGGCCCGCTGGGCCGTACATGGCAAACCAGGCGGTGGCATCCATGTTGACGCCCGACTCTCTGAGCGTGGGCACTTCAGGCACTTGGGGGTCGCGTTGGTTGCCGGTCACAGCAATGATGCGGACTTTGCCTGCCTTGTGCATTTCGGCGGTTTCAGACACCACGTCAAATTTGTAGCCGATGTGGCCACCCAGCAAAGCGGTGTTGGCTGGGGCCCCGCCTTGGAAAGGGATGTGGTTGAGGTTGATGCCCGCCGATTGCGCCATCAACACGCCCATGAAGTGGGGCAAGGTGCCTGCCCCGGGTGTGCCGTAGCTGGCAGAGTTGGGGTCGGTCTTGGCTTTGGCCACCATCTCGGCCACGGTTTTCACATTGCTGGAGGGGCCGGAGACCACACCAAACTGGAATCGGGCGATTTGGGAAATCGGTGTGAAGTCTTTCACCGCGTCATAGTCCAGTTTTTTGTAGACATGGGGAAACAACACCATGGGACCGCTGGGCAAGACGATCACGGTTTGCCCATCGGGCTTGGCCGCCTTGGTCATGTTCAGGGCGATGCGCCCACCTGCGCCGGGTTTGTTGTCCACCACGATGGGCCCAAAGTCGTCTTTCAGCGCATCGGCCACCATGCGGGCCAGCACGTCGGCCGAGCCGCCGGGTGGGAAACCCACCAGGATTTTGAGGGGAGGCTTTTCCTGGGCCTGCAAGCCAGGCGAGAGCACAGCCAGTGACAGGGCCGCCAAGCCCAGTGTTCTGCGTGTCAGTCGGTAGAATTTTTTCATGCATGTCTCCTGGTGAGTGGGTATCAAAATCGTGGGTTGACAGAACCTCTGAAGCCACAATGTAGGGCCTGCCATGACAATTGATCTAATCAATCATTCTCCCGGAAAACCCTGATGCCGCTGTCTCCATCCCAACGCCTGGCCTCGATTGATGACCTCTTGCTGTACCGTTTGGGCCGTTTGTCCAACACGGCCGGAGCCATGGTGGTGCGTTTGTGTGAGGGCGGCTATGGCATCACGCGGCGTGAATGGGCGGTGGTGGCGCAGCTCTATGAAAACGGCGGCTTGCCACCCTCGGTGCTGGCCGAGCGCATGCACCGCGACCGCGCCCGCACCTCACGCGTCTTGACAGCGTTGATCAAAAAACAACTCGTCCTGCGCACGGTCACGCCCGGTGATCGGCGCGGTGCGCGGGTTGAACTGACGCCCGCCGGGCGTCGGTTGTACGACGATCTCATGCCAAGTATTCAGGCCATCAATGGCCAGATTTTGAGTGCCTTGCAAGCCGACGAGGTGGTGCAGTTTGACGATGTGCTGGCGCGTTTGCAGACGCGTGCCCAGAGCTTGGTGGTCGAGCTCAGTCCGAATTGGCCAAGAGCCAACCGCAGGCGCGGCTCGCTGGCGCGGAGTACGGGATGAGGGCCTGTGCAGCCGCTCTGGTCCTCTTGTGCGGCTTGGGGAGTGTTTTCGCAAAACAGGCCCCAGCTCAGGCCGAGGTCTGGACCGGCTGGGTCAGCTGGGTGATGGACGGCGACACGGTTTTGGTGGTGCGCCCGGGCCAGCAAGAACCCGTCAAGTTGCGCCTCGATGCCGTGGATGCCCCTGAAACATGCCAGCCCGGTGGTGCTGCGGCGCGTGACGCCATGATGGCCTTGGCCTTGCGCAAGTCGGTGCAGGTTCAGTCGCTGGGGCACGACAGCTATGGGCGGGACATTGGCCGCTTGTCGGTGAATGGGGTGGACTTGGGCGCCGAAATGGTGCGCTCGGGCATGGCTTGGGCTTATCGGTTTCGCACGGGCCGTGGGCCGTATGCAGCCTTGCAGCGGCAGGCGCAAAAGGAAAAGCGAGGGGTGTTTGCCGGGCGCGAGGAACCCATGTCACCGTCGTTGTTCAGGAAGTTTCACGGCAGCTGCCTCGCCTCTTGAGCGAGCGGCCTGGCGCGAATGTCAGGCGCGAATGTCAGGCGCGATGGGCCGCGCACACCGGGCAATCCGGGTTGCGCTGCATGCGGATGTCGGACCAAGACAGCTCGCGCCCGTCGAGCATGAGCAAACGCCCGGCCATGTGGCTGCCCATGCCGCTCAAGATCTTGAGGGCTTCGGCCGCCTGCACCGTGCCGATGATGCCCACCAGCGGTGCGAACACGCCCATGGTGGCGCAACGGGTTTCTTCGGGCAGCTGCTCAGGCGGGAAGATGCAGGCGTAGCAAGGCGCTTGGGCTTGTGTGCTGTCAAACACCGAGACCTGGCCGTCCATGCGGATGGCCGCACCAGAGACCAAGGGCTTGTGGTGCACCACGCAGGCTTTGTTCACGGCTTGGCGGGTTTCAAAGTTGTCGCAGCAGTCGATGACCACATCGGTTTGCGCCACCAAGGTGTTCAGCAAGGCCGCATCGGCGCGTTGCGTGATGGGCGTGACACGCACATCGGGGTTGATCTGGGCGATGGCGGTGCGCACCGAGTCGGCTTTGTACTGACCCACCCGGTCCAGGGTGTGGGCAATTTGGCGCTGCAAGTTGGTGGCGTCCACCTCGTCGTGGTCGACCACGGTGATGTGGCCGACGCCTGCACTGCCCAAGTACAAGCTGACCGGAGAGCCCAGACCGCCTGCACCGATGATCAGGGCATGCGAGGCCAGGAGCTTTTCCTGGCCGTCGATGCCCAATTCGTTGAGCAGGATGTGCCGCGAATAGCGCAGCAGCTGCGTGTCATCCATGGGCTGACTCTGTCTGTCGTTGGCGTTCAGTCTTTCTTGTCGACTTTGCGCTCGGCCAATATGGTGCTGGCTTTGACCGGTTGACCTTTGAGTTGCTTCAGGGCCTGGGCCAGCTGGAAGTCCTTGTCGGAGCCAAACTCGGGCAAGCGGCGCTCGGCCACAGGCTTTTTGGCTTCTTCTTCCAGCTTTTTCATGGCGTCCTCACGCGCTTGCTCGCGGGCCGGGTCTTTTTTCTCTTCGGCTTCTTTGCCGTTGCTCAGGTGCTTTTGCAAGTCGGCTTCACGGGTGCGCAAAGCGGCAAAGACGTTGCCGTTTTCAGTCTCGTCCAGCATCACATCGGGCACGATGCCTTTGGCTTGGATGGCGCGGCCCGTGGGGGTGTAGTAACGGGCGGTGGTGATCTTGAGGGCGGTGTCAGGGCCCAACTGGCGCACGGTCTGCACCGAGCCTTTGCCAAAGGTCTGGCTGCCCATGAGGGTGGCGCGTTTGTAGTCCTGCAAGGCACCGGCCACGATCTCGCTGGCCGAAGCCGAGCCTTCGTTGACCAACACCACCAAAGGCACTTTTTTCAGCGCACCGCCGGTGGCCTGCGTCATGCGGGTGATGGGGTCGTTGCTGCTGTTGCGCCGCCAGAACTGGGGCGAGGCCTTGTAGGTGAATTTGCTTTCGGCCAATTGGCCGTTGGTGCTGACCACCGTGACGTTGTCGGGCAAGAAGGCCGCAGACAGGGCCACAGCCGCGTCCAGCAAGCCGCCTGGGTCGTTGCGCAAGTCAAGCACCAAGCCCTTGAGCTGAGGGTCTTGTTTGTACATGTCTTCGATCTTGCGGGCAAAGTCTTCGACCGTGCGCTCCTGGAACTGGGACACGCGGATCCAGCCATAGCCCGGCTCGATGAGTTTGGACTTGACCGATTGGGTCTTGATCTCTTCGCGGATGATGGTGACCGGGAAGGTGCGGTTTTCATCTTTGCGGAAAACGGTGAGCACGACCTTGGTCTTGGGCTCGCCCCGCATGCGTTTGACCGCTTCGCTCAGGGACAGTCCTTTGATGGGGGTGTCGTCAACTTTGGTGATCAGGTCATTGGTTTTGAGGCCGGCCCGGTCTGCTGGGGAGCCTTCGATCGGGGTGACGATCTTGACCAAGCCATCTTCCTGGCTGATTTCGATGCCCACGCCAACAAAGCGGCCCGAGGTCCCTTCGGAAAACTCCTTGAAGCTTTTCTTGTCGAAGTATTGTGAATGCGGGTCCAGGCTGGACACCATGCCGGAGATGGCTTCGGTGATCAGTTTTTTCTCGTCCACCGGCTCGACGTAGTCGCTCTTGACCATGCCGAACACGGCCGCCAGTTGCTGCAGCTCTTCCAGCGGCAGGGGGGACATGTTGCCGCGAGCCACGGTTTGCAGCGACACGGTCGTGAGGGCTCCGGCCAGAGCGCCAATGCTGAGCCAACCGACGATCTTGAGTTTATGTCCCATTTTGCGTGTGCATGTGCAGTGAAATTCGAACCAATATACACCCGCAAGCCCCGCGCCGTGGGGCTTGGCGTGTAATTTCCTGTAAAGGCCGCGGCGGTGTCAGGCTTTGCCTTGGCCAGCCACCGCAGCAGCGGCTTTGGCGGCAGCTTCGGCATCACCCAGGTAGTAGTGGCGAATGGGTTGGAGGTCTTTGTCCAGTTCGTACACCAAGGGGATACCGTTGGGGATGTTCAGGTGCACGATGTCGGTTTCGGAGATGCCGTCCAAATATTTGATCAGGGCGCGGATGGAGTTGCCGTGTGCGGCGATCAAGACACGCTTGCCTGCCTGGATGCTGGGGGCAATGCTGTCGTTCCAGGCGGGCAGCACACGGGCCACGGTGTCTTTCAGGCATTCGGTCAGGGGCACCACCGCTGGATCGGGGTAGCGGCGGTCGCTGCGCTCGCAGCGGGGGTCGGTCGCCTCCAGGGCGGGCGGTGGGGTGTCGTAGCTGCGACGCCAGACCAGCACCTGCTCGTCGCCAAACTTTTTGGCCATATCGGCTTTGTTCAGTCCCTGCAGGGCCCCATAGTGGCGTTCGTTGAGGCGGTAGTCCTTGACCACGGGCAGCCAGGTGCGGTCCATCTCGTCGAGGGTGTACCAGAGGGTGTGGATGGCTCGCTTGAGCACCGAGGTGTAGCACAGGTCAAAGTCCCAACCTTCGGCCTTGAGCAGTTTGCCGGCCGACATGGCTTGGCTCACACCCGTGGGGGTCAGGTCCACATCGGTCCAGCCGGTGAAGCGGTTTTCCAGGTTCCAGGTGGATTCGCCGTGGCGAATGAGGACAAGTTTGTACATGGGCAAATCGGGCCGCAAAAGGGGGCTCAGAAGGGGGTGAAACAAAAGGTTGAATCCGTCATTTTAGAATCCGAGCTGGTTGGCCTTTGATCGGGCCTTTGTTTTTTTGCCTTTAAAGGTCTGATTCGTGAACTTTCTCATTGATAACTGGATGTTGCTGGTCATGGCGCTGGCTTCAGGTTTGGCTTTGCTTTTGCCGGTGTTGACCAAGGGCGGAGGCCTGGACCCGCAAGCCATGGTGCAGCTGATGAACCGCGACAAAGCGGTGGTCATCGATGTGTGCGAGCCCGATGAATTTGCCCGTGGCCATGTGATCGGTGCCAAAAACCTGCCCTTGGGCCAGCTCGAGGACAAGTTGGCGCAGGTGGTCAAAAACAAATCGGCCCAGGTCATCATGGTGTGCCAAGTGGGCGCGCGTTCGGCACGGGCTGCGGCAAGCGCTCGCAAACTCGGCTACGAGAACGTGCAGTCCCTCTCGGGCGGTTTACGCGCCTGGACCGCGGCCAGCATGCCCACCGAAAAATCCTGAACCCGTTTTTGACCCATTTCCCACCGCATTGCCACAAGGAGTCCCCATGACCGCCGTCAAGATGTACACCACCGCTGTTTGCCCTTACTGCGTCCGAGCCAAGCAAATTCTCAAGTCCAAAGGGGTGGAGCAGATCGAAGAGATCCGGATCGATACCGATCCTGCTCAGCGCGATCACATGATGCAAATCACAGGTCGTCGCACGGTGCCCCAGATTTTCATCGGCCAGACCCATGTGGGTGGTTGTGATGACCTCATGGCGCTGGACGCCAAAGGTGGTTTGCTGCCCTTGCTTCAAGCAGCCTGAAGTCAAGCCGGGCCGTCAGGGTTTTCACAAGCCTTGACCGCTCTGAGCTTCGGCTTTCATCGCTGATAATTGCCTGTCTTTCTATTTCTCAGGCCCGTTTGATTTCGGCGCCACCATTTCAAAGATTCATCCATGACCGATACCGCTGTCACCCCAAGCCCAGAAGCGCAAGCCCCTGTTTTCCAGATTCAGCGTGTTTACCTGAAAGAGGCTTCGCTGGAGCAACCCAATTCGCCCGCCATCTTGCTCGACCAACAACAACCCAGCGTGGACATCCAGCTGGGCGTGGAAGCCACACCTGTGGCCGAGGGCGTTTTTGAGGTCTGTGTGACCGCGACCGTGCACACCAAAATTGCCGACAAGACCGTGTTCTTGGTCGAGTGCAAGCAAGGCGGCATTTTCGAAATCCGCAACCTGCCCGAAGATCAGATGGGTCCTGTGATGGGCATCGCTTGCCCGCAAATCGTGTACCCCTACCTGCGTGGCAATGTGGCCGACCTGATCACCCGTGCAGGCTTCCCGCCGGTGCATTTGGCCGAGATCAACTTCCAGGCCATGTACGAGCAGCAGCAAGTTCAGCAAGCCGAGCAGGCCGCTGCGATCACGCAGTAAGCAGAACCCGAGGTTCAGCCGGACCATGCACATCACCCTCATTGGTGCCGGCGCTTGGGGCACCGCCATGGCATTGGCGGCGGCCCGTCAAGCGGGCGGGCACGCTGTCACTTTGCACGCCCGTGACGCCGCCCAGGCCGACGCCTTGCGAACGGACAAACAAAATGCCCGTTACCTGCCAGGCGTCGACTTACCCGCCTCGATGGAGATTTCATCGGCCCCTTTGGCCTCTTTGTTGTCGACTTCGCCCGCATGCGACTTGTGGGTCATTGCCACGCCCATGGCGGGTTTGCGGGCCGCGCTCACGGCCATGGCCGATGTGAAAGCACCAGTCGTTTGGCTGTGCAAGGGCTTGGAGTCGGGTACGGGGCTGATGCCGCACGAGGTTCAGGCCCAAGTGGCCCCGCACCTGAAAGCGGGCGCTTTGAGTGGTCCCAGCTTTGCCCTGGAAGTGGCGCGTCAGCAGCCCACAGCCCTTGTGGCCGCCAGTGCACACGCCCCCGTGCGTGACGCCATGGTGCAGGCTTTCCATGGCCCGGCTTTGCGTGTTTATGCCAACAGCGACATCGTGGGCGTGGAGGTGGGTGGCGCCGTGAAGAACGTGTTGGCCATCGCCACGGGCTTGTGCGACGGCCTGCATCTTGGGCTCAATGCGCGAGCGGCGCTCATCACGCGTGGCTTGGCCGAGATGACACGGCTGGGTCTGGCGCTGGGCGCGCACAGCGACACCTTCATGGGTTTGTCAGGCCTGGGTGACCTGGTGTTGACGGCCACGGGCGAGCTCAGCCGCAACCGCAAAGTGGGTTTGTTGCTGGCCCAAGGCCAGTCGCTGGATCAGGCGGTGACATCGCTCGGGCATGTGGCCGAGGGGGTGTACAGCGCCCGCACCGTGATGCAACGTGCCCGAGCCTTGGGTGTGGACATGCCGATCACCGAGGCGGTGGTGGCTTTGCTCGATGCGCGTTTGAGTCCCCGTGAGGCGGTTGTGGCGCTGATGGGGCGCGACCCCAAAGGCGAATTTGCCTGATCCACCATGAACAAGACCGCCCGCCAAGCCCCGCTGAGATCGTCCTCTGTCTTTCAAAAGCCCACCGTGCTGCAACGCTTGTGGCATTTGCTGGAGGGCTTTGACGGGCCTTTGGCCTTCGCCGTTTTCCTGCTGGCCTGCTTGGGCATGTTGATCATGTATTCCTCGGGTTATGACCACGGCACCCGCTTCGTTGACCATGGCCGCAACATGTTGATTGCCGGATTCATCATGTTTGTGGTGGCGCAGATTCCGCCTTCAAAGTTGATGGCCTGGGCAGTTCCAGTCTATACAGTCGGTGTGATTTTGTTGGTGGCAGTGGCGCTGTTTGGTATCACCCGAAAAGGTTCTACGCGATGGCTCAACCTGGGGATCGTGATCCAGCCCAGTGAAATTTTGAAAATTGCCTTGCCCTTGATGCTGGCGGCTTGGTTCCAGAAACGCGAGGGGCAGTTGCGGCCCTTTGATTTCGCGGTTTCTTTGCTGATTTTGGGCATTCCCGTGTTGCTGATCATGAAGCAGCCCGATCTGGGGACTTCCTTGCTGGTGCTGGCTGCTGGCTTGGCCGTGATTTTCTTTGCGGGCCTCAAGTGGCGCTGGATTTTGCCGCCCGTGGGTTTGGGTGTGGTGGGCATTGTGGTGCTGGTGATCATGGAGCCCAGCCTGTGCCAGCCCGATGTGGATTGGCATGTGCTGCGCGAGTACCAGCGCCAAAGGGTGTGCACCTTGCTGGACCCAGGCCGTGACCCGCTTGGCAAGGGCTTTCACATCATTCAGGGCATGATCGCCATCGGCTCGGGTGGCTTTTGGGGCAAGGGCTTTATGCAGGGCACTCAAACCCACCTGGAGTTCATCCCCGAGCGCACCACCGACTTTATTTTTGCGGCCTTGGGTGAAGAGTTCGGCTTGTTGGGCGGCCTGGTGTTGCTGGCCTGCTTTTTCTTCCTGATTTACCGGGCCCTAGTCATTGCCATGCAGGCCCCCACCTTGTTCAGCCGTTTGCTGGCGGGCAGCATGGCCATGATTTTCTTCACCTATGCTTTTGTGAACATGGGCATGGTCAGCGGTATCTTGCCGGTCGTGGGCGTGCCATTGCCTTTCATCAGTTACGGCGGCACGGCCATGGTCACTTTGGGGCTGGCGCTGGGCATTCTGATGTCGATTGCCAAGTCCAAACAACTGGTGCAAACATGAAGCCTTCAAGTGCTGTGGCGGTGGTCGGTGCAGGCAATATGGGCGGCGCCATGTTGGCCCGCTTGCGCGATTTGGGCTGGTCAGTGGCCGTGAATGACACCAATGCACGGGCGCACGCCCAAGCGGTGGCGTTGGGGGCCGTGCCTTGCAGTTCGGCCGGGCAGGCTGCGCAGACCTTGTCACCCCAAGGGGTGTTGCTGGTCGCGGTGGTCGACGCGGCACAAACCGATTCGGTGCTGTGGGGCGAGGGGGGGGCGGTTGCGCACTTGCAGCCAGGCCAGTGTGTGATGCTGTGCCCGACGCTGGGGCCTGCCACGGTCGAGTTGCAGGCCAAGCGTTTGGCGCTGCAGGGTGTCGATTGCATGGACGCGCCCATGTCCGGTGGTCCTTTGCGGGCCCGAGAGGGCCGCATGAGCCTGATGGTGGCGTGTCCGGATGCCGTCTGGACGCGCCATCAAAGCTTGCTGAACGCGTTGAGCGACCAGGTCTTTCACGTGGGCAGCCGGGCGGGTGATGGTGCACGCACCAAACTGGTCAACAACCTGCTGGCGGCTGTGAATTTGGCGGGTGCTGCCGAGGCCATGGCCCTGGCCGAACGCTTGGGCCTGGCGCCCGCGGCCACGCTGTCCGTGATCGAAGCCTCCAGCGGGCAAAGCTGGATCGGCTCGGACCGCATGCGCCGGGCACTGGCCGGTGACCTGGTGCCCCGCGCCCATGTCAGTTTGTTGGCCAAGGACACGGGCCTGGCCCTGCAGGCCGCCGAAGACGTGGCGTTTGACCCCCCTTTGGGCCGAATCGCACGCGAACTGTTTGCCCAAGCGCTGCAGCAGGGCTGGGCCGACCTGGACGACGCGACTTTGCTGCAACTCATGCGCCAGCGCTGAGCGGCCCTCTTGCCTTGGCAAGACCAGACCCGTGTCTGAGGCTTGTCTCTCCAGCCTCGGCAAGGGTCTTGATCCGTGCCTACAATGACCCCCATGATTTCACGCGAACCCACCATCGAACGCTTGGCCACGGCCCGATCCCTTTTATTGGAGCCGTTTGGTCTGGATGAAAGCCACCTGAGCCGAGCGCTGGCCGCCATCAAGGCGCACGCTGTCGACGACGCCGACCTGTATTTTCAGTACACCCGCTCCGAAGGCTGGAGCCTGGAAGAGGGCATCGTCAAGACCGGCAGCTTCAGCATCGACCAAGGAGTGGGCGTGCGGGCCGTGTCGGGCGAAAAAACTGCCTTTGCCTACTCGGACGACATCTCCGAAGCGTCTTTGATGGACGCCGCCATGACCGTGCGCACCATCGCGCAGGCCACACAAAACAAGCGCATCAAGGTGCCGGCCCGTAAGGTGTCGGGCAGCCGCTCTCTCTATCCCTCACTGGACCCTATGTCCACGCTGGACAGCACGGCCAAGGTGAACCTGCTGGGGCGTGTGGAAAAAATTGCCCGTTCCAAGGATCCGCGTGTGGTGCAGGTTATGGCCGGTTTGGCCACCGAGTATGACGTGGTCATGGTGGCCCGCGCCGACGGCACTTTGGCCGCCGATGTGCGCCCCTTGATCCGCTTGTCGGTCACGGTGATTGCCGAGCAAAACGGCCGCCGCGAAGTGGGCAGCAGTGGCGGCGGTGGCCGCTTTGGCTTGGCCTATTTTGACGACGGCATGGTCGAGAGCTACGTGCAAGAAGCCGTGTCGGCCGCGCTCATCAACCTCGAAGCCCGCCCCGCGCCTGCAGGCGAGATGACCGTGGTGCTGGGCAATGGTTGGCCCGGCGTGTTGCTGCACGAAGCTGTGGGCCACGGCCTGGAAGGCGACTTCAACCGCAAAGGCTCGAGTGCTTTCAGTGGCCGCATTGGCCAGCGTGTGGCCGCCAAGGGCGTGACGGTGCTGGATGACGGCACCATCGCCGACCGCCGGGGTTCTTTGAATGTGGACGACGAAGGCCACGCCAGCCAAAAGAACGTGCTGATCGAAGACGGTATCTTGCGCGGCTACATCCAGGACGCGATGAACGCCCGCTTGATGGGCGTCAAGCCCACGGGCAACGGCCGCCGTGAAAGTTACGCCCATGTGCCCATGCCGCGCATGACCAACACCTACATGCTGGGCGGCGACAAGAGCCCTGAAGAAATCGTGGCCAGCATCAAGAAGGGCCTGTACGCGACCAACTTTGCCGGCGGCCAAGT
>JACCEA010080186.1_pt1 | contig 10934 bp, 10 predicted proteins | sample 7449851 | NCBI WGS metagenome assembly JACCEA01 (sample SAMN15323453, study PRJNA562643) | freshwater metagenome | isolation source: river surface water | place: USA:Blue River Watershed | collected 2017-08-18 | reverse complement strand
TGGTGGGATTCTTCCTCGGCTGGCGAGGCAACCTCGGCAAAGGCCGCGCGCTGGGCTCGGGTGAGGTTAAATTCAGTGGCGAAATTCTGCCAACAGCATCCAAAGTGGTCTATCACCTGTCCCTGACTCGCGTCATCGAGCGCAAATTGGTAATGGGCATCGCCGATGGTACAGTGTCGGTAGACGGCAAGGAGATCTACTCAATGTCTGGCTTGAAAGTGGGCCTTTTCACCCCCGAAAGCAGATTCTGAAGAGTTAACACAGTTCTATCAAAGAGGTTTTTATGAGACGCGTTGTTGTTACCGGTATAGGCATCGTTTCCTGCCTTGGCGCAGACAAGCAGGCCGTGCTGGATTCCCTGAGAGAGGGGCGCAGCGGAATTCGCTTCAAGCCGGAGTATAAGGAAATGGGGCTGCGCAGCCATGTGGCCGGATCGATAGATCTGGACCTGGCCGCCATGATCGACCGCAAGGCCCTGCGCTTCATGGGCGATGCCGCCGCTTTTGGCTATCTCTCCATGGAACAGGCCATCAAAGACGCCAACCTCAAGGAGGATGAAGTCTCCAATATCCGCACCGGCATCATCATGGGTGCGGGCGGCTCGTCTTCGGCAGACCAGGTAGAAGCCGCCGACATCCTGCGCACACAAGGCGTGCGCAAGATCGGACCATATCGCGTCACACGCACCATGGGCAGCACCGTATCCGCCTGCCTGGCCACGCCTTTCAAGATCAAAGGGGTGAATTACTCGATCTCCTCGGCCTGCGCCACCAGCGCGCATTGCATCGGCAATGCGGTCGAGCTGATTCAACTGAACAAGCAGGACATCGTCTTCGCGGGCGGTGGCGAGGCTGAGCACTGGTCACTGACCAACATGTTTGACGCCATGGGCGCTCTGTCCACCCAGTACAACGAGACTCCGGACAAGGCCTCCCGCGCCTATGACAAGAACCGCGACGGTTTCGTCATAGCTGGCGGCGGCGCGGTACTGGTGATCGAGGCTCTGGATCACGCCATCAAGCGCGGCGCCAAGATTTACGCAGAAATTACCGGCTATGGCGCGACCTCGGATGGTTACGACATGGTGGCACCGTCGGGCGAAGGCGGCATTCGCTGCATGCAGATGGCCATGAGCACGACTGCAGGCCCCATCGATTACATCAACACCCACGGCACCAGCACGCCGGCCGGAGACGTCTCGGAATTGCGCGCCATCAGGGCCGTGTTTGGCGACAACACCCCGCTGCTCAACTCCACCAAATCGCTCAGCGGACACTCACTGGGTGCCGCTGGCGCCCAGGAAGCGATCTACAGCCTGCTGATGATGGAAAACAATTTCGTCTGCGCCGCCGCCAATATCGAAACACTGGACCCCGAGGCGGAAGGCCTGAACATTCCGCTCCAGCGGGTCGACAACATTCGCCTGAATCGCATCATGTCGAACAGCTTCGGCTTCGGCGGCACCAATGCGTGCCTGGTATTCGATCGCTACGAGCAATAGCACATTCTGCCGAGGACTTCCCTTGAACAGTAGCGCCAGACCGACAACAAGACGCAGCCTCGGATTCCCTCTGACGCTGCTGGGTCTGCTGATATTCGGACTGGCGACCACATTCACGGGAGGACTCTCCGGACAGCTGGCCGCGCAAACCTTGCCCGGCACGAGCAGCCGGATGTTTTCCGAGCCCAAATTCCTTCCTGTCGATGAAGCCTTCCGCTACTACATCAGCGTGCCAGAACCCGGAATCGTGGTTGTGCACTGGGACATCGCGCAAGGCTACTACCTGTACAGAGAGAAATTTGGATTTTCAGCGGGCATCAGTGCTGAAGAGGCCACAACGCTGAGCACAGAACTGCCGCAGGGTGTTGCACACCACGATGAATTCTTCGGCGATGTGGAGGTGTATTACGGACAGGTCGAGGCGCGAGTCAGCATGGCAACGGCAGAGCAGTCGCCGACACTGTTCATCGAATACCAGGGTTGCTCCGAACAAGGGTTGTGCTATCCGCCGCAGGAGCGGGAAATCGTACTCGAATGATTCAAATCAGCATTCAGCAAGGAATTCTTGGTGAAAGTCTGGAAAGTTTCTGAGAAAATGCTGGCAAAATAGCCTAAAGAGATAGAACTGCCCCGTGCCGTTCATCCTTGAAATAACGAGATTGCATCTGATCATGGCAACGATACTTGTTTTACACGGACCGAACTTGAACATGCTGGGAACCCGTGAACCTGCCGTGTATGGCTCCGAAACCCTCGCCGATATCAATGCCAGACTTACATTCTCCTGTATCGAAGCCGGACACCATCTGCAGCATCTGCAAAGCAATGCCGAGTATGAACTGATCGAACGCCTGCACGACGCCCGCAACGAAGGCATCAATTTCATCATCATCAATCCCGCCGCCTTCACGCACACCAGCGTGGCCCTGCGCGACGCGATCCTGGCTTCCGACATACCGTTTATCGAAGTACATATCTCCAACGTCTACAAACGTGAGCCTTTCCGCCATCACTCCTATTTTTCGGACGTTGCGGTGGGCACCATTACCGGATTAGGGTCCTACGGCTATGACCTGGCACTTCAGGCTGCCCTCAGGCATATCGCCAAAAGCCGTTGAGCGCCCGCAAAACAACACACACTGACAAGAGAAAACTCCATGGATATCAGAAAAGTAAAAAAACTCATCGAATTGCTGGAATCTTCAGACGTTGCCGAAATCGAGATTAAAGAAGGCGAAGAGGCTGTGCGCATCAGCCGCATCTCCAAGGCCGCTCCCCCCCAGATGCATTACATGGCCCCCATGCAGCAGGCTCCTGCTGCCGCTCCGGCCCCCGCTGCGCAAGCACATGCCCCGGTAGCGGCCGCTCCCGAAGCAGAAAGCAAGAGCCTGCGCGGCAACGTTATCAAGTCGCCAATGGTAGGCACCTTCTACCGCTCACCCTCCCCCTCTTCTCCCGTGTTCGTGGAAGTGGGTCAACACGTCAAGGTTGGTGATGTGATCTGTATCGTGGAAGCCATGAAGATGATGAACCAGATCGAAGCAGACCACGCCGGTGTCGTGGAAGCAATTCTCGTCGAGGACGGCGAACCCGTGGAGTACGATCAGCCTCTGATCACCATCGTTTAAGAACGCTGGCTCCGGATAGTCTTCAAGATCAGTCCTCAAGATCACTAACAAAGGTTCTACTTCATGCTTGATAAAGTTCTGATTGCCAACCGTGGCGAAATCGCCCTTCGTGTACTCCGGGCCTGCAAAGAGCTCGGCATCAAGACGGTGGCAGTACATTCCAGCGCCGATCGTGACCTGATGCATGTGCGCCTGGCCGACGAATCCGTGTGTATCGGCCCCGCCAATGCCACTGACAGTTATCTGAACGTCCCTGCCATCATCAGCGCAACTGAAGTCACCGATGCAGTGGCGATTCACCCTGGTTACGGCTTCCTGTCCGAAAACGCCGACTTTGCCGAACAAGTCGAGAAGAGCGGCTTCATCTTCATAGGCCCGCGCCCCGAAACCATTCGCCTGATGGGCGACAAGGTCTCCGCCATCAAGGTCATGCGTGAGGCTGGCGTTCCAACAGTGCCAGGCTCTGACGGTCCTATCGATGACAACAAGGAGCGCACGCTTTCTATCGCCAAGGAAATCGGTTACCCGGTCATCATCAAGGCGGCAGCAGGCGGCGGCGGTCGCGGCATGCGTGTGGTGCACAGCGAGGCGGCTCTGCTCAAGGCGATCTACGTGACGCAATCCGAGGCCAAGGCATTCTTCGGCAGCGGTGTCGTATACCTGGAAAAATTCCTCGAAAATCCCCGTCACGTCGAAATTCAGGTGCTGGCCGACGGTCAGGGCAACGCCATTCATCTGGGCGACCGGGACTGCTCCATGCAGCGCCGCCATCAGAAAGTGCTGGAAGAAGCCCCTGCGCCCGGCATTCCGGATCACATCCGCAGACAGGTTGCCGAGACCTGCGTGAAAGCCTGCGAGAAAATGAATTATCGCGGGGCGGGCACACTCGAATTCCTGTATCAGGATGAGCAGTTCTATTTCATCGAGATGAACACGCGCGTGCAGGTCGAGCACCCCGTCACCGAGATGGTCACCGGCATCGACATCGTCAAAGAGCAACTCAAGATTGCCAGCGGCGAGAAACTCTCCATCAAGCAGTCTGACGTGCACATCAAAGGTCACGCCTTCGAGTGCCGCATCAATGCCGAAGACCCGGTGACTTTCCTGCCCTGCCCCGGCAAGATCAATCTGTTTCATGCGCCAGGGGGCAACGGCGTGCGGGTCGACTCGCACATTTACAGTGGCTACACAGTGCCGCCGTACTATGATTCATTGATCGCGAAACTGATCACCTATGGCGCTGATCGTGCCGGTGCGCTCGCACGCATGAGTAATGCCCTGGATGAATTGTTGATCGATGGCATCCGCACCAACACGCCGCTGCACAAAGATATTATCCGTGATGCGGAATTCCAGAAGGGCGGTGTCAACATCCACTACCTGGAAGGCAAGCTGACAGCCCACCACAAGATGCCGGCAAAGTGATGCTCGTGACGCTTCCTGTCATGCGCGTTACCGATCCTGCGGCAAGAGCCTGATATGCCCTGGCAACAATTGAAAGTCCGTGTCCCCGAGTCCGGCGCAGCGCTGATCGAAGCGCTGCTCTCGGAACTCGGCGCCGTTTCCGTCACCCTGCAGGATGGCGAGGACCAGCCCGTTTTCCAGATCGATCCGGGCACCACTCCCATTTGGAACAGCACCGAAGTGGTTGGACTCTTCGAGCACGACACTCCGATGGACGAGATCGTCGCCGCGCTGCAGGAGCACGGCCAACTGGACGATGACGAGCCGATTATTGTCGAAGAAGTAGCAGACACTGACTGGGAACGAGTCTGCATGCAGGATTTCAAGCCCATGCGCTTTGGCGAGCGCGTGTGGATATGCCCGAGCTGGGAGACTCCGCCAGAGCCGGCAGCCGTCAACATCATGCTGGATCCCGGCCTCGCCTTCGGCACTGGCACGCACCCAACCACGGCGCTGTGCCTGGAGTGGCTTGACGCTTATCCCGTCAAGGATCGCATTGTCATCGATTACGGCTGCGGCTCGGGCATCCTGGCAATCGCTGCGGCATTGCTCGGCGCGCGTCAGGTGATTGCCATCGACAATGATCCGCAGGCCATCATCGCCTCGGAGAGCAATCGCGAGCTCAACCACATCAGCCCGGCACAGATGAGCGTGCATCTGCCCGGCGTTCCGGGTCACCCACAGGCCGATGTTCTGGTGGCCAACATTCTGTCTGGTCCGCTGGAGGAACTCACTCCCGTACTGGCAGCGCTGGTCAAACCAGGCGGCAGAATTATTCTGTCAGGGGTTCTCTCACTGCAGACGCAGTCACTGATGGACAGCTATCAGGAATTTTTTACAATGCTTGTTCCAGTAACAAGAGAGGAATGGGTTCGCGTGGAAGGCATCCGACGCTGAGCCTCTCCATTTCCTGATTCTCCTGCGACAATCCAGAGGCGGATTCAACCGGATTGCATGGCTTTATTCATCACCCAGTGTCCATACTGCAAGACTTCCTTCCGCACCAGCATCACTCAGCTGCAATCCGCTGACGGCATGGTGCGTTGCGGGGCCTGCCTGAGGATTTTTGCAGCTGATGACAATCTGGTCCCCTCCTCCGAACTGCAAACCGTTGCTGCCCCCAGCCCGGACGAGAATTCGCCACAACTTCCGCTGACCGCTGCGGCTGCCTTCCATCCGACAGAAGCAGCAGCTGTCCACGAGGCGCCTGAAGAAATGCCGCCAGAGCAGATCTTCACACTGGATCTCGCCGATTCGATCCCGAACAGACGCGACCCGTCGATCTCTGAAACGACGCCATTCTGGGAATTGCTGGAGGAGACGGAGCCGGCTGTCGAGCTGCCTCGGCACGAGCCGCTCCAGCAAGAGTCTCTCCGTGAAGAACCAGTCCGGCAAGAGCCATTACCGACAATGCGCGCGACCAACATCGATGATGACTTCCTCGGCGAAGTCCTGCAGGACGTGGCACGCCATCATCCTCGTGAAAATTTCAGTGCCGAGAACCTGGCGGCGGTACACGACGTGATCACGCCACTGGAAATTGACTGGCAGCCCCGGAAACGATCGGGCTGGTCGACGTTTCTGATGATCGTGCTGATCATGCTGCTGGCAACAGGGTTACCCTTGCAGTACACCTGGTATCACCGGGAAGACCTGAGTCAGAACACACTCCTGCGGCCATGGCTGGATCTTGCCTGTACAGCAGTGGGTTGTACGCTTCCTCCCCTGATCGACATGCGCGCGATCAGCAGCGAGGATTTGCTGGTCCGCAGTCACAATGAAATCGCCAATGCCTTGACTGTCAATCTTGTATTCCGCAATACGGCAGCCTTTGCACAACCATTTCCTGCACTTGAGCTACGCTTTACCGATGCTGACAATACGCTGGTTGCCCAGCGTCGTTTCCTGCCGTCCGAATACCTCCCGGCTGATCTGACGGGCATGCAGATGATGCCTCCGGATGCCCCAGTGCAAATACAGTTGGAGATCCTCGATCCGGGAGTGCGCGCAATCAATTATGAAGTCAGTTTCAGCCCGGTGTTTTCCCAGAATTAACCCTCACACAGGAACGCCGGGCCTGATGGCAAATCGGGCTCCGGATTTGTACCCTATTTTTCCCTTGCTGCCACAACCCTCGCCGCTATGATTAACTCTGTCCAAAAACCTACAGATTACAAACACTTTGTCACTAATTCAGGCCTGTCCGTGATAACCATTGGCCCGCACACGCTTGGCAATCGCGTCGTTCTTGCGCCGATGGCAGGGATCACGGATCAACCGTTCCGGGATCTGTGTGTCGAATTGGGTGCAGGCCTGGCAGTTGCCGAAATGCTGACCTGTAACACGGACTTATGGCTAAGCGACAAGAACCGGGCACGCCTGACGCGGCCTGCTGCGGGGGGACCGGATGCAGTACAAATTGCCGGTTCGGACCCTCAGATGATGGCCGACGCGGCCAGACTGCATGTCGATCTGGGCGCAGACATCATCGACATCAACATGGGATGCCCGGCCAAGAAGGTACTGAAGAAAGCCGCCGGATCGGCATTGCTGAAGGACATTCGACTGGTGCGCAGCATACTCGATGCCGTCGTGGGCGCGGTTAGTGTGCCGGTCACACTGAAGATTCGCACGGGTTGGTGCCCGAGCTCCCGCAATGGCGTCGAAGTCGCCAGAATTGCCGAGGATTGCGGGGTCAAACTGTTGACTGTCCACGGCCGAACTCGCGAATGCCGGTTCATGGGGGACGTGGAATACGACACGATTGCCGCAATCAAGAGCGCTATTAGCATTCCGGTTATCGCCAACGGCGACATCGACAGCGCGGAAAAAGCAAAAGCGGTATTGGACTATACCGGCGCCGATGGCGTGATGATCGGTCGAGCGGCGCAGGGCAACCCCTGGATTTTTGGACAGATCAATCACTACCTGAATACCGGTGAACATCTGCCTCCCAGCCCCTTGCAGGACGTCAGCCGAATATTGCTCAGACACATTGCTCAGCTTTATGAGTTGTATGGCGAGTTCAAGGGCGTGCTTTTCGCACGCAAACACGTCGGCTGGTACACCAGCGCACTCGGGGAAGCGGAGTCATTCAAGAGAGATTTCAATCAACTGACGACCGCTGAACAACAATTGCAAAGCGTACAGAACTATTTCGAGTCACTGATGATCAAGAAGGAAACAGCAGTATGAACATAATGGACGACCTGATACCACGCAGCAAATCCCTGCATGCCGGAAATGGTGCTGCCGTTGCGCATGAACAACACTCCAATCTGCGTCGCGACGTAGAGAGGTCGATGCAGATCTATTTCTCGCAGCTCGGCGAAGAGTCTGTGAGCGATCTGTATCAGCTGGTGCTCAACGAAATCGAACTGCCACTGCTCGAAGCGGTCCTGCGTCACACGGGCAGCAACCAGAGCAAGGCCTCTATCATGCTGGGTTTGAACCGTGGTACCCTACGCAAGAAATTGAAACAACACGGATTGTTGTGACCGGTACCCGGATAATCTCTAACAGGATTGCACGCAAAGGACCCCCAATCCTGTTAAATGACTGACAGACCTTCCCTACTATGCCCACAGCCAAAACTGCCGTAGTCCGGCGCGCTCTTATCAGCGTGTCAGACAAGACCGGCGTTGTGTCATTTGCCAAATCACTGCACAGCGTCGGCGTCGAAATCCTCTCTACCGGAGGCACCTACAAGCTCCTGCGCGCCGAGAACATCCCCGCCATTGAAATCGCCGAATACACAGGCTTCCCGGAAATGATGGATGGCCGGGTGAAGACGCTGCACCCAAAGGTGCATGGTGGCATTCTTGCCCGTCGCGATATCGATCAAGCCGTGATGCAGGAACACAATATTCCGACGATTGATCTGGTGGTCGTGAACCTCTATCCCTTCGAAGCCACGGTCGCCAAACCTGGTTGCGATCTGCCGACGGCCATCGAAAACATCGACATCGGCGGCCCGACCATGCTGCGCGCCGCGGCGAAAAATCATGCCTGGGTCGGGGTCGTGGTCAACCCATCCGATTACGACAGAGTGATTGCCGAACTAAAGGACAACGGCGGTGCGCTGAAGCAGAGCACTCGTTTTGACCTCGCCGTCCGCACTTACGAACACACCGCTGCTTACGATGCTGCCATCGCTAATTATCTGGGACGCCTGGTACCCGATGCACAGGGCAACGAAAACGCCAACAGCGTCTTCCCGCGTACTTTCAGCACCCAGTTCGTAAAGAGCCAGGACATGCGCTATGGCGAGAATCCGCATCAGCGCGCAGCCTTCTACGTGGAAAAGCATCCGCAGGAAGCCAGCATCAGCACCGCAGTGCAGCACCAGGGCAAGGAGCTTTCCTACAACAACATCGCCGATACCGACGCGGCACTGGAGTGCGTGAAGTCCTTCGCCGAGCCTGCCTGTGTCATCGTCAAACACGCGAATCCGTGCGGCGTGGCCATCGGTCACGACATCAAGCGCGCCTACGAGCTGGCTTTCCAGACGGACCCGACATCCGCCTTTGGCGGCATCATTGCCTTCAACCGTGAGCTGGATGCCGAGACCGCACAGGAAATCATCAACCGTCAGTTCTCCGAAGTAATCATCGCGCCGACAGTCTCGGCAGAAGCCCTGAAGGTTCTGGCCGCCAAGCAGAATGTCCGCGTGCTCAGCTGCGGCCAGTGGCAGCCAGAGCGTCTGGCCGGTCTGGACTACAAGCGCGTCAACGGCGGCCTGCTGGTGCAGGATCGCGACATCCACCAGATCAGCGCAGCAGATCTCAAGGTGGTCACCAGGCGTCAACCCAGTACACAGGAGATCGCCGATCTGCTGTTCGCCTGGAAGGTCGCCATGTTCGTGAAATCCAATGCCATCGTGTACTGCAAGAATAACCAGACCATCGGCATCGGCGCCGGCCAGATGAGCCGCGTCTACAGCGCTCGGATTGCTGGCATCAAGGCGGCTGACGAGAACCTGGAAGTGAAAGGCTCCGTGATGGCATCCGATGCTTTCTTCCCGTTCCGCGACGGCATCGACGCGGCGGCCAAGGCAGGCATCAGCGCCGTGATTCAACCGGGTGGCTCCATGCGGGACGAAGAAGTCATCGCAGCAGCCGACGAAGCGGGCATGGCCATGGTGTTTACCGGTGTGCGCCACTTCCGTCATTAACAGCCGTCACCAAATGTCGTCACTAAAGTTGGTTATTAGGAACGCTTCATGAACGTACTGATTATTGGAAACGGCGGTCGCGAACATGCTCTGGCGTGGCGCCTGAGACAATCCCCGCAGGCCGGTAAGATCTTCGTCGCTCCGGGCAATGCCGGCACGCACCTGGAAGCAGGTGTCGAGAACGTCGCCATCGACACCCTGGATTTCCCGGCGCTGGTGAAATTCGCGCAACAGAACGACATCGGGCTGACGATCGTCGGCCCCGAGGCGCCCCTGGTGGCAGGCGTTGTGGATTACTTCGCCAGTCATGGCCTGCGCTGCTTCGGGCCATCCCGCAACGCGGCTCAATTGGAAGGCTCCAAGGCCTTCACCAAAGACTTCCTCGCCCGCCACGGTGTGCCCACCGCCGCCTACCGCAACTTCACCGAGATCGCGCCGGCCGTCGCCTATGTCCGCGAACAGGGCGCTCCCATCGTCATCAAGGCTGATGGACTCGCGGCGGGCAAGGGCGTGATCATTGCCCAGACCGTGGAGGAGGCCATTGCCACTATCGAGGACATGCTCGCTGGCAACAAGTTCGGCAACGCCGGACACCGCGTCGTCATCGAACAATTCCTGACCGGCGAAGAAGCCAGCTTCATCGTCATGGTCGATGGCGTCCATGTGCTGCCATTTGCCACCTCGCAGGATCACAAGGCACGCGATGATGGCGACCGTGGTCCGAATACCGGTGGCATGGGTGCCTACTCCCCCGCCCCCGTAGTGACCGACGCGGTGCATGCCAAAGTGATGCGGCAAGTGATCATGCCCACCGTCAACGGCATGCGCGCGGACGGCAATCCTTACGTCGGCTTTCTATATGCGGGTTTGATGATCTCCGAGAATGGCGACATCAACGTCATCGAATACAACTGCCGCTTCGGCGACCCGGAGGCGCAACCCGTGATGATGCGCCTGCAGTCCGACCTGATCACCCTGTGCAATGCCGCCCTGGATGGCCAGCTGAATACCGTCACCGCGCAGTGGGACCCGCGCCCGGCAGTAGGTGTAGTGATGGCCAGCGGTGGCTACCCGGATTCCTATGCCAAAGGCGATGTCATCAGTGGGTTGGAAACCAATACCTCCAGCGACCGCAAAGTCTTTCATGCGGGCACTGCCATGCGCGGCA
>JACCEA011330968.1_pt1 | contig 10935 bp, 10 predicted proteins | sample 7449851 | NCBI WGS metagenome assembly JACCEA01 (sample SAMN15323453, study PRJNA562643) | freshwater metagenome | isolation source: river surface water | place: USA:Blue River Watershed | collected 2017-08-18 | reverse complement strand
TTTTTGACGAATTATTGTCAGAAAAAACCAAATTCGTATCAGTGGTTCATGTATCGAATGCGTTGGGGACAATCAATCCTGTCGATTATATCATTCAAAAAGCACATGCTTTTGGTGCTAAAGTTTTGGTTGATGGAGCTCAAGCCAGCTCCCATCTCACGATTGATGTTCAGGCTTTAGATGTTGATTTTTATGTCTTTTCGGCACATAAATTTTATGGTCCGACAGGAATGGGGGTTTTGTATGGCAAAGAAGATATTCTAAACAGTATGCCACCATATAGGGGAGGTGGCGAAATGATTAAAGAAGTAAGTTTTGAAAAAACGACTTACAACGAATTGCCCTATAAATTCGAAGCGGGTACGCCCAATATTGCCGATGTAGTGGCTGTCAAATTTGCGATAGATTTTATCAATCAAATTGGAAAAGAAAACATGGCTCACTATGAAAATGAGCTACTTCAGTATGCGACAGAACGTTTGTCAGCGATTGATGGTTTAAAAATTATTGGGCAAGCCAAACAAAAAGTATCGGTTTTGTCTTTTATTTTAGATGGTATTCATCCGCAAGATATCGGAGTCATTCTTGACCAACAAGGGATAGCCGTTCGTACGGGCCACCATTGTACCCAACCGCTCATGAAAACACTGAATATTCCTGGTACAGCAAGAGCATCTTTTGCGGTTTATAATACTTTTGAAGAAATAGACCGTTTGGCTTTAGGTATTGAAAAAGTGAAGAAAATGGTTTTATAATTTAAAAAAAGAGTAGCAATGTCTATCAACGAAATACAAGATGAAATCATCGAAGAGTTCGAGTTATTCGATGATTGGGAGGGGAAATACGAATATATCATCGATTTGGGTAAAAAATTGCCTAAAATGGACGATATTCATAAAAATAACGAAAATATAATCAAAGGTTGCCAATCAGTCGTATGGTTGAATGCCTACAAAGAAGGGGATAAATTGTATTTTGAAGCAGATAGTGAAGCAATCATCGTGAAAGGCTTGGTAAGTATGCTAGTAAAAGTAATGAGTGGGCATCGACCAGAAGAAATATTACATGCGGATTTGTATTTTATTGAAAAGATAGGTTTGGCAAGCCATTTGGCACAAACAAGGTCCAATGGTTTAGCATCTATGGTGAAACAAATGAAAGGATATGCACTGGCATATCAAGCAAATAATCTGTAAATAATAATAAAATGACTGAACAGGAATTAAAAGACAAAGTTATTGAGGCCATCAAGCAAGTATATGATCCGGAGATACCCGTTGATGTATATGAGTTGGGATTGATTTATGATATCAAAGTATTTCCAGTCAATAATGTGTATATTTTAATGACATTAACGTCTCCTTCTTGTCCTTCGGCGGAATCTATTCCTGTGGAAGTAGAACAAAAAATTAGGGAAATAGAGGAGGTCAGTGATGTCAGTGTTGAATTAACATTTGACCCACCATATTCGACAGAGATGATGTCGGAAGTAGCAAAATTAGAGCTTGGATTTATGTAATTTTACCTGAAAAATACCTTTTCCCCCTAAAGGTATCCATAATAACCATAACGTCTCTATTTTGGGGGTAAGGGACAGAGAATTTGTATGTATCCTCCACATTTAGTTGCACCAATGAAAGCCGATTTAGTAAATGTAGGTTTTCAAGAATTGCTTACATCAGGAGATGTAGATAATTTTATCAGTAATCAAAAAGGAACTGCTTTGGTGGTGATTAATTCGGTATGCGGTTGTGCTGCCGGTACTTGCCGTCCAGGTGTGAAATTAGCCTTGGAAAGAGCTTCTGTTAGACCCAACGAATTGGCAACAGTTTTTGCGGGGGTTGATACAGATGCGGTTCAGCAAATGAGAACTTACATTCCTTTTCCGCCATCGTCACCGGCGATTGCTTTGTTTAAAGACGGAGAAGTTGCTCATTTTGTAGAAAGACACCACATTGAGGGGCGTTCGGCAGAAATGATTGCAGGGCATTTGGCTGCTGTTTTTGAAGAGCTTTGTGCTGAATAATTTGAGGCAAATAACAACAGAGGCTTGCATATTTTCGCAAGCCTCTGCTTGTTTTAAAAATTGGGTTTTAATAAGAATTTTGCATAAAAATCATCAATTACTTTCACTGCTTCCTCTGCGGTATCAACTAATTTTATCAATTTCAGGTCGTCTGCGTGGATATTTTTTTCCTTCTCGCACATGGTTTGGTTGAGCCAATCCAAAAGTCCTTTCCAGTAATCTGTCCCTACCAAAACGATGGGGAATCTTGCGATTTTCTTGGTTTGTATCAATGTCAAGGCTTCAAATAATTCATCGAGTGTTCCAAATCCTCCAGGCATGACAATAAATCCCTGAGAATATTTCATAAAACAAACTTTTCGAGCAAAAAAGTAATCAAAATTGATACTTTTGTCTGGGTCAACAAATTTGTTTGGAACTTGTTCAAATGGTAGTTTGATATTCAATCCCACAGATTTTCCGTCATTTTCAATCGCTCCTTTATTGCCTGCTTCCATGATACCAGGACCTCCTCCAGTAATGACTCCATATCCTCTTTTGACCAATTTGGCGGCAATAGATTCGGCGAGTAAATAATAAGGATGCTCAGGTTTGGTACGAGCAGAACCATAAATCGTAACACAAGGGCCAATTTTCGCAAGCCTATCAAAACCATCAACAAATTCTGCTACCGTTTTTAATATTTGCCAAGAATCTTGGCTTTGAATTTCGTTCCAACCTTTTTCGGTAAATGCTTCACGGATTTTTTCCTCTTCATTGACAAATTCAAGATTTTCTTCCATAGTGATTGATATTTTTAATTGTTGATAAAAATCTTCTATAATATTATCATTAATATTGTTCATTCAAAACGTATATTTGCAAAAAAAGTTTAATTATTGACAGAATTTATATTTATTCATTCAAATTTATCATAAAAATAAAATGAAAATTGTTATTGCAGGTGACCATGCCGGTTTTCAATATAAAAATGCCTTGATTGCTTGGCTTCAAGAGTTACATCACGAAGTGGCAGATTTTGGCCCTCATTCTGAAGATTCGATGGATTATCCAGATACGGCTCATCCATTGGCATCAGCTGTTGAAAATGGTACATTTGATTATGGAATTCTGATTTGTGGTAGCGGAAATGGTGTCTGTATGACAGCTAACCACCATACGGGGATTCGTGCTGGATTGGTTTGGAATGTAGAAATTGCAAAATTGATTCGCCAACACAACAACGCCAATATTCTTTGTTTACCAGCAAGGTTTATTGATTTGGATTTGGCTAAAGCATGTGTTGATGCTTTTCTTACGACAGAATTTGAAGGAGGAAGACACGAAAGAAGGGCTGAAAAAATCCCGTGTTGATGTAAAAAGCATTTTGGAGTATCAAACACTCCAAAATGCAATCCAATAAGTCTATTTTTTTAGATAAATTCCTTTGATATTGCTGGCTTTATAATCTTTTGCCAAAGCTGGAATTCTGCTGAAAATCTTCGGAACCACATTTTTTTTATCTACTATCAATTCAGGTGGGTCTTTTCTGAAATTTTCAAAAATATTGATGATACTTTCATAATTATCCGGATTTTCTAGGTCTATTTTCGATAAATCCCAATTCAGATAGCAGGTTGAGGCTCTGCCGTACTGATATTCATCGATTCTTTCGCCGATAACAAGCATCTTTTTATTTTTCATATATTCTGGTAATTCTTGGGCATGAACCCTCATATCAGCCAATTGTTGAAATCCCTTGCCAATGACTGGCGTTACGCCTTGATATTGAAGAATCAAGATGAATGCAAAAAAAATGGTGAACAAAATTTCTGGAAAAATGGAGCCTTTTAAGTGCATAAAAAATCCTGAAATAAAATATGCCAAAAATGGGATAATGACAATAAATTGCATCGGAGCGACATTCGGCGAAAGAAATAATGCAAATATACCCACAACTCCCCAAATCAACATAATTTGCTGTGTTCGCTGTTGATAACTATTAAATCTACTGATTCTTGTCATTCTTAACAGACCCAATATTGATAAAATAGTAGGCACAATAATTGAAAGCAAGGCACTTTTGAAATCCTCAATGGTGTATTGCTTAATCTTTAAAATCCCATTGAACCAATTGTATTTGAATTCTGCCAATCCATTATTCAGATAAAAATAAAGACCAACCAAAAACATTGGCAAAATAAATCCGATAATAGTCAGAAAATGTTGGCGAATATTGGCATTGGTAAAAAATACCAAACAAGCCAATGCCCAAAAAATAAAAATAAGGGTAGGTTGATGAAACAAAGCCGCAATTCCGATGTATAATCCAATTTCAAAGACCTCATCAGAAACCCCTTCTCGTCTTTCCATTTGTTTTACCAAAACATTGAAAGCAAAAAGTAAAAAAGTGACAGAGAACAAAACTGGTGAAGGCTTGCTTAAATCAAAAGATAAATTCATCAAAAGCACATAAATCAAGCCCGGAATATAATTTTTCTCTAGAAATGTTTGACGGGTATTACAAATAAAAGTGAAATAAAGAGCTTGAAAATAGGTCAATAATATCGCAATAAACTCGTAAATATATTGTGAACGCCCAAATGAAGAATCAATTGCCCAATATGCCAAAGACGCAAACGGCCCGACATTTGTCCAAATTTCTTTATAAAGAATACTTCCGTCTTGAATTCTTTCCCCAACAAGCATCCATTCTAACTCCGTTAAAAGTACCGGAAGTGAACCTCCCAAAAATGGGATTTTTATCAACACAATCAATAAGATGATTGATAAAACATGAAAAATCGAATTTAATCTAAAAAATGTAAGCAAGGTCGTAAAATTTAGTTCTCGAACGCAAAGTTATGAAAAAATAAGATGATGTGTAAACTTTAATTATTTTACCAAAAATATTATTGATATTTGTGGAAAGAAATAGCTGTATATTTGCAGGGATTTTCCAAAATAGGAAGGTTGTTGTGTTTTATTTATTAAGAATAAATTATGGAATCGAAAAGACAGAAACAAGTAGCCAAACAAATACAAAAGGATTTGGGAGAAATTTTTCAGCGTGACATGAAGCAAATATTGGAAGGGGCATTTGTAACCATCACCGAGGTAAAAGTAAGCCCTGATTTAGCCATTGCTAAGGTATATTTAAGCTTTTTATTGACCAAAGACAAAGAGGGCCTTTTGTTGATTATTCGTGAAAATACCAAACAAATTCGACATTTGTTGGGCGATAGGGTGAGGCATCAATTGAGAATTGTGCCTTCGTTGCAGTTTTTTGTAGATGATACAGCTGAATATGCTCAAAAAATTGATGCCCTTTTTGCTACCATTGTGATTCCGCCTCTCAAGGAGGAAGAATCGGATAATTGATTTTTAAATTTATTTCTTTTTTGTGTCTTGAACTTAGCATTTTTGATAGCCAAAAAGTATTTCCTTTCCAAAAAGAAAAAAGGATTTATCAATTTTATAGCAATTATTTCGATGCTAGGAATTGGTATCGGCACGATGGCACTAGTCATTGTGCTATCTGTGTTTAATGGTTTGGAAGATTTGAATAGGCAAATCTTTAAATCTTTTGACCCAGACATAAAAATTTCTGCCATAGAAGGAAAAACTTTCAACCTTCGGGAAATAAATATGGCAACTTTAGCAAAACTGAAAGGCGTGAGACACGTAGGGGAGGTGATTCAGGACAATGCATTGGTAAGGTATCAAAATGCTCAAATGATTGTGAGTTTGAAAGGGGTGGACCATTATTTTGAAGAAAATAGTCCTTTAAAAAAGGCATTGGTCGAAGGGAAATTTTTGATTCAAAAAGACAGCGTGGATTATGCCATTATTGGTGGGAATGTCTATGATGCTCTTTCTGTTTCGGTCGAAAATGTATTAGAACCCCTCGATGTATGGTATCCGAAAGCGTCGAAAAAATTGGCACTAATTCCAGAAGAAAACATCAATTCGTCTTTGATAAATGTATCAGGGGTATTTGCATTGGAGCAAAATTATGATGATTTTATCTATGTCCCTTTGTCATTTGCAGAAAAATTAACCGATAATCTTTCGGAAAGGACTGCTTTGGAGATTTATTTGGAAAAAGATGCACAGATGGGTTCGCTTCAGAAAGAAATTCAAAAAATTGTCGGAAATAAATTCAAGGTACAGAATAGAGATGAGCAAAATGCGAGTTTATTTCGTGCCATAAAAATAGAAAAACTATTTATTTTTATTGCTTTATTATTTATCATTGGTATCGCTTCTTTCAATGTCTTTTTTTCGCTTACGATGCTTGTAATCGACAAAGAATCAGAGATAAAGACGCTCTCCGCTTTTGGGGCAAATGCTCGGCTGATTAGAAATGTTTTTTTTACAGAAGGGGCAATTATTTCATTTTCAGGGGCGAGTGTAGGCTTATTCTTTGGTGGGTTGATTTGTTTTGTTCAAGAAAAATATGGACTTCTAAAGATGGGTATCCCCAATGCTATTGTCGATGCTTATCCGGTCAAAATGCAATTATTAGATTTTATTTTGACTGCTTTTGCTTTGATAGCTATCACAATTTTAGCATCGATTATTCCAGCAAAAAGAGCTACCAAAAATATTTATTAACCTTTTCCATCCCTCATGAAGAGTAAATTTACTTTTTTATTTACAATATTAATGGTTCTGATGAATCAGGCGTTTGCTCAGTCGTTTCATCCTTTGTTGGATTCCACCCAAAGATGGATATTATTAAACAATAAGATTGAAAAAAATGAGATTTTCTTCGCAAAATACCATCCTGCCAAACTTCGAGCCAATTCTTTGGTATTGACTTTTTTATCGGGTGGAAAGTTTTCATATACTTACGAAAGCAATCCCAAAGTACAGCCTGTTTCGAGCATTGATTATTTGGATATTGATTTGGAAGAGAGCCATTGGCGATTTGATTCCACAAACAACACATTGAGCCTGAGTATCAAGGGAGGCTATGCGTCTTTATCAGATTTTCGTTTTTCCAGAAATTATACAATTGATGATGTAAGTGATGGCTATATTTTGATAAAGACTAAAAATGTATCCTTTGAAAACCTGAAAAATTCTTCAAAAAAGCAAGTATTTTCTCAAAATCAAGTGAAAAAACCTTTGAATATTGAGACAAGCAAAGAGCCTCTCCCGCAATTAGAAGCGACTCCAGTGATTGAGAAAATAGATTATCTGACCTTGTTCAAAGCATTATTTGACTCGCAGAAAAGATGGATTCTGATGAAAAATAAAATCGAGCGAGGTGACATTTACCTGAGCCCTTACGAAATCTCAAAAATAAGCATCAATAATTTGGTATTGAGTCTAAACAAAGGTAAAATTGATTATGATTACGAGAGCGACCCAAAAATCAATATGTGTTTGGGAGTTGATTTTTTAGACATTGATTCAGACAATAGTTCGTGGAAATACGATGCCGATAAAAATATATTTACTTTGACCATCAAAGGTGGTTATGCCTCACTTGATGATTTTCAGTTTTCTCGAGAATATAAAATTGAGACATTTGAGGATGGTTTTGTGTTGAGAAAATATGCAGAAATATATTTCCATGATTTTAGAAAGAAAAAGAAAAAATAATTTTACAACTATAAACCCAGGAATAATGAAAGCCAGATTAATCGTTTTTTTACTTTGGTTCGTGTACACAGAAGGTCTTTCGCAGGATTCGCTCTATCGGGCTACTGCTACCAAAAAATTCGACTTGATTCACACCACTTTGTATTTGCAACCCGATTGGCAAAAACAATTTTTGAATGGCAGTGCTGTCATTCGTTTAAAACCTCACTTTTATCCGCAAGAGGTACTTGAGTTAGATGCCAGGGGGTTTGAAATCAAAAGGGTTAGCGTCAATCAGGTAGTTCCAAAATATGACTATGACCAACACAAATTGACCATTTATCTTCCTAAAAAATACGCCAAACGAGATACAATCACTGTAGCGATTGATTATGTGGCGATGCCAAACCAATTGCCCATAGGTGGCAGTGCTGCCATTTCTTCCGACAAAGGTTTGTATTTTATCAACCCTACCGGGGTGGAAAAAGATGAAATGACACAACTTTGGACTCAGGGAGAGACCCAGGCGTCTTCTTGTTGGTTTCCGACAATCGATTCTCCCAATCAAAAGATGAAACATGATATTTATCTGACAGTAGCAGACAAATACCTAACACTTTCAAACGGAAAATTGATAGGGTCGGAGAAAAAAAGTAATGGATTTCGGACAGACCATTGGCAACAAGATTTGCCGATTTCGCCTTATTTGGTAATGATTGCGGTGGGGGAGTTTAAGAAAGTTATTGACCCAAATTTTAAAGATTTTGAACTGAGCTATTGGGTAGAACCCAAATATGAAAAATTTGCCATGGATATTTTTGGCAGAACGCCAGAAATGATTCGTTATTTTGAGAAAATTCTTGGACATAAATACCCTTGGGCAAAATATGCTCAAATAGCAGTGAAAGAATACGTATCAGGGGCGATGGAGAATGTCTCTGCGACTGTTCACGGCGAAAGTATTCAAAAAAATCACAGGCAATTGGTAGATGACAATGATGACGGAGTCATTGCTCATGAGTTATTTCATCATTGGTTTGGTAATTTGGTCACTTGCGAGTCGTGGGCGAATTTGCCATTAAATGAATCTTTTGCAAATTATGCCGAGTATTTATGGATTAATCATAAATATGGCAAAGACGAAGCTGACATGCTTCGATTTGAAAGTAGAGATGGGGTGCATTACGATAATGTATTTTTGCGAAATCATGTCCCCTTGATTCGCTTTCAATATGGGAATCAAGAGGAAATGTTTGATGTAAATTCTTATAATAAGGGAGGAATTATTCTTCATTTTTTGAGGGAATATGTTGGAGATGAAGCATTTTTTGAGGCATTAAAGTTGTATTTAAGCAAAAATGCCTTCAAATCTGCCGAAATTGAGGATTTGAGATTGGCATTCGAGGAAGTGACTGGAGAAGACTTGAATTGGTTTTTTACCCAATGGTTTAAATTCGGTGGTTTGCCTTCGCTTGAGGTTGATTATACCTATGAAAATAATAAAATTTCATTCAAATTGAACCAAAAACAGGACTCAACTTTGTTGCAAGTCTATAAATTTCCTTTAAAAATTTGGATTAAAGGAGAAAAAACAGAAAAAATAGAAGAAATTTGGGTAGATTCTCGGGAAAAAGATATTTCATTGGATTTTTCCGAAAAACCGATGTTCGTATTATTTGACCCAGAGCAGATTTTTCCAGGAACTATTTCTTTACCCGAAAAAAACATTGAAGAATGGGCTGCTGTATTTAGGTATGCCAAAAATACGGCTGTTCGATTACAAGCCTTGACACATTTATCCAAAGTTAGAGATTATGATAAATCTATCGAGCATATCATGAAGATTCCACTCATTAAGGAGGTTTTTATAGAGGCTTGTCAAGATAAATCTTGGAGAATTCGACAATTTGCTGTTCAGAAATTCGAAGGGTATGATGGTGATGATTTTCTTAAAATAGAAAAAATGTTACAGCATTTGCTCCAGACAGACCCCCGTTCGTATGTAAGAGCGGAGGCAATCACGACTTTAGATAAAGAAAATTCCTATAATTTTAAGTTGTTTCGAGAATCACTAAAAGACACCTCCAATGTGGTCAGAGCAACTGCTTTAGAAGCGATTTTGGCAGAATCACCTCAAGATTCTGTGGCATTGGTGAATCGATTTATGGAAGAAACAGATATCGAAAATTTTGTAGTCATCGGCAATTATTTATCTGAAGAGGCTTTAGCTATTCACTATGAATGGTTTGAAAAAAGATTTCGACGATTCAGTGGAATGGATTTGTATCGAGCCATGGGCATTTTTTCGTCGTATTTATACAAATTGCCTAGGAGTTATCAGCAAAAAGGGCGAGAAATATTTGAAAAAATTGCACGAAAAAATGCAGATTGGCAAATTCGTCTGACTGCCATTCAAAGCCTAGAAATACTGAGCGAAACCCCCGAGGAAAAAGCCAATTTGAAGCAATTATTGAAAGAAGAAAAAGACGAAAAAGTTCATAATTTTTATAACATGTTTGGCAATAAAGAATGAAGCAATTGAATCAGGCAAAATTTCGTGATGGCTTGAATTTTTTTAAGAAACTGACATTCCTTCGGGCAGCCAATGCCCTTCGGAATGTTGGAACTTATTTTTTTTCTCGTTTTTTGGGAGTGACCAAGCACTCTGGCATGCCAATTTCTATTTCGATAGAGCCAACAACGTCATGTAATCTGCGATGCCCCGAATGTCCGAGTGGATTGCGTTCGTTTGCGAGGCCAACGGGCATGCTTGACGAAAATTTGTTCAAGCCAATTATCGACGAAATTGCCGATAAATTATTGTATTTGATTTTTTATTTTCAAGGTGAGCCATATTTGCATCCCAAGTTTTTGGAGCTGGTAAAATATGCCGCCGATAAAAAAATTTATACGGCAACCTCAACCAACGCTCATTATTTGACAGATAACCTTGCCAAGAAAACAGTCGAGTCTGGTTTGGATAGATTGATAATTTCTATCGACGGAACAAGCCAAGATGTGTATGAACAATACCGAGTAGGAGGGCATTTGAGTAAAGTCATTGAAGGTACTAAAAATATCATTAAATGGAAAAAAGAGCTGAAATCATCTACACCTTATGTGATTTTTCAGTTTTTAGTCGTAAAACCGAATCAACACCAAATTGGGGAAGCAGAAAAAATGGCAGCGGCATTAGGCGTTGATGATATTGTTTTTAAAACTGCCCAAATTTACGATTATGAAAATGGTTCAGACTTAGTTCCGACGATAGACCGATATGCCAGATACCAAAAATTAGCGAATGGTAAGTTTCAAATTAAGAATAAATTATTGAATCA
>JACCEA010824841.1_pt1 | contig 10935 bp, 12 predicted proteins | sample 7449851 | NCBI WGS metagenome assembly JACCEA01 (sample SAMN15323453, study PRJNA562643) | freshwater metagenome | isolation source: river surface water | place: USA:Blue River Watershed | collected 2017-08-18 | reverse complement strand
CTAATACCGGTGAATCCTCCAGGGATTAATTCTTTTACCAAGCACGAGTTTGGAAGATGTGGGGGCCCCCACCACATTGTTGGAAATCCAGATGCATTTACCGAGATTCGCACATCGTTGGCAAAGTCATCAAATACTTTGTGTGTTCCGGTCGCTGGATTTATATAACCCTGACTTCCATCCTGACTGCTGTTCCAGGCATGAAGGGAAAATGTTGTTGCAGATAGCTTTTTAATTAAATAATTAGTTCCTGCTGTAACGCCTCCGCCTGAAGTTTGGGGTGTTACCACACTATATGAAAATAATGGGTGAGGGGAAGATGTAGTAACAATATTATTAGATACACTGGAAATAGATCCAATTGAAAAATAAGTGTTACCATTATACTGATTAGTATTGTATGTACCCCAACCATTTCCATACGTAGGGTAGGCGTTTATTGTAGGATTATCAAGTGTATTAGTGATAGGTGCACCAACAAACGACTTTCCGTTGTCCATATCAAGACACAGTACCATACCATCAGTAACTATTGAAGGTGAATGACTAATACTCATATTACCACTTCCCTATTGGACATGAATCAGTTTTAACTATTATATTAATAGCTATATCTTCACCTTTAATACATACATTGAAATTTGGTTCTACTTTGTACGTATTAAACTCACAGGATTCACATATACTTAACCTAGTATCTACTGTATCTTGAGTATTTTCTGCCATGCTATTTCCAGACGTATATATTTTTAATTATAGTAATGGCATTGGCTCCAACTTCGCTACAGGCCCTACCATGATGAATTCCGCCAAGGCTTCCATTTACATTTCTTCTACGTACAAAAGTACACTTTCTAAATGTTGTAGTATTGTATCGCATGAAGTTATTACCTTCATTATCGCACGCACTAGCTTTATAATGGCTAGCAAACTGGGCTTCATCTTGAGCTAAGTATGTTTTTACACACCTATCGCCTGCGGTTTCATCGTAGTTATAGATATTACCATCGCCATAGGAGGAACCATACCCTCCAGGTTCCATATACGTCCAACAAGCTGCAGCACCAGTTGTCCAAAACTCTGCAGATATTTTAGTCCAAGGAATGAAATCTTTTAGCTGTACGAACACTCCGCTACTATCACAGGCGTTACCTGTATTATGTTGAAACTTTATTTCGAACCCATCATTTACATCACTTTGGGTTAGTATGGTAGCACCAACTAACCCAATAGAGTTTACAAGTGCTTGAGTAACTCTATATGCATTTCTTCCATAGAATATTGCCATATTACCATTTTCCCATCGGACAAAATGATTCTACATATTTTGTTCTATTTGCTAGCAGGCACGAGCATTGTGTACAACTATCTTTAGCAGCATTTACAAACTCGCAAGAATTGCACACAGCTAATCGTTGAGTGATTAATTCTGGTGAAGAAAAATCAGTTTCTTCCATAACTATCTCAACGATTTTAATACCGCCTACTTCTTTTTCGATACTTCTCATGCTGGTATCTCCACACCAAGCTTTTCGACGTCTACACGTTCAGCATATACTACATAAAAGTAATGTGCTTCGCCGCTAAATAAGCCGTCATTGCCAACATATACTGCGTTGTTTTCAATCTTATCAACATACAGTTTTTGGTGTTTACCAACTGGTGTTAATGTTACTGTAATACTATCAGGATCAACTAGCTTTATCCAGTAGTCTGGTAGCTCAATACGATTTCCGCGCTGTTTACCGCGTATGTATACTCCATTTTCTGGACCTTCTAGCGATCCATAACGAAGTTTCATACCTGGTTTAGTTGGGTGATCAATTAAGAACGACTTAGATGTAGCATTAAAAGCACCATTTAAAGTCATTGTGCCAGCTTTGGTTATTCTAAACTTTACCGAGCCTCCGTCACCACTATTATTTGCCCATAAGATAAAATCATCTGTGCTATCTAGCGCAGTATACCCAAGTGCCCAATTGCCATCATCATTACCTCTGTCGCGTGTCCAGCGTATACCACCCCAGTTACCTGTACTTGGTACTCTGATACGTATACCTTCAGCCCAACTTGCACTGCGAGCATAAAGATCAATATTACCTGCTACTTTTAGTGAAGTTCCAGAAGATGCTGGATCTAAGTAATATGTTGTATCGTCTAGGTCATAGAAAATTGGTGAACGTATACTTTGATAGGCATTAGTATAACCGCCTCCATAGGCTAAGCCAACATTGCCACTATGCCCATAATTTACCCATACCCATCCACCAGAAGATACGTTTTGAATCGTATCGGTAAGTCCAGAACTACTTATTTGAATATTGCGGAAACGTGCTCCGCCAGCAGAGTATACGCCCCATTCCGTACTGTTTAGATTTGCATAATAGCCAGTATCGTCTAAATCATAGAATATTGGCGCTCTTGCTGATGTTCTGAACTCTACAAAGTTTCCATCATTTGTTGGCAAGGCGCGCATTGCCCAATCCCAAGCAGATCCATCAGGATTGCCTCGGCCACCATATAACATATAGCTGCCGTCAGTTGGAATATGGTGTAACCAATAACCTTGATTGCCATTTGTTTGGCGCTGTACAAACGATGCATGCGTTGAACGAATTGTAAATGTTTCGTGACCGCTTCCGTATGGAGAACTACCCCAATCTCCGGACACTACTAAGTACTTAAGACTTGATCCACCGTTTGGGTTCAGATAATAATTAGTATCATCTGAATCATAGAATATTGGGGCTCTAAATGATCCAGGTGCATAAGCATAATTGCCAGAACCGTATGTCCTAAATCTTAAGCCACCTTTACCATCAAATACACTAAAATCTCTAAAATATGATGTGCCGCTGGCATATCCATAATAGTTTACTGCAATACCGGCGCTATCGCTTGCTGCTGTCCAATTTTCAATAGAATCGTCTCGTAGAGCTATTCTGCCGTTTGTAGCTAGTATAGTACCGGAAGAAGTAATCGTATTATTAACAGTTATAGCAGAACTAGTACTTGCTCCACGACCTGTTACGCTTGCAAGCGTATCGCTTTCGGAGGTTAAGTAGGTACTAGTATCAAGTGCCCACGTATTTGTGTCAGTTTTCTTTAATACCCCACTAGTTCCGCTTAGGGCAGCAATAGCTGTTAAGTCAGTGCTAAGTGGCTGTTTATTACCTAGTGCAGTAGTAATAGTTGTTGAGAAGTTAGCATCATTGCCAAGTGCGGTAGCTAGTTCATTTAGCGTATCTAAAGTAGTAGGGGCACTTGAAACTAAGTTAGCGATTTGTATACCTACATAGGTTTGTGTAGCGTATGTGCTGTAGTCTAGAAGCCAGGAACTATCTCCAGCTCTTTTTAATAATCCACCACTACCCGTTAAAGCAGCAATAGCCGTTAGATCTGCATCTAACGGCTGCTTGTTTCCTATATCGGTATTAAGATTGATAAAGTTATTGTCAAGCTCAGCGTTTGTAAGGGCGCGATTTACAGCCGTAGCTCCAGTTTCTCTAGTTACAATTGTTGCCATATATCTTCCCTTTGATTACAAACTATTAAGCTACTGTTACTTTCCAAGTAATAACTAATGTATCTAGTGCACCTTTGTTGATAACTGGGAATACTGTGCGGCAAAGCATTGTACCGCTTGTTAGTGCGTTAAAAATGCCTGCTTCTGTAATTGCACCTGTTGAAACACCGGCGCCAAATGTAGCTACATACTGAACGCTATCATCGCTAGCGGTTGTAGTAACGATTGTTGTGCTGTCTAGGGAGACACGAGCACCTAGTGCTGTTTCTAATGCAGTGTTACCGGCAGCTGCTGCTGTTGTTCCAGTACCTACGCCCATGTGGCTCATAGCTGTTGCTGTAGCATCTTTCATGCGACTAGCGATATAAGCTAAACCAGTATTAACAACTAAGTTGTGTTCGTCTTGTTGTTTGATCTGACCATTCTCATCAATTAATGTTAATTGTAGAGTACCTTTGGCCTTGATTGAATCATTAACCATGATCTATCCTTTAAGTAAAATAAGTGTTTGTACCTACGTATCCCGGCTCTACATAAGTGCCAGCAAAGTAGCTTTGATTATTAATAAACCCACTGTCCACTGCAGTAGCAGTTTCATAAAGTAGCGGATTAATATATTTAAGGAAAGTCAACACATCGGCTGTATATAAAGTTTCCGATGCTACTTTGCCTGCATTTCTGTACGAAGTTTCCGTACTTGCAAAAACATCTAGTACCTGCTTTTCAGCGGCGGTAGATGCTGTATCTGATGAGTTAGCCGTATCAGATAAAGATTTACTAGCAGATGTCGCTATAACTTCTGTATAGCTTGCCGTATCTACTAGCTGTTTATTTGTGTAAAAATTAGCGGTATCGCTGTTACCGAAATTAGTTGTTAGTACTTTTTCACTACTCTTAGCAGCAGCATCGGTTACCACATACTGGTCTGAGCGAGTACTGCTAAAATCGAATTGCGGGCTATCTACTAATACTAAGTAGTCTACGACGTTCTTACCAAAACTAACTATTTGATCGTCGTCAATAGTCGCTTCGCCTAAAAAGTCATCGGTTGCATCTACTAGTTCTGTGAATACTCTGCTGTAATCAATTACCCTAGTAAATTCATCTGTAGTGTTTCCAGTAGTATCACTAAACGGCTTAGAGACCGTTAAACTTGCCGGATCAGCTACCATAAGCAAGTCAATAGTTATTTTTTCGAAATAACTTGTAACAACTTCTGCGGTGCTTGTGGTATCTACTACCACCTTTACTGGGCCTAGTACTGTAACATCGGAACCAATAAAACTATCAGATAATATTTTAGAAGTATTTAAGTTAATGGGATTTAGTAGCGCTGTAGAGTCTATTAATAACTTAGTACCATCAAATCTAGTAAGTTCGCTTGTTATGGAGTAGTCTACTACGTTTTTACCAATAGTAACTATCTGATCGTCATCTATATTAGCAGAACCAAGAAAGTCGTCTGTAGCGTCTATCTGGTCATCAAAGCTGCGTACATAAGATACTGTGCGACTAAACAGGTCGGTTTGTGTAAACTCAGTAGTAAGCAGTTTAGTACCCAGTTTACTTATAGCTTCACTGGTAGTAGCTACATCTAGTTTTGTGCTACTAGTGTCAAATGTTGTTAGCTCGCTGGTGGTTTGTAATTCTGTAAATGTGCGTAAAGCGTTCCAAACAGTGGTTACTACATCATATTTTGTAAACTGATCACTTAGGGTTTTTGAAGTAGTTAAACTAGGTTCATCACTACTATTGCTGGTGTCCGCTAAAACTTTGGAGGCTGCTAATATTCGTTCTTCTTGCGTAGAACTAACATCTACTAAACCTTTACTAACTAGTTTTACGTTTATATCTGATAAGATACTTGTATCGCTGAGTACCTTGCTTACAAAGTAGCTTGATTGATCAGCATTATTTACAGAGTCAGCAAAAGGTTTAGCTAGCGAAATGGCTGCTATATCTAGGAGACCAGTCACATCAAGCTTAACAATACTTGTATCAGCAAACTGTAGGTCACCTAGCGTACTGTAGTCTACTAAGTTCTTACCAATAGTTGCGATCTGATCATCGTCAATATTGGCTTCGCCTAAAAAGTCATCTGTCGCATCGATCCAGTCGCTAAACAGTCTTTTATAGTCTACTATTCTACTAAACGCATCTGCGGAGAATACTTGGTCTGGCTGTACTTTCTGGTAAGTTAGTTTAGTAACCTCGTCTGCTTGTACAACTTGATCAAACAGTGTTTTACTAAATACTAGGCTACTTACATCTGCAAGACTGCTTATGTCATAAGTTACTTTGCTATAACCTTTTACAAAAGTCTCGGTTAGTGTACTAGCATCTCTAACAGTTTTACCTACATTAGCTAGCTGATAAGAATCGCTGGCAAACTGAGTTTCCTCAAAAGGTCTACGATAATTTACTAGTCTGGAAAAGGCGTCAGCGGTACTAAAAGTATCAAACCGTGGCTTTAATGAATATTTACTGAAGGTATCTGCTAGTGTGGTGTATTCTTGGCCACGCGTAAATAAATTAGGGTTAGGTACTGCTTCTTCACCAACACCAGTAGTCTGCACATTTATTGCATCTGATGCTACATCTGTTACTTTATCAGTATAGACAACGTTTGTTACTGTATTCTGAACTACAACATCTGTAACTGTATTGGTGACTTGGGGCGCATTACCTGTTACTGTAGGCACCGTTATAGAAATTGATTGTTCAGCCATAACTTAACCTCAGATTGGTGGTGTTTGATTGCTGACGTCAGGAGTGGCATCTGTTGGACTAAAAAGAACTTCTACCATTCCTCGAACAGGCTTAAATGTACGAGTAAAAATCTGATCTACTGGTTCGGTTACGCGTAGTTCAAAGAATCCATATACTGGACTATCTACTGTTGCTTGCACTGACCAAGTATTAGCTAAATTACTAGGAAATTGTACATATACTTTGTTTATTGCTGTTTCTACCCAAGCTGAGTCTAAGTCTGGTGTGGTAGCATTAACTCGGCCACTACCTGTTACTAGCTTATAGTATTTGCTGCTGTAAAATACAACTTCTTCTTTGTTGTATGCTTGACCACTTTGCCAAGCGCCTAGGTATATGGGAAGTCTAACGAATAGTGTAGTTTGTACTCCGCCGCTTTTAACGCCTGTTGGTCTATCTGTTTGACCGCTTACATTATCTGCTTCTACTACAACAGCTTCATATACATAGTTTTGGTTGGGGTTTTGCTTAACACTAGCATCTTCTACGAAATTTAGTGTGATTGGGAACTCTAATTGTTCGCCTTTTACTAAACTCCACAGTACGGATCCACCATCTGATATAAGATCCTGTGTAGTGTTAGTTAGTCTTGATCTTGCCATAGTTTTCCTTTCGTGCTAACTGTTTGAAAGTACTTACCTCAGCAGTAAGTGCACAAACTTCTGTTTGTAAACGTTGATTTTCTACAGTTAATTTTTGTAGTTCTTGATTTAGTGCGATAACTTCGCTGTGTAATCTACCAAGTTCTACACTAAGTGCTGTATTTTGTTCACTCATGCGTTCCAGCTCTGTGTGCATAAGAGTAATAATACTGGTTTCTGCTTCGGTACTTCGCCAATCTTTCATTAATTTTTGGACACCGATTATAACTGCAATTGTTGCTAGTGCTACCAAACCAAGAGCTTGTACTGATTGTTCTGCGTCGACATTTATCATCGGTGCACTCCATTACGTTAGCGGTTAGTTTATATAAACCATTGAATTAAATAGGGTCATAGTGTTCTAGTTGAGCTAACCGCCTGTCAAGAAACTTTGTAGACACCTGTGGACATTTTGTATTATTATATCACAAGGGCATAGCTTTGTCAACGTAAAAAAATACCAGCCCTAAGGCTGGTATTTTTAACAAGCTACAACAATTTTTACGGTTTAGGGTATTTTGCTTTAATAGCCGCAATTTGTGCAGCCATTTCAGGAGGAAATACCCCAGCCTTATATAAGGCATCTAACTGGTCGCCTATACTAGGATACTCTTGAATACGCTTTATGTTATAAGGAAGCGCATCTTGTAGCTTTTGTTGGTAAGCGGCAGCATTGGCTAGTGCCTCTTCTTGTGTTATAGGTTTAAGGGCCCCTAGTTCAACCGGGGGCGTTACACCATCTTCAAAAGCATACTGCTCTTTTGTATTTTCGTTTATATAATATTGCATGTATTTACCTTAATTCGTACCAGTAAGAAGGAGCAGATCCAAGTACTGCATATTCACCATCAATCGGTATTAAAAATATACCCATCATTTCGACATTACCACCAATACTATCTTGATAGTAGTAAGCTATAGGTACACCATTAACTGTTACTGTTGTGCTACTACCTCTACCTGTAGGACCGGCCAAATTAACTGCTATAGGCTTTCCAGTAGAATTATAGTAAGTAGTACCAACTAATCTATCGGTACCTACTGCGTAAGAAACCCAACTTTGTGCAGCGTCAAAGCCCGCATAAGCAGCAGTAGACTGTGTTGTATTGTCCGGTAGAGTAAATCCTAATGTTGGGTCTAATCTTGTAGCCATTAACTTAACTCCCTCCACCAATTAGGTGACGTACCATCTAGCTTATAGTAATGATATGGCGGAACTATGCAGTTTAGGTTAGAGTGCTCTCCACCATAATTACCAACAGAAGTTCTGGCTGCTGCACTAGTAACTCCAAATGGATTTTGAACATAGAATATGTTCCAGGCACCATCGCCACCATATCGGCTAATGGTAACCATCATGGGTTTAGCATTGTTGTTTTGATACCATAACCCAACGTTTCGTAAAGCTGGAGTAGTCCAGTTCTGTGCAGTACCCAAACCTACACCACTAACTGCTGTTTTTTGTATAGTACCGTCTGGGAATACAAATCCCAAATTACCGTCTATTTTTATAGCCATATTATCTGCTTTCGTACCAGCCACCGTGGCCTGAACCAGTTATTGTGTAGTAGTGGTAAGGAGGTACAATAGTACTTACAGTACAACTTCCGCCGTACTGATCTATGCCAGTACCACTTACTTTTAATAAACTACTCGGATCACTACCTACATTTATTTGTAAGGTTTGACCGTTTCCACCAGGTCGCTGGGCCATAATTTGTATAGGCCTGGCGGTGGTATTACGATAAGTAATACCAACTACTCTTTGGCCACTCATATTTTGCCAGGTTTGTCCTGTTGCTATATTAGGTGCTACGGCTGTAGATTGATAACTGCGGTCAGGGAATACGAACCCATAAAATTTGTCAAATTTTGCTGTCATATTTATCCTTAAACAATAGTCAAAGTACTACCTGTTGGTACTGTTATTGACCCATTTACATTAACTGGACCTGCTGTAATAGCATTATAATATTCTTTAGTAGATATATCTGTATTAATAATATTTTTACTTTGTAGGAATGGTACTTGTAGGTTAAGAGTACTTCCATCAAAATAGATGTTACTGATGCTATTACCAGTATAGAATTTACCGGCTTTATCAATAACGGTACCTTGACCACTCGGTACTTGTTCTGGAACATCTACAAATACTATACTTTTATTTCCAACCACTATTGAGTTCGTGGAGTCGGCCACAATACCGTAGAGATATACTCCTGCACTAGCCCCGATACTTGGTGAATAATCAACCCAAGTTAGTCCGCCGTCACTAGAGCGTAGTAATCCACCATCAACATCGCTAACACCTAAAATAATACTAGAAGTTATTGGCCTTATCTTACGAAGCGAGCGACTTATTGTAATAGTGGTCCAATTAATGCCATCACTACTATATTTAAGGTTCTTACCTTCGTTTATTAGATATCTGGTTCCAGTCCAAACGCAATCACCAACAAAGAAACCAGGAATACTGCCTGTGGTCACACTAGGGTTCCAGTTTATTGTAGTACCACTACCTATTGTTCCAGATTGGAAGTAGGTACCAAATACCTCAGTGTAAGCTATTGTGTTAGTGGCACTATTATATGCTACCGGCCCTTTAGTTGTTAGGGTACTACTTCCCGTGTTCGTAACACCTGCCCATGTACTGCCGTTATCTGTACTTATATAGAAATTAATTAGATGTTGTACTATCCACTTACCGGAACCTATCCAGACTGGTTTTGGCCAAACAATCGAAGCGTTACTATATGGAGTATCTCCAGCTAGAGTAACTACCGGTGACCAAGTAACCGAGTTTAGACTGGCCATTACGCCTTTTACTACTTTTAATAAATAGTCAGTAGTGCCACTTATAGGCTCCCAGCCAGCAATTATAAACTCATTGCCAACGCAAGACATGGTTACGTTAATCCATGTTGACCAGGTATAATAGCCTGGTGTCATTACCGTATTCCAACTGGACAGACTCCCTCCTGGGCTTGCAGACACATACATCACCGAATAGTTATCTGGCCCATTGACTATCTTACCTATTATAATAGCTAATCTTGTAGTGTTATAGTAGGTATAAGCTACATCATACCATAAATAGTCTACACCTATTCCCTGAAAATTCTTTTCTTTCCAGTTAGTAGCTACTTCAGTAGTTGCAGTAGCTATTTGACCTACTGCCGTACTACCCGCAAAGCTAGCTTCGCCTGTTGTAGCATCAATAGCAAAAGTAGTAACTCCATCAGCATTTACGCCTAGTAAACCGCCAGGGGTCATTGCAACACCTTTGCCGCTTGTGCGTACGCCGGATGCATTCCACTCCAAGTCACCTGCACGGAAACCAGCACCAGTTACTGCATTAATACTTATTGTGCTGCTGAGTATATCGGCCGAAGATTTGCTAAGAGCTCCTAGGCCGCCGGCAGTTATACCGCCTGAAGCTACTGGTCCGCCTGTAGCGGTTAAGGTTCCGTTAGCATTAAGTATTAAACCAATACTAGCATTATTAACAGTTGATCCTGCTCCGGTTCCAATACCTTGAATAGCACCATTAGCGTCCACAGTTACTTTAGCGTTACTAACTACCGTACCAGCTCCAGTACCTATACCTTGTAGTTTACCATCGGTATCTACGTTTACTTTAGCATTATTAACTACTACATCTGCAGTACCAATACCTTGTAGCTTACCATCAGTATCTACAGTTACTTTAGCGTTACTAACGATCGTACCAGCTCCAGTACCAATACCTTGTAGCTTACCATCAGTATCTACGTTTACTTTAGCATTATTAACCACTACGTCTGCAGTACCAGTACCTTGTAAGATACCATTAGCATCTACAGTTACTTTAGCGTTACTAACTACCGTACCAGCTCCAGTACCTACTCCCTGTAGCTTACCATCAGCATCTACAGTAATATTACCATTTACCCAACTTTCTGCAGCTGCAATATTGCTAGCATCTAGTGGAACACCAGCGCTTAGGATTATATTGCCGCT
>JACCEA011580688.1_pt1 | contig 10937 bp, 11 predicted proteins | sample 7449851 | NCBI WGS metagenome assembly JACCEA01 (sample SAMN15323453, study PRJNA562643) | freshwater metagenome | isolation source: river surface water | place: USA:Blue River Watershed | collected 2017-08-18 | reverse complement strand
GGATGCGGTCCATCATGGCGTACAGCTTGCGGGCACCTGCCTCGGTCGAGCCGTTGCCCAGTTCAGAGACGATGCGGGCGGGCACCACGAACTCACCGTCGGCAAGCCGGGCCGGGCGCTTGTCTGCGATCACGGCAGGGATGTCATCGCTCACGCCATCACCGGGACCGCGCAGCAGCCGGCCACCGTCAGAGTAGTCACCCAGATTGGAGCCGCCCTGCGCATACGCCGGCACGAGAGCGGACAGACCGCCACGGGCGTAACCACTGCTGTCGCTGGGACCAGCGCCGTCTCCGGGAGGGGCACCGCCACCTTCGCTGGGCGCGCCGCCAGAATCAGCGTTGCCGCCAATCGTGCCGCTGTCCGTGAACCCTGTGGACAGTCCTGCAATACCAGACGGGTCCGACGCGATGCCGCCGACACCTGCAAGATCGCCAACGTTAAATCCGACATCCGTGCCGGTTTGTGCCGCACGCCCAAGCGGGTTGGTCACGTCGTTGTTGGCGATGTTGGCGAGGATGGACCCCACCGTCATCGCTCCGGGCACCATGGCCCCAAGACCGAGCGCTCCGGGGACAGAGCTGGGGTTGTTGAGCCCCATGTCTTGCGCTAGGTTGCTCACGCTCTGCATGAACGAGCCGTACGCGTTGTTGGCCGGGGTGGGGGCCGGGTTGCCGACAACGTTTGCAACAGACGCACCGGGATCAGCGGGCATCGGCGTTGTAGGGGTCACAGGCCGCACTTTGGTGATGTCGGTGTACGTCTTGGTGATCGGGTCGTAGACGTACTTGGGCGCGTACTCGGGGTCGTAGGTCTCGCCGCCTTCGGCAAACATCTGGCCGCCGTTGGCCACAAACATCTGCGCCTGATTTCGCTCAGACATCTCCTGCACAGGGCCGCCGGCTGCCATCGTGGGCATGGGCGTCGAAGTGCGCAAACCGGGGAACATCGCAGGAGAGTAGGTCTGAGAATCACGAGTTCCAACCGGAACGCGCATGTACGAGCCGCGCACCGGATCGTAGGCGTACTCGTAGTTGGGCTTGCCCGGGGTGTAGCCGTCGCTGCCGCTTTGGCTGCCCAGCAACATCGGAGCCGCAGCCGCAAGGCCGTACTTGAGGTTGTCCTTGTTGAACAGCAGCGACGGGTTGTCCTTGATGGCGCTGACGCCGGCCATGAACGGGTTGGTGTTGAGCGCCTGCATGGCCGGGCCTACCGGTGCCGCGCTTCGTGCCAGCAGAATGTCTTTGGCGGTGGCATCCGCGCCCATCTGCGCAGCCGCAGTCTGACCTTGTGCAGCCAACTCCGATGCAGCAGCGGTCTGCCCTGCACCAGCAACAGAGCCCATGAGCCCTGCGCCGCCGTACGCACCCAGACCCGCCATGAGGCCCTTGCGCAGGTTGCCAGTCATCAGGCCCGTGCCGCCACCGACAAGTAGCGCGGCCATGGGAGCACCAATACCCGTTGCGGTCAGCGCCGCACCAGCAATCATGGGGAGGATGGAGGAGAGAAAACCCGCTTCGGGCAGACCCGTGTCAGGGTTGACCGTCAGAGACCCGCCGTGAGCTTTAGCAAGCGCTTGCAGACCCGCGACTTCGCCGGGGGCCATGTGAACGAGCGTTGTGTCGGGGCCTCGGCCTTTCGAGGCAAGGTGCTGTGCAGCAAGTTGCAGGCTCATTGGTGCCTCGTGGAGAAGGGTTTGATTGAGTCTAACATTTAGGGGGGCGTGGGTCTAGGATTCGGCAAGGGCGAAATAAAGTTCACCACGAGCACGTTAGCCGGGATGCCGGGGTGGGGCGGGGTTGCCGCAGTCGTGGAGATGGTGACGTTTGTGTTGTCGGCACCCCAGTACATCTGGATGTACTCGCCCACGTCCAGATCCATGTTGAAGTTCCACGAAATGATGGTGTCAGTGCCCGAGCCAGAGATCGTGTACTCGTTGGTGGAGTAGCCGATCGGCGTGCCGTTTCGAACAATCCAGACCCAAACCGTCTTAAGGCTTGAGTTGGTACTCGTCAGGGCACTAGAGTACTGAAAATTGTATACACCGCCGATGGCGACCGTGATCTTGGTGTCGTCCACCACGCTGACTGCGTTGCTGAGATAGGCAGTCTTGAACTCCAGCGGGTAGCCAGTGTTGATGGCGGCAGGGCTGTACGTGCCCAGATCAAAGAACAACCCGTTAGGACATTCGATGTACTGGCCGCCGTTGCGACCAAGAACTGCTGACAGCGCGTTGTCCAACTGGGTGAAGTACAGGCGCAGCGTGTCGTTGCTCTGGTCGTGGTAGCGGGTCTCGTACGCCTGCGGGGCGTTGAGCAGGCGGGGGGCTTTGGGGCTGTTAAGGATGGTCACGCCTTACCTCCGACCGTCCGCACGCACGTCGATCGACGGCACGCCAAGCTGCCACTGCACGCCAAGCCCATCAGAACTGACCTTGAACGCCATCTGCCGACCGCGCAGGCGGGTGTACACGATCTCGGTGAACTGCTGCACGAGGTAGTTGCGCTGGTTCTGGTAGTTCTGCGTGCTGACCACCGTCGGCGTGTCGGCCGTGCTGTAGTTCGCGCCGGGGTTCTGCCGAGGCCGCATGGTGAACGTGACCGCCGGGTTGTTGACGTACGAGCCGTCGAACGTGATGTCCGGGATCATGCGCCAGACGAAGCCGTAGTTGTGCCCGTCACCGATGTTGAAGTCAGCGGACTGGATGTACGCGCTGATCGGGCTGGGCGGGTTGGTGGTGCCGTCGTCCACGCCGTTCTCATGGTAGATCAACTGCCCGTTGTAGCCCGCCGCCGTCGGGTGGTCGCGCAGCGCGGTGTCGATCCAAGCCGTCCGCGCCAGATTGCCGTACGACCACGACTTTTCGAGGTGGTTGTAGATCACATAGCGATCGATCGTCGTCGAGCCCGCCGAGCAGTAGTACCACCAGATCTCGTTGAAGCCCTCGTTGGTGCCAGCAAAGAACTGGTACGCCTGCTCCATGTTAATGTCGCCAAAAATGTATTGGCGCAGGGGGCAGTACAGCGTCTCCACACGACCGGAGTACATGTAGAACTTGTCCGTGCCCATCCAGTACGTGACGTTGGCCGCCGTGGTTGTGGCGTTGGGGCCGATGATGGAGATGTTGTCGGCGAGGATGTTGAAGCCCCACACGTACGGGGGGCCGAGGTACTGCATGGAGTACAGCGCTGCATCGGTCCACACCAAGATCTCTTGACGGGACTGAAGCTCCGACACGATGGACGAGCCGATGCTCAGGCGGTAGCTGCCCGCTTGGTTGGTGGCCGCAGGGGCCCAAACTTGGTAATTCTCTTGGTCCGACCAGCGGACGAGAAGGGGGTCGAGCGTAGCCGAGCCGTAGTCGTTGCAACCAAACGCAATCACAAAGCGCGAGGTGTCGGAAGTCGCAACGATGTTGGCGACCGTCGGGCAGGAAGAGTCCGTCAGCCAGTACTGAATGCCGTCCTGCGTGTTCGTGTTGGTGCTGGACAGGATCTGCGCACGGTTGTAGGTCGAGGGGCTGGCCGCAGGCACCCACAAGTACAGAGCGCCGCCTCGCGGGTTCATCACGAGGTAGTCGCCAAAGTTGTCTTGGCTCCACAGGCGAAGCTGCGTGCCGATGCCCAAGCCCGCAGGCGCGGGGCTGCCCCACCCAGTGCTCGGGAAGCCCGGCGTCACGCCGCCCCAACCGCCAGCACCCCAACCCACGCCCGTGGTGTAGGTCTCACTGCCGCCACTGATCTGGTAGGCAAACGTGGCCGACCCGGTGGTGCCCGAAGACGTAGCCGGCGAGTCCACCACGATCGAGTACGTGCTTGAACTGATGTACGTGATCTGAAACTCTTTGTTCAGCGACGCCGCCGGTATGCCGTTGACTGCGCCGGCAACCGTGGAGATGGTCACAAAGTCGCCCGTCTGACCGCCATAACCCGCGTCGTTGACGACAACGGTCGTGCTCCCGTTGGTCGTGGTGAAGGCCCCGGCAACCACAACGCTGGTCTGGCGCAGCGGCGTAACGTCGTAGAAGGTGCCGTCCGTCGTCTGCTGAATGTAGTATTTAAGGTTGGTGCCAAGCCCCATCAGGTTGAAGCCGTCCAGCGTGATCCAGTTCCACAGTGAACGTGCCACGCCCCAGAACGAACCTGTCGGAGGAGCCAGCGCTCCGCCCGAGGTGTTTGCAGACCCCGTGTCCTTGACCCAGCCGCCGATCTTCTCGGGAAAGCCCGAGCGAAAGCGCACCTTGTCCATCTCGAACCACGTGCCCTCGTTGGCGAGCGTGGTGGATTCTCGGTTGACGCCGGGTTTAAGCTGGAGTTTTTGAAGCGGCACAGTGCCCCCTTACGCCAAAGTGTCGACCATCTGGACCGCTGCCGTCTGAACTTCTTGAACGCGACGCCCCCAGCCACGGCCAAACGTGTCCCACGTAGGCAGCGCTTTAAGGAATTCCAAGCGGATCTGCTGGTATTTTTCCACGATCTCTTGCGCAGGCATAGCGTTCACCGCCCGCAGGGTGGCCGGCCCGATCGCGCCGTCTGCCACCACGTCCACCGCTTCTTGAAGCCATTTGGCTGCCCGGCCCGGGCCCGAGTTGATGGCGGCGTCGAACACGACGTAGTCCACCCCGGACGGCAGGTCGTCGCCCCGCACCTTGTCCCAGTACTTGGCCTTGTACAGAGGGGCCACCATCTCAGCGGTTAGCCCGCGCATAGTCTTCTCGTCGACTTCATGGCCGACCCACTCCTCCCAGACGCGCTTGGTGACGCCCAGATTGGTCATTCCCCCGGGATCTTTCGGGTGGTTCACGAAGCCTCCTTCGTGATGGAGGACGGCGGCCAGAGCGTCGACGAAGTTGTCTTTCATTTTGCTTTGGAGAGGATTTCGGTCTTGGCCTGCGAACCCGCAGACGAACCAAAGTAGTAAGCAATGATGCCGGTCCACGCGGTGGACAGGCTGCCCAGCATGATAAGAATAGTGTTGTTGTCGCCCTGCACCTTGCCCGTCATCAACAGAATCAGGATGCCGAAGAAGCCGACCGTGATGACCCCGGCAAGCACAGGCGGAACCCAAGAACGGGTCACCATCTGCATGTCGCGGGCGCTTTTGCGGTCGTCTACCTCCAGCTTGGCAAAGTTCAGCCCAAGCTCGTTGGCCTGCTTCTGGAGTTCAAGCTCGGCCACCTTGATCTGAGCGATCTGCTCGGAGTCCAGCTTGCCAGCGGAAATCACATCCTGCACCTTGTCAGGCTCTACGCCGATGGCTTTGGAGATTGCGGAGACCGCCATGCCCGCAAGCGGGCCCCCCAGCGCAGACGCCACCGTGGGCGCAATCTGTTTGAGCCAGTCCATGTTCACTCCTCGTTTCTCGGGGGCATCACGTCGACGCCGTCCACTGCGGACCACTTACCTTCCGGGCACGCTGTCTGCGCAAACCGGACCTTGGACGGAATGAAGCACCCGCACTTGACGCACATGGCCAGCGCCTTGTGCTCGCACAGCTTGCAGACTTCCGTACGTGTGGCCGCATCCTTTGCGCTGGCAAAAAACTTGGCCGGAAAAAGCACACTTTAGCTCCAAGAGAACGACACGTAGCCCGCCCCGCCAACGTTGCCGTTGGAAGAGCCGCACGACGTAGCGTTGGCCCCCGAGCCGTAGCCGGTGCCGTTGGTTCCCCCGGGGGACGTGCCGCCGCAGACGGTCCAGTTGCCGCCCGAGGTGCCGCCCGGAGAACCGCCGCCACCCCCAGAGCCGTCGCCGCAAAGAGGGCCGGGCTGACCGCCAAAGCCACCGGTAGCAGACACGGAGCCCGAAGCCGCAGTCACCGACGACGATCCGCCCTGCCCGCCTGCCGTGTACTTGTACAGACCTGCGGTACCGCCAGCACCGACCACAACGGTCAGAGACTCACCGGGCGTGACAGCCAGCGTCTGGCTGGTGCGAAAACCCCCTGAGCCACCGGCACCGCCGGTATATGCGTCGCCGTTGCTGCCCACACAGTTAGTCCAGCCGCCGCCACCGGAGCCACCACCGCCTGCAACCACGGTGTTGACCGTGATGCTGTAGATGCCGTTGGGCACGGTCCAGTTGTAGGTGCCGGGCGTGGTGTAGGTCTGCGTGCCGGAGCTTTCGGGGAACGCCTGTTTCCAAACACCTGCGTCTTTGATCCAGACCTCTCTGACCGTCTTCCACGTCCCAGCATCGCGGACGAAGATTTCCTTCGCCGCTTTCCAGACGCCGCCGTCGTTGACGTTTACGTTCGGCATGCTTACACCCGGTACCAGATGTCGCCGTTGGAGCCGCCGGTGGGCGAGCCAGTAGAGACCGTCCGGGCACCCACAGCGTTGGAGCCCACCACGTTGCCGTTGACGGTGGTGCCGGTGATCGTGCCGCCCGTGATTGCCACGTTGTTGGCGTTCTGCGTCGACATGGTGCCCAGCGTGCCGGTGGCCGCCTGCACGAAAGCCGTGGTGGCGATCTGCGTGGTGTTGGTGCCGGGGGCTGCCGTGGGTGCGGTGGGGGCTGCTGCCGTCAGGTTGCCGTTGAGGTTGCCCGTGACGTTGCCGGTCACGTTGCCAGTCACGTTGCCAGTCACGTTGCCCGTCAGGTTGCCAGTGACATCCCCGACCACCGTGCCAATCACGTGGCTGTTTTGTACCCCGAAGTTCGTGCCGTCCGTCCAGACCGTCATGGTCTTGCCAGCGGGAACAGTCACTCCTGTACCAGCCGCCGTCGTGTTGCCCAGCACCGTGGAGTTGTAGATCGTGGCGGTGTACGCGCTGGCGTTGCGGATCACGTAGACCTTCTCAGCCGGCGGTGCGTACACGTTGAAGTTGGCCGTGGTCGTCGTGGTCAGCGCAAGCGTCATGTTGCGCGACTGGTCTGCCGCGCCGTTGATCGCCGTCAGGGCTTGGTTGGCCGAAGTGACCGACACCGAGGTGTAGCCCACGATGGCGTCTTCAATCAGCGTGCCAAGGTTGGTGTTCGTGGTGTTGCCCCACGTGCCGGCCTGCGTGCCGGTGTCGATCAGTTCGATCCGGAGGTTGGAAGAGTAGGGCATTACTGGGCTCCTTTGAGCGTTGCTAGTTCGGCCTTGACGGAGTCAAGCTCCGCTTTGAGTTCTTGAATCGCGGCAGTCAGCGTGGCAACGAGGAAGCTGGTGTCGACACCTTGATAGCTGGGCCTGCCCCGTTCATCGACCGCGTCTTTCTCGCCAGTGACGCAGTCGGGTACAACCTCTTGAAGTTCGTGGGCAATAAAGCCTTGCCCGTCAGTGCCGTCACCCTTCCACGTCCATGTGCAGGGCTTGAGCATCTGCACCTTGGCAAGCGCCCCCGTCATGGGCTCGACGTTGTCTTTGAGTCGGTAGTCGGACGAGGTGTTGTAGGCGACGTTGGTCGTTCCGTTGGCGGTAATTGAACCGATCACCGAGCCGTTGTTCGTAAAGATCATGAACCGGTTGCCGCTGGCAAGGCTCGATGTCTTTTTAATCGCAATGTAACCGCCGTTGGCTTGGTTCGGCTGAATCTCAACTCCGCCACCGTCGCCGGTTGCATTGGTGGTGCCGACAAGTACGTTGCCGTTGATGTCGACACGCACGCGCTCATTTGCGCCGCTGGTAAGCAGCTTGATGATGTCGGCGCTTTGAAGTTCCAGCGCGCCGTTGATGTTCCCGACGTAGGCACTGTTAGCCGAGGTTTGGAGTGTGATCTGCGCGTTGGCTGCACCGTAGGCGTGTATCCGCGAAAGCGGAGTAGTCGTGCCGATGCCGACGTTACCCGAGCTATTTGCAACCAGCACGTCGCTGGTAGTGGCCCCCGAGTTGCCGACAGCCAGCCGCACCGTGCCGTCCGGCGTAGACGGTTGGTACAGCGTAAAGTTGTTGGTCGCGGTGCCGCTCTGGCCGACCTGCACGTTGTTTGTTTTTACGGTGCTCATGCTTGCTGCTCCATCGCGGCTTCAATCTGCGCCCACGTGACACCAAAGTCCTGCGGGTTGTTGGAGTAAACAGCGTTCAAGTCCGCATCGAACCCGGTCACGATTTCAAACGCCTCAAGAAACTCCGGCTCACTCGACGGGGCGAAGTACAGTTTCCAAGACTTGCCCGGAAGCAACGTGCGCAGCGCGTCTGCAACAAGCTCCATCTGCGTTTTCTGCATGTCAGTACCCAATCTGCACCGGCGCAGAGGCCGTGGAAGTCGTCGAGGCCAGTTTAATAGCGCCTAGCTGGTTCGGGCCGTTCCCGTCGTTCTGCAAAAAGACCGTGCCCGTGCCCTGCTCGTAGGCCAGCAAGTAGAGGGTGTAAGGGAACGACACCGCAGTACCAAAACGAACAATGAACTCGCTGGCCATGCCAAGGTTGGAGTTTCCGCCCGTAGAAGCCACACGCTCAAACTGCATCTTGGGATACCCGATCAGCCCGCCACTGCCGGTCGTCGTCGAAAGCTGAATGTTCACGTACCCGGCCAAGCTGTTGAAGCCCCAGCGAAGATGCGTAAAAACGCGCCAGTCCCCCGACGAAGGGATGGAGATGGACCCCAAGTTGTAGAACGCCGTGCTACCCATGTTCTGGTACGCAGGGCTCACAGGCGTGACATACGTTTGGTTCGGGTACCCGTTGGCCCGCATGGCATCGGTAACGACTGCCGTCGAACCGGTTGTTACGATCGTGCCCGTGTTATCCGGCAGGTCGAGCGTGCGGTTGCTGTTGCTGTTGGGCGAGGCAATCGTGAAGATGCCTGTGCCCAGCGCGTTGCCTTGAATTTTTACTTGGCTCATTGTGCAGACCCTTCAAGCACGGGGGCCTCAACCCACGAAAGCGTGGCTTCATCCCAGCCATACGCCTTGCCGTCTTGCGGCATCGGCACAGGCGCAACCCACAAACAGCTCTCTTCATCCAGCACCCACGACGGGTACGGCTTGGGCGGAATGAACGCGTCGCGCTGCGCGTCGTACGTAAACCCGATGCCTGCAAAATTTTTACGAAACGGGCGGCCGTCGGGGTGCTGCCCGCCGTGGGTGTTATAGCTGGTTTGCATCCACTGCCCCGGCGAGGAATCCACAAACGTGTCGAAAAAATCAGGCTCGGCAACGATCACTTGAGTGACGATGCCGTCAACGACTTTGGCAAAGTGGCTCATGCTGTGAAAGTCCCCGAAGAAGTAAAGGTGTGCAGGGTATAGCCGCCGCTGGAGGTCACAGTGCCGCCAGAGCCGCGCTGCGCTCCCAAGTAGCGGATGACCACGATCCCCGAGCCGCCGTTGCCGGAAGTAGCGCCGTTGATGGTGCCTCCGCCTCCGCCACCGGTGTTTGCGGTGCCCGATCCTGCACTGGTAGACCCGCCGTTGCCGCCGCCCGCTTGCCCAGAACCGCCCGAGCCACCACCGCCACCGCCACCACCTGCGATCGTGCGAGTAGAGCCCGTCCACGTGTCCGACTGACCAGACCCGCCGTTGCCGCCAGTCGTGCCACCACCGCCTGCGCCGGAGCTTCCTTTGCCCCCGCCACCGCCAGCACCACCGTTGTTGGCGCTCGTAGCGCCACCGCCACCACCAGAATTGCCTTGCCCTGCGGTACCAGACCCGGGGCTCGTGAAGGACCAGTTACTGCCGCCACCGCCGGAGCCGCCAGACACAGCCGCAAGGTTCGAACCGGCACCGCCACCACCGCCAACAGTGCTGACGCTTACAGAACCACCGCTGATGCTGCTCGCGCCGCCAGAGCCACCAGCGCCATAGTTAATGCTGCTGCCACCCGCGCCAACAACCACGGTGTAGCTGGTTCCCGCAGAAACGTTGGTCGAGGACGTTACGTAGCCGCCCGCGCCGCCACCCCCACCAGTTTCAAAGCCGCCACCGCTGCCACCCCCGGCACCACCTGCGACAACGATGTACTCCATCGAGTAGACCGCCGTCTGATCGCCAACAGCAACCCATGCGGTTCCGTTGTACGCCTCAATCAAGCCAGTGCTAGTGTTTGCCCGAATCATCCCCGCCGTTGGCGACGAAGGGCGCTGGGCCGTGGTGCCCGCAGGAATCGTGTCCGCACTTGTTGCCGTAGAAACAAATGTTCCTGATGTCGAAATTCCGGTTGTGCCGTTGATCGTCACAGGCATTTAAGGCTCCTTGGTGTCGATGTTGGTCCAGCCAGCGTCGACATCGGTTTGTACGTTCGTCCACGTGGTCGTGCCCGTGGAGTTGATATTGTTCCAGTCCGCAGCCTGCACGTCTACGATCAGTTCCCACTTCAGCCGCGCCGTGATGGCGTCGATCAGCACAGTGCTTTCTTGGACAGCCGTGACGAAGGTGGCGAAGACGGTAAGAATTTCTTGTGCGGTAGCACCCTCTGCGATCGCGCCTCGGAACGTGGCCCGGGCAGCCTCCGTGTCAGACCCCCGCGCAGTCTCCGCCACTGCGCCCCGGAACGTGATCCGAGCGGTCTCAGTGTCTGCCCCAGCGGCATTTTCCAACACAGTGCCGAAGAACACGAAGCTAGAAACGTTAGTCTCCGAGCCCGAGGCGCTTTCGGCAATCTGGGTGCTGTACGTGGGGGTGGAAGAAACCGTCTCGGAAGCCGTGGCACCAGACTCAATGATCCGAGCCAAGTAGTTCGGCACGCTGGAGATCGTGTCAGACCCCCGGGCAGACTCCGAGAGCGAGACCGGGAATGTGGCGTTGGCAACGATCGAGTCGGACCCACGTGTAGACTCAGACACCGAAGAGAACAAGCTGCCACCAGACACGATCGTGTCAGATCCCCGGGCAGACTCCGAAGCCAGTGCGTTGAGAACCGCGCCAGCGGCAACCGCGTCCGACCCCCGGGCAGACTCCACAACCTGCGCAACAAACACGTTCCCCGCCAGTGCCGAGATGGCGGTAGCAGAGATTGCGTGAAAGCCCAGCATTAGACCACCGTCCAGACCGAGCCAGACGGCACCGTGACCGC
>JACCEA012235472.1_pt1 | contig 10940 bp, 10 predicted proteins | sample 7449851 | NCBI WGS metagenome assembly JACCEA01 (sample SAMN15323453, study PRJNA562643) | freshwater metagenome | isolation source: river surface water | place: USA:Blue River Watershed | collected 2017-08-18 | reverse complement strand
GGAAATACATCTTTTAGTTCTTCGTTAAACTGCTTTATAGTAAGCTGATCTATCCAATTTTCTGCAACGTCTTCTGGTACTTCTTCTACGATAGGTGCTGTAAAGTTTGAGGTTGCTTCCTTGTAGTATGCTTCTTTTTGTAAATGATGAATCTCTTTCTTGACAGTTTGGATGCGCTCATTAACGGTGTCCATATATCCTGCAAGTGTTTCGGCCATTACAGAACTGCGATTCATATAAGATTTAAACTTTTGTAACTTAACAGCTTCTTCGCTAAGTCCAGAAATGTACTTGCCAAAATCATCATATGCATTACCTCCTTCACTAACGTGACGAGCCATTGCTCTAGCACCTGCTAGATGACGATATGGATATTTAAAACGTTCGCCTTCTGGAGATTCAATATAGATTGCACCGATTTTTTGTGAACGGCCACCTGCAGATTCAACGTTAATTGGTTGAGTATGTTTGATTGCAAGTCTTGCGTTGCCGATGCGTTGATAACTGGTCTTATTTGTGCCATACATTCTTGATTCAGCCATTGGGTTTTCTCCAGGACGATTTGCTGCTAAAAATTTATAATCTCTTTTGTTGAGGTTTGACTTGTTAATATCTCTTACATCAAATGGCAGTAATCTTTTTTTTGCAAATACACGTAATTCTTTTAAGAAATTAAACCATGCATCTTGCACTGCTTCGTCTTTATATTGTACTAAGTCTTTACCTACAATAACTACAACACCGTTTTTTTCATCGAGATTAACGCTAACTTTACCTAATTCTTCGCCGTTAACTATAAATGCAAAATCAAAGAATCTTGCTGCTTCCGGAACGTTGGTTACATTTCCGTCAGTATCGCCGATAGTTACGCTAGGAAAACGTCCGCGTATTTTTTGAAATAAATCCGATGCAATAGTGTCTAGGTTTTTCATGCTATGTTATTTATCAATAATTCGTTGATATAAAGATTGGCATTGGCATTTCATAGTCCTCATCGTTTTCGATTTGAGAGAACGTATTGTAAACATTTGGATCCCAATCTTTAATTACGTTTATCATACGTAATGCAAGTAACATAGCACTAACTAAATCGTCAGTGTGCCCTTGCTTTGCTTCAAAGGAACTTCCAGTTGCAATATAATTTTTTAGTTCAGATATTAAAGGTTTTGAGAAGATAGTCAACTGATTATTTTCAACCATTGTTTTTAATCTTGCACAAACAGTTACCTTAGAACTGTGTGTGGTATTAAATCCTTTACGGAATTTTCTTACATGACCTTTGCGTATTGGTTCACTAACAAATAGTCCAGGAATGTTTTCTTCGCCAAAGTCGTTAATTACAAGCAATGCTGCTTCGCCTAACCCGTTGTTTTCAACTGACCAATAGACGTTACTTCCGCCTGTTTTACATTCATCTGCAATATATTGACAAATATCTTTGAATACACGTATTTGTCCAGGTATTGCTGTTGTATTGTGTTGCCATTCCCCGACCTGATGATAAGTAGGTAGTTCGATAACTTGTATTGCTGCGTAGTTTCCACCAGTACCCATTGCAGGATCTAATGCAACAACATAGTTGTATTTTGCATTAGGTTTTTTATACCAACGTGTTTGACCCATATTTATGATTGGGCTTTCGCCAGTCATTTCAGCAAGTTTAATACTGTTAATTAGTGTTTCGTCATAGATTAAGAATTCGCAGCCGTATTCTCGACGGAACTTTTCTTCGCCGATACGTCCAACTTCAGCTTTCATCCATGCTTCGTCTCTGTCTGGATGTTCGTTCCATTGAGCTCTAAAAGCGTGGAACCCGTTGACGCCCACTTCACTCTCATTTCCGTATTCGTCAAACTTTAATTCAGCTTGTTTCCAAATAGTTGCAAATGTATCTTCGTCGCTGTTTGGTGTACTTGTAATAATTGCACGACCACCGGTTGCAAGTGTAGGCGAAATACTAGTCCAAAATTCTTCTGCAATGTTAGGCTGAACGAACGCAAATTCGTCACAGTAAAGTAACGAAATACTCATACCACGACCAGTATTTCCAGTTGTTGTTTGGCTTACAATGCGAGAACCATTTTCAAATTCAATAAAACCTTTTGCATATCCAGTAGCACCTGCACGAATATGATCTGGACAAGTTTCGTACACATAGCGAACACGCTGCATGATTTCTTGAGCACCAGTGTATTTGTGTGCTGCAATAAGGATAGTCTGGTCTGGATGGAACATTGCATACCAGCAAAGGTAAATTGCTGCACACGTAGTTTTACCTGTTTGACGAGGCATCATGTTAATATTAAAACGATAGTTATGATAACTATGCAATAATCTTAACTGATATTCATAAGGTTCGAATAATAACTTACCTTTAACAGGATGCTGTATGTATGCAAAGTGTTTTGCAAAATGCAAATAGCCGTCGTCTGGATCCATACATTTAACTAGATCCTCGATTTGTTGTTCTGTAAATGTTTCTTGTTGATTAGCTTTTTTAACTAATACGCCGTCTAAACTTTTTCCCATACATTATTTAGTCATAAAAAAAGCGCCTCTCGGCGCTTTTTATTATTTCTTATTTCCGAATGGGTTTTTCTTTTTATCAGCAACTGCCTTTTTCATTGGCTCTTTTTTGTTGCCGTCTTTATCCATATCTAAAAAGTCTGGCTTTGCTGCTTCGTTAGTCTTTTTGTCCATTGACTTTTTAATAGCTTTATCGCGTGAACCTTTCCACTCGTCCGATGACTTTTCTACTTTGCCATCACCGTCGTAGTCTTTCTTTGCCATCTTTGCTTCGTCAAGTGCTTTATAAAGACGTGCTTTAATTGATTCAACAGCCATCGGGTTGTCACCTTTTGCTGCTGGCGGATACATATTCTTTTGACGGTTGATGCCGCCTGATAAGTCTTTAGTCATAAACTTATGGTCTGCATACTGTTCGTCTGGCTCGTTAGTAAACGCTTCGTCAGTTTCGTATTCTGCTTCCATTGCATCTGCCGCCATAGCCATTGGCATTGCTGCCATTGCAGGCTTTTCGTCGGATTCAATGTTTGCTAATGCACGTAGAATCTGTGCCATGTCTTGTGCAGTTGGTGCGGTTAAGTTTACACTAACGGGAGTTGTTGGAGCAGACGACGGCATAGCGCCGCATTCTGTTAACTTTGTTTTCTGCTCAACAGCGTCAAACTTTTTCAAAATGTCATACATATTACTCATTTTTTGTTTCCTAATACACTTTTAGAATTCTGTGGTTCGTTTTTAGTTTCCATTTTGAAACCACTTTGATCACTGCGTTCTTTACGAGCAGTTTCTAATTCTTTTAATAGATCCATTACACGGTTAGATCCAACGTTGCCTTGCGCTGAAACACCGCCCATATCTTCTTTTGTTAAAAGAGTTTCGTACTCTGTATTTTCTTCTGTATTTTGAATTCTTTCAATTGGACTATTTGGGTTTCTTACAATGATGTGACTGCGTGGTACAGAACAAGAGTTACCGATATATTCTTGTAATACTGCTTCAGTAGTTGGATATACAAGATCTACGTCGTAATATGTAACATCAATATTTTCTAGATTTGGAAAATCTAACGGGCGTTCTTGTATCGGTGTTTTTTTACCTGAAGAAAATTTTTCTACACCAAATTTTTCTAACATTGTTTTTAGATGATTGTTAATACCTTCTGGAAGTTCTCCAGCAAGACCAATTTTAAAACTATATGTTTTTTTAGATTCAATTAAAAAATCTTGTAATTTTTTCATGGGCAGGATCCTATTATAACTTATTTATCTTTGTTTAGCCCTTTAAGGCGTTCCAACAAGCTATTTCTGTCAGTTACAACGTAACCTTCGCCCTCAACATACCCTGTATCGTTAATTGTATCTTTATCTTGTTTTTCTTTTTTAAGTTGCAATTCGACCATTTTTAGTTTTTTGTCTAGTTTGGCAATTTTTGCATCTAAGTTAGTACGCAACATATTACCAGCAACTTCAAAAATTCTACCACTGTAACGACTTTCGACATTCATACCGAGGTCCATTAAATCTTCGTATGCTTGCATAGCCTTGTCGGCTACTTCCCCTAGCTCAGTATCTGCCATTTGACCAAGACCGTCAACTGCTGGCAGTGCCGCGGCAATTTTGTCAAACTCAGCAATTTCTTTAAAAGTTCGTTCTTGCTCTTTTATTGCTTCGCTTTTTTCAGAAGCAGACTTCTTTTTTTCTTCTTTTATTAATTCTTTAGATTCGGGTAAATTTAGTAGCTCTTCAAGTTTTTTAGTCATGTTGATTTTCCATTAAATGCTACTATTATTTATCTTCTGCGTCCTGTATGAAAAATATCATTTTCGTTTATAATTCTAAAATTGACGCCGTTTTGTCTACACCATGCTCTTGCAGCATCCCATTTAATAGAGTTTAAAACTGCATGTGCTTGATTAGTTTTATTACGCTTTGCTTCTCTTAAACTAGTTTGATTCAACGGTTTAACTTCAATCAATTCTGCTTGTTGTTTGCCTTCTGCATCTGTATATGCAATAAAAAAGTCTGGTACATAAATTGTATGCTTTCCAGTAAACGGATTCATATAGGGAATTTTAATAGCTTCGCTGGCCCATTTTATAATATATGGATTAGTATCACAAAACTGCATAAAGGCAAATTCCCAACTGCTACGATATGTAGGATTTCTTTTGCCCACATATTTGTCAGGGTTTTTAACTGTGTATTTTCCTTGAGCCCATTTAGCCATTAGTAAAGTATGTTTCTTGCTTCGGTGATGTTTACTTGGTTAGGGAGCCTATAACCAATTTTACTTATTTTTGATCTATTATTATTTAAAATAGTTGTGACTAAGTTTGACAACTGAACTCTTTCGTAAAACTTTAAGGTATCGAGTAATTCGAAAACATTTACATTGTCAATCTTTGCTTGTTGTAGAAGGACTGCGGCAACACTAATCGACGCTAATTCGTCGAATCCTCTACTCTTAAAAAATCCGATTACAGAATCAACTTGATTGCTGGAGTAAGAAATCTGTTGTTGAAAATATCTATCAAATAATAATCTTGTTTGTTTATTACTGTCGTTATTATTTTCAATGTTTGTTGTGCTAGACATTAATCAAAAGTCCTCTGATTTGCAATTATTTGATTAGTGTTCGATCTAGTAGTGCCAGGAAATGTTGTAGTCTTATTTGCATTTTCGTATGTTGCAGAAGTTTTTTGATTTTTAAAATAATTAGAAAAGAAGTTGCCACTGGTTAAATCGTTAAAGTTTGATTCTAAACTTCTAGTAAAACTATCTGTGCCAAAAAGGTTTGCTCTACGTTCCCCAACAATAGATAGCGAACTTGGTGCTTTGTCGTAATGTATTTCTCCAAAACCGGCTGGAGCATTTCCAACTCTTGTATCACCTCTATTATAAAGAACACTTTCGTATGCTACAGAAAATCTGTTAACTGTAAATTCAGTACCTTCTTGTGTTACATTGTCGTGTTCATAACTTTCAATGTATGGATTAATAAGAGTAAATGCAGTATACGTAGACTGACCATTTAATGGGTGCAATTGGAATATGGTAATACTATCAAAAAATTGCACAGTCTTGTTAGGACGATCGAGTCCAAATCTATAACTTTGCGAGGTTGACGTGCCATAGGTTCTGTTTAAACCTTCCCCTACTCTACTGTATGCATCTACATAAGTTTTTGGTGTGCCATCGGCATTAACTTGTGCATAGTTACTGTCTTGATAGTACCATCTAAAGTATGCTTCCCACATTCTTGTGGTTAGACCTGCATTGTCGTCGTGATATTCGATACTAATAGGTTGATACTGAACACCTGTTTGAATAACTTTTTTTCTGTTATACTGATTTAGTGTTTGTGTTTGAACTCTATACTTTGGAAGATCTGCACTCTTGGCTAAAACGTTAATTGTTCTTCTATTAAAAGAAAGACTGTTTGTAATTACATTTGGATTAATATTTAATACTACATGGTAAAGGTGTTTAAACTTAGGTGATAGACGCATGTTATTATCAACATACAGTCGCGCCGCGTGTTGATAGTCGCCCAGGTTACCTTTAGGGCTTATAAAGCCTCCTAATAAGTTGTCTAAGAATCCAGTACCTCTTGCCATATTATATTTATCTTATTAATTAAATACGTAGATAATAAAAAGGGGAGAATTAATCTCCCCTTTTTATGGCAATCTCTTTATATATTATCGACCAGCGCCAGTTGCTGCGGTACTGATATTTCTTCCGATATTTGTACCTACACCGGTTCCGTTTGGAGTTTGTACTGCGTTATCGTATTGAATAGTTAAAGCAATAGTTACCGGTTCGCTAGTTGCATAGTTTAATGTGTTATAGTTTGCTTCAGTTACATAGCAACCGTAGCATTCCCATGTTTCAAGAACAGTTGGAGTAAATGCGCCGTTGCCGCCGTCTAAGATTTCGATACGAGTTAAGAACTTGTAGTCAATACCAGATGCAGCACTTGCCTGTTCCATAAAGTCAAATTGTTTTTGTAGTTGTTCGCCGACTAACTTTTGTACGTTATTGTTAACATCTTCACGTAAGTTAAGTGTTAGTGGGTTCCAGGTATGTTTACCAGCTAAGTTTACTTTTGAGTTGTAAACATGAACTTCCATGTTTTCAAAAGTAAGTGTTGGTCTAGTTATGTCCATTACTTGCTTTGTAAGTTCTGTAGTCGGAGTACTTACACCAAAGTTTTCTAGTGTAACGCGGAAGCGATACTGAAGTTTTGGCATTAGCAAACCTTGACTGCTTGCGCTGTCGTTAGTTGCTAATGGTACTGTTAATTTTGTTAATGATGAGATTGCCATATAATATTAACTCCTTATCACAAGTATTTATCTATTATAGGGGGTATCTTTCAACCCCCTATAAATTATAAACCTGCGATCTCTCCTGTGTTCTTAAGGCGTAGCGGAATGTAAATAAATTCAATTGCCTTAACTGGTTCAATTGCAATATCTACATAAAGCTCGTTTCTGTCAATTCTAGATGGTGTGTTGTTAGTTTCATCACAAACCACTAGGTAGTCGTAGATTGCTCTTAACCCAACAAGTTCTACCATTAGGCTTTCTACTTGTTGTTTGATTTCGTCACGAGTGATCTTATCATTTGGTTCAAAGATGTATGGCTTTGCAAGTATCTTTAATTGACTACGTAGATAGATCACAAGTCTTGCAACGTTAATACGATCTAATGCACTTGCATTTCTTGCACGAGTCTTTTGACCAAATACTACAAGACCAGCACCATTTAAGAATGTAATTGGGTTAACATTTGCTTGGTATAGTGTGTCTCTTTGACCTTCGTTTAGTGAAATACTTAAAAACTCACCTTCGTTGTTTATATAACCTACCGCAGTTGCGTTTGTTACACCGCCACGACGTGTACCAGCTGGAGCAAACCATGGATAAGCAACTTGGTCGTTTAGAGCAATAGTACGTAGTACCATATGGCTTGCCGGAACAACAATGTTTCTGCCTGCATTGTCGCTAGTAAATCCACTTGGGTAGTATACTCCCATGTATTCGTCACGACTTACAAGACCTCTGTCATTATCTTCAACTACTTGATTAACGTTGGTTGCCCAATTGTTAATTGATGTAGTGTTTGGAGACAATCTCATTGGTGAATCACCCACAACAAATGCTGTTAATCCTCTGTCGTAGTTTAGGGTAATCATTTCGCCAATAAGTTCTGGGTAACCAGGTGCTGCTATTAGGTTGAAAATAACTGATTCGTCGTCACGAATGTTTTCGTTACTGTTGACCATTGCTTGTAGAGCTTGTACAACTACTTTACGTTGTGCAATTCTTCCAAATGCACCAGATCCGTCTTCGTTGTTAGCTGATTCAGTTACCCAGCGGTGTGGATAATAGCTTGACATTGATTCGTCACCGAAACGAATATTTTCTGCGTTAATGTCAATATAATTACGCTCAAAACGCTTTACGTTAAATCCGCTGCGACGCAGGTTCCATAGTAACATGCCACGTGGGTATAGTGCCGGATCCGGTGCATCCGGATCTACATAGTCGCTTTCGAGCATCTCAACAATACTACCAGGTTCGTCGCTATTTTCGCCACTAATGTTATAACGAGCATCAGCAAATAAGACACCGTTTTCGGTAGTCTGATCAGTCTTATCAACAAGTACCCATTTGCTAGTAGTTGCATTGTAACGATAGATAGTTGGATAGTTGTCAATGTCTGCTGTTGAGACCCAAATGTCGTTATCAACTAGTGGCGAACCGTCTGACTGTTCGGTAGGTTCTGATGCGCTAACAACAGGACCGTTTGGATCGGTGTTCGGGAAACCGCTGGAAGCATCTCTATAACCAACCCATTTATTTCCATCATGTAACATAATGTCGACTTGGTCGATGATACTGCTATACCATAGAGTTCCGTCGGCTGGAATTGTAGTTGGTTCTGTTTCTTTTGCTTCGTAAGTTAGAACTTTCCAAAGACTTGCAATGTATTCATTTACACCAGGACCTTCATAGAAATTAGTTGTAGTTGATGGATCTGCTGCATTGTAAACTGTAAAGATGTTGGTAATAACGCCGCTTGTATTTACAATACGCATTTCGCCGCCGGTTGCATGGCTAATTACAACACGATTTTGTGAAGTAACAGTTGCACTTACATTTACAAAACCTGCGTTATTAATTGCAGTTGCAAATGCTTCAGCATCGGCAGTTGAACCTGTAGCAGTAAACGAAATAGTTTTGCTTGACATTACTGCACTACCGACAATACTTTCAGAAAGTATAAACGAGTATGTGCCTGCTGCAAATGAGCTTGCAGTTACTTTTGCACTTGTAATTGTAGTAGCGCCAGTACCGTTACGACGGTAAATTTTAAATGTTGCTTTCTTTTCAACATCTTCACCTACATTACTTTGAATATAGAGAGCGCCGTCTAGAAGATTTAAACCGCCGGCTGTTGAGTCCAGCCCTGCAATCGCTGCATGACTAGTTGAATAGATTGGCGAAGAAATTTTAGTCCAAAGATCATTGTCCGAAGTGTAACGCTTTACGTTCCAGTTTGAACCTAGATTTGGAGTAGTAGTTTTAATCCAAATTGATCCAGTTGGACGTGGATTTGCATCAGTTGATCTGTACTGTGGTACTTGAGTGTGAGATGCAATCTCTAGCTTCGGTGCATAGAATGGAGTATTTTGTGCAACACCGATTGTAGTAAATAACGAGTCGGTACCATATAGTTCAACAACATCACCTGCACTACCTTCGTAGTAGAATGCAATTCTGTTGTTAACAATGGCAGCACTAAATCCTGCGTTTGCTAAACCTACATTAGTATTAATGTCAGATACAAGACTTGCTAAGTTTCCGCCTGTTGTAGTAACAACATATTGTGTTCCGCTACTATCTGTTGTTAAACTAACAGTGAAGATTGCACTTGCTGCAATTGCAGATGGACCAGAAACAGTTTGAGTACCAGTGATAACTGGATGACTTGCCTTCCAATCTGCACTACCTACTTCAACCCAGGTGCCGGCTGAATTTTTGTAGTACAAACGGTTTACAGTAGTAACAGCAACAAGAGCATAATCACCGATAACACCAACACTGCCTTTTGGCACGCCGTTTGTTACTTTTGTTGAATCTGTAATTACGGTAGGTATTTTGTTAATAAAAGCTTGACCGTTGGTTGTTGCAGCACTAGAACCATTCCATTCAAAAATACCATATAGCGAATCATCGGTGTCAAACCAGTATGATCCATTTGTTGGCTTACCAGCCGTCTCGGTTGCGCTAGCTGTAATTGCAGCTAAGTCAAGATCTGCTCTAACAACGTATGCTCTGTTAGAAACACCTAGATATGAATATGCAGCTTGTAGGCCATATTCATTTTGCTCGCCGCCGTGAATTGGATTGTTATTTGCGTCTGTATAAAATAGCGGATCACCGAATGTTTCAGCAAGTTCACGCTGTGACGAAATTAGATATACTTTACCAGCATTTGATTTTAAGGTACCCGGTGCAATGCCTGTACCGCCTGGATTTGTTTTATTTTCTTTTGTAGCTACGAAAATCATAGGTACAGTACCTGGTTCGGCTGGAGTATAGAAACTCTCGTCAACGACTGATACTTGTACGCCTGGTGATATTAATGCCATTACTGTTTCTCCTTATGGATCTAGTTGCTATTTTTATTTAGCAGAACCATAAGGAAAAACTGATTTTATAGCCCTTTAACTGGGTGTTTATTGAACTCCGATTAAGAATGACATCAATTGATCTATATTATTTTCTAGTTCTTCAAGAGATCCGTTGTTGTCAATTACAAAATCTGCCATCCAAATTTCTAAACTCATTGAGGTAGGAGGTTCAGACGGAAGATGGTCTGATCTGTCAACCCAAATAGCATAATCAAATACACCAGTGTTACGCATTGCATGAAATTCAGCTTTGTTGCGTAAACCGCAGTAAATGTCGTGTTCTATAAAAATTTCTCTTCCAAGTCTTGCTGCATCCGGGCGGCAGTAATCTCGAATCATTTCATACCACTCTTGTCTGTGGTTGTGACGATCTGCATAACATGCTTCTTCGTCGGCATATCCATACTGATCTTTTAGTTTGTCAAAAATAAACAGTTTGCTACAGAATTTACTCGATGATTCAAATTTAAAATTGAACTTGTCTTTAAGTATTTCACAAACAGTGTCTTTGCCATGTCGTCCATGGCCAATTACAAGAAGTTTTGGTAAGTGCATTTTTATATCCTAATTAATCACAAGCATACAACACTATGTACGATTTGTCAACCAATTAGGAAACTATATCCAACTCCGCCAGCAACAGCTAGTGCTACTTCGTTATCCAGCTTTTCCATTTCTGCTTGAGCTTCCGCTTTAAGGCTTGCTCCATT
>JACCEA011266817.1_pt1 | contig 10940 bp, 8 predicted proteins | sample 7449851 | NCBI WGS metagenome assembly JACCEA01 (sample SAMN15323453, study PRJNA562643) | freshwater metagenome | isolation source: river surface water | place: USA:Blue River Watershed | collected 2017-08-18 | reverse complement strand
GACCTGCTTGAGACATTCTGGGCCACTGCCCACCAAGGTGGCACCCTTCACAGGGTATTGAATCTTGCCGTTTTCAACCCAGTAGGCTTCACTGGCAGAGAACACAAACTTGCCACTGGTGATGTCCACTTGGCCGCCGCCAAAATTGGTGGCGTACAAGCCTTTCTTGATGCTGGCCACAATTTCTTCGGGCGCTTTGTCACCGCCCAACATGTAGGTGTTGGTCATGCGCGGCATGGGAATGTGGGCATAGCTTTCACGTCGACCATTGCCGGTGGGCTGAACACCCATCAGGCGGGCATTCATGGCGTCTTGGATGTAGCCCTTCAAAATACCGTCTTCAATCAGCACATTGCGCTGGCTGGGGCAGCCTTCATCGTCCACATTCAACGAGCCGCGGCGGTCGGCAATGGTGCCATCATCCAACACCGTGACGCCTTTGGCCGCCACGCGCTTGCCAAGCATGCCGCTGAAAGCGCTAGAGCCTTTGCGGTTGAAATCGCCCTCCAAGCCGTGACCAATGGCTTCGTGCAACAGTACACCTGGCCAACCTGGACCCAACACCACCGTCATCACCCCTGCAGGTGCGGGACGTGCATCTAAGTTGGTGAGCGCTGCATGCACTGCGTCGTCCACATAAGCATTGACCATGGCCTCGTCAAAATAGGCCAAACCAAAACGCCCGCCACCACCGCCACTGCCCACTTCACGGCGGCCGTTTTGCTCGGCAATGACTGTGACCGACAAGCGAACCAAAGGCCGCACATCGGCAGCCAAGGTGCCATCGGCACGGGCCACCATGACCACATCGTATTCACTGGCCAAACCGGCCATGACTTGCACGACACGGGGGTCTTTGGCGCGTGCCAATTGCTCCACCTTTTCAAGCAAATGCACTTTGTCTGTGCTGTTGAGGGTGCCCATGGGGTCGAGTGAGGGGTAGAGCGAGCGCATGCCTGCAATCTTGCGCGTGGGCACTTTGGCTTTTTGATTCTGATTGGCTTGGGCAATGGCGCGCACAGTTTGTGCAGCGTCCATCAAGGAGGCCTCAGAGATGTCGTCCGAATAGGCAAAGGCCGTTTTTTCGCCAGCCACCGCACGCACACCAACACCTTGGTCGATGCTGAAGCTGCGTGTTTTGACAATGCCCTCTTCCAAACTCCAGCCTTCGGCGCGGGTGTATTGAAAGTACAAATCGGCGTCGTCCACTTTGTGCGCTTTGATAGCGCTCAAGGCCTTGGCCAAATGGGTTTCGTCCAAGCCAAAGGGCTCGAGCAACAAAGACCTGGCCGTGGCCAAGCGTTCAAGGGTGGGTTCGCGTGAAATCATATTGCCATTGTAGGCAAGCGCTGAAGGCCCTGCTGAAAGACGGACTGCTGGACCTTTAGAAAGAAGGCACTTAGGTTTGCACCAGTCGCTTGGCTTTGGCAATGGACATCAAAATGCCCAAGCCCAAACCCAGAGTGACCATGGCCGTGCCGCCATAACTGATGAAGGGCAAAGGCACCCCCACCACGGGCAAAATGCCACTGACCATGCCCATGTTGACAAAGGCATAGGTGAAGAAAATCATGCTGACGCTACCGGCCAGCAAGCGGGTGAAGAGCGATGGGGCTTCTTTGGCAATGACCAGTCCGCGGAACACCAAAAAGAAGAAGCCCATGATCAAGAGCAGCGTGCCTAGCAAGCCAAATTCTTCAGAAAATGCCGCAAAAATGAAGTCGGTGGTGCGCTCAGGAATGAATTCCAAATGGGTTTGCGTGCCTTGCATGAAGCCCTTGCCCCAGAAGCCGCCAGAACCGATGGCAATCATGCCCTGAATGATGTGAAAACCTTTGCCCAGGGGGTCTCGCGCAGGATCTAGCAAGGTACAAACACGTTGTCGCTGGTATTCGTGCAAAACTTTCCAGTCGACCCCCTCGGCACACAGCTGTGATTCAAACATCACCAACAAAACCAAGCCCAACAAGCCGAACAAAACGGGCGGCAAAATTAAGCGCCAACTCAAACCCGCAAAAAACAGCACTGCCAAGCCTGTACTGAGTACCAACAAAGCGGTGCCCAAGTCGGGCTGACGCATGATGAGCCCCACGGGGATGAGCAGCAACACGCCAGCCACGGCAAAGTCTAAGGGGCGCAATTGGCCTTCACGCTTTTGGAACCACCAGGCCAACATCAGCGGCATGGCAATTTTGAGAATTTCGCTGGGCTGGATCACCACGCCCACATTGAGCCAACGTCTGGCACCTTTTTTGGTAATGCCAAAGATGGCCACAGCAATGAGCAACAGCACACCCATGGTGTAGATGGGCACGGCCAAACTCATCAGACGTTGCGGTGGAATTTGCGCCACGATGAACATGATGCCCCCAGCAATCAGCATGTTGCGGCCATGATCGACAAAGCGGGAGCCATGGTCGTAGCCAGAGGAGTACATGATGAGCATGCCCGCGCAGGCCAGCACAAACACGGCAAAGGCCAAAGGCCCATCAAAACCTTCAAACAAATGAAGGAAGCGAGATGGCCAGCTGGGTTTTTCAATGACGAGGGACATGCCCGAATTATCCTTGGGTTCACAAGAATTAGGGGCTTTCCCCTTAAATTTGAACCTCGTTTGGCCGGACAAAGGGCCTGCGCATGGGACAATTGCGCCCATGTTTTTATTGTTTGAAGAAGCTGGCAAATTTGTTGCCGGACGCGTCTTGTCAGAGGCAGAGGCCTCGGTGCAAGTGGAATTGGACAGCGGCAAGCGGGTCAAGGTCAAAGGCGCCAATGTGCTTTTGAAATTTGACAAACCGGCGCCAGCCCAATTGCTGGCCGACGCCACCGCCATCAGCCAAACCATCGAGCTCGATTTGGCGTGGGAATTTGCGCCCGACACCGAGTTTGGCTTTGCCGATGTCGCACGCGAATATTTCAACGCCGATGCCACCACCACCCAACAAGTAGGTGCCCTCATTCGCCTCTACGAAGCACCGCATTACTTTCGGCGAGCTGGCAAAGGTCGTTTCAAAAAGGCCTCTGCCGAAACAGTGCAGTTGGCGTTGGCCGGCATCGAAAAGAAAAAGCAAATTCAAGCACAAATTGAGAGCTGGTCACACGCGTTGATGGCGGGCCAATGCCCTGCGCCCATCAAAGAGCAGCTCTACAAAATTTTGTTTCGTCCCGACAAAAACGCGCCCGAATACAAAGCGGTGGTCGAGGCCAGTCGTGCCAGTCAAACGGCGCCACTCACCCTGCTGCAAAATGCAGGGGCCATTGCCAGCGCTTACGACTTTCACTGGCAACGTTTTTTGTTTGACAACTTTCCCAAGGGCACTGGGTTTCCAAAGCTGGATGCACCAGCCATTGCGCAAGAATTGCCCTTGGCCACTGTGCAAGCCTATTCCATCGACGATTCGCAAACCACCGAAATCGACGATGCACTGTCTTTGCAAGGCCTGGGCACAGGCACCGTGGTGGTGGGCATACACATTGCAGCCCCAGGCCTGGCCATTGCACCCAACAGCGCCATCGACAACGTGGGGCGCAACCGTTTGTCCACGGTGTACATGCCGGGTTACAAAATTACCATGCTGCCCGATGACGTGGTGCAAAGCTACACCTTGGCCGAGGGCCAGGCGTGTCCGGCCGTGTCGCTGTATGTCACCTTTGACGAAGCCACACTCAGCATCCAACACAGCGAAACCAAACTAGAGCGCGTGCCCATCAAGGCCAACTTGCGCCACGACCAACTCGACCAATGGGTCACACAAGCTTGGTTAGAAGACAGTACCCCGGCTGCGCGCGAGGGCGAACCCCATTTGCCCATTGACCACCACGCACTGGCATTTTTCTGGCGCTTGGCGCAGCACCTCAAAGCGGGTCGTGAAGTGGTGCGTGGCAAACCCGAAAACTTCAATCGCCCCGACTACAACTTCCGCTTGGTGCGCGACAGCAAAGACACCCCGCCCACAGGTCAAGAAACGGTGCAAATTTCGGTGCGCCAACGCGGCGCGCCGCTCGACTTGATCGTGGCTGAAGCCATGATCCTGGCCAACAGCACCTGGGGCCAATGGTTGGCCAGCTTGGGTGTGCCGGCCATTTATCGCAGCCAAGCCAGCATGGCGCCCGGCGTCAAAGTTCGCATGGGTACCAAGGCTTTGCCGCACGCAGGCATTGGCGTTCCCGCTTATGCATGGAGCACATCACCACTTCGCCGGTACACCGACTTGGTCAACCAGTGGCAAATCATTGCCTGTGCCAAACACGGCGCCACGGCAGCCCTGGCCGCGCCGTTCAAGCCCAAAGATGCGCAGCTGTTTGCCATCATCAGCGCTTTTGATGCCGCCTACAGCGCCTACAACGGCTACCAGTCTGGCATGGAGCGCTTTTGGACATTGCAGTACTTGCAGCAAGAAAAGATCACGGAAGTGGTGGCCAGTTTGGTCAAAGAGATGGCCGGTGGCAGCTGGTTGGTGCGTGCCGACAGCTTGCCTCTCATGCTCACTGTCATGGGGGCTGCTGGGTTGATGCGCGGCGACAAAGTCAAAGTGCAATTGGGCGCAGTCGATGCCATGGCATTGGACATCAGCGGCACCGTGATAGAGAAAATCATCACCGAACACACTGCAGCCGACACCAGCGAAGAAGGCGTGGATGAATCTCTGGAAGACCTCGAGGACGCGGCCACGGGCCCCATTGCCATTGCCATGAACGTCAACGAGGCGCCTGCCGAAGAATAAACCCCATGTCGACGTCTGCCACGCCTTTTTCTGCAAGCACTTCACACCGCACGCTTTTGTGGGCACTGGGTGTTTCGGTGTTGGTGCATGCGGGCTTGCTCACCTTGAGATGGGTGTCCCCCGCCACTTTCGATCGCATTTTTGAGACCCATACCTTGGAAGTGGTGTTGGTCAACTCGCGCAGCACCCACGTGCCCGACGCACCCCTGGCTTTGGCGCAAGTCAATCTGGCCGGCGGTGGTCAAGTGCCAGGCACCACGTTGCAAAGCAGCCCATTCAGCGCCAACATGCAAGATCAAAATGGCCAAGAACTGCAACAAGTCGAGAAAAAAATCGAGACGCTGAAAAGCGAACAAGTCAGACTTATTCAGCAACTCAAACAAGAACTGTCGCAACTGAGCAGTCAGGCACCGGTCTCGGCCAGCGATGGCAAGGCCGATGCCTTGACCGAACGCAAACACCAACTCTCGAGCCAATTGGCGCAGATTGAAAAACAATCGCAAGCGCTGCAAGGCGGTCCCAAAAAACGTTACATCGGGCCTGCCACGCAAGAGGTTTCGTTTGCGCGCTACTACGACAAAATGCGTCGCACCATAGAGCTCACGGGTACCGAAAATTTCCCACAAGCCAGTGGTGAAAAACTCTACGGCAGCCTCACCATGGTCATCACACTCGATGCCAAAGGGCGCGTACTTGAGACAGAAATTGCCTCGGCCTCTGGCAAGCCGCTGCTAGACAAACGCGCACAAGCCATCGTGCGCGGCGCATCTCCTTTCGACACCTTCACGCCCGAGATGAAACGCCAGGCAGACCAATTGGTGGTGGTGTCACGCTTTCACTTTGCCCGCGATGAAACGCTGGCCACTCAGATGCTGGCACCCCAAGCCAAGGCTCGCCCTGCTCGCTCGACACCTGTCCAGCCAGCCCCTTAACGGACTTATTGCAATGGACACGTACTGCGTTTTCGGTCATCCCATAGAACACAGCAAATCCCCTTGGATTCACGCACGCTTTGCCCAGCTGACGGGTCAAAGCTTGCAGTATCACAAAACACGGGTGCCCTTGGATGGCTTTGCCCACACCGTGCATGCCTTTCAAGTCAGTGGTGGCAAAGGCTGCAACGTGACGCTGCCCTTCAAAACAGAAGCTGCGGCATTGGCCACGCGCTGTAGCCCGCGTGTCAGTTTGGCCCAAGCCTGCAACACCTTGAAATTTGACGGCGCCGAAATTTATGGCGACAACACAGATGGCTTGGGCTTGGTCAACGACTTGGTTCGCAACGCTGGGTTTTCACTCCGCGGCAAAAGCGTCTTGCTGATTGGCGCAGGCGGCGCCGCAGCCGGGGTTTTGGGTCCTTTGTTGTGTGAAAAACCGCGCAGCATTTGGGTGGTCAATCGAACCCCCGAAAAAGCCATTCAATTGGTTCAGGCACACAACAGCTTGGCACTTGCAGAAGGCGTGGATTGCCAAGCGTTTGGCTTGCAGCACGAACGGGTCAGCAGTCAGGCCTTTGATATGGTCATCAACGCCTCCAGCAGCAGCTTGCACCAAGGCGCGTTGCCCGTGCCCGCCAGCGTGCTGAGCCAGCACGGCATGGCCTGCGATTTGATGTACGGACCTGCCGCCCAAGGCTTCATGCAATGGGCCACTGACCACGGCACACTCGCGCGAGATGGGCTGGGCATGCTGGTAGAGCAAGCCGCTGAATCTTTCCATTTGTGGCGAGGCGTTCGCCCCCCCACCGCACCGGTGTTGTCTGACTTGCGCGCATTGATGGCGCAAGCCTAGTCAGGTCTTCGCAACGTTTGTACACTGCCATCCCATGCGCAACGCTCTCTTCGCATTCAAACAGTGGCTGGTACTGATGCTGGTGGGCCTGGTGTTGCTCCAATTTTTTTGGGTGGGTCGCGTGGCTTTCATGGCCGTGGTCGACCCTGCGTCCACCGCGTTTGAGCGCTCTCAGGCTTGGCAAATTGTGAACCGCCAAGGTCGCTTGATGTGGCGCCAAACTTGGACACCTTCCGATCAAATTGCCAAGTCACTCAAACGTGCGGTTCTGGCCTCAGAGGACAGCGCTTTCACCACGCACTACGGCGTTTGGTGGGATGCGGTCGAAAATGCTTGGCGTAAAAATGCCAAGGCGCAAGCCAGAGTCGACGCCCAATCTACTCAAAAGAAAAATGGCAAAGTAGTGGCGCCCAAAATTGTGGGTGGCTCCACCATCACCCAACAATTGGCCAAAAACCTGATGCTCAGTGGCGAACGCACCCTGATCCGCAAAGCGCAAGAATGGGTCATCACGTTGGCCTTGGAAACTTTTTTGTCTAAACAAAGAATCCTCACCTTGTACCTGAACCATGTGGAATGGGGCAATGGCGTGTTTGGTGCAGAAGCTGCAGCAAGACATTACTTTCAAAAGCCCGCCAGTCAGCTCAGCGATTGGGAGGCTGCACGCTTGGCAGTGATGTTGCCGCGTCCGCGTTATTTTGAAAAGCTACCGCAGTCGGCCTACCTCAGTGACCGTGCGCAAACCATCATGGCGCGCATGAACGATGTGGCGCTGCCCTGAACACGCCAAGGACCTTCCACCCATGAGAATTCTTGGCATTGATCCCGGTCTCCAAACCACGGGCTTTGGGGTGATTGACGTCGACGGCGCCAAGCTCACGTACGTGGCCAGTGGCGTGATTCGCACAGACAAAGTTCAGCAAGGCAATTTGCCCAACCGTTTGAAGGTGATTTACGACGGCATTGTTGAAATCAACCAACGGTATCAACCCAACTCAGCATCGGTTGAAATTGTGTTTGTGAACGTCAACCCGCAAGCCACGCTGTTGTTGGGGCAAGCACGTGGCTGCTGCGTCACCGCCTTGGTCACCTGCAATTTACCGGTAGCCGAGTACACCGCTTTGCAAATGAAAAAGGCCATCACGGGGCATGGCCGAGCTGCCAAGTCGCAAATTCAGGAGATGGTCAAGCGCATGCTCAAGTTGCCGTCTGTGCCTGGACCCGATGCTGCTGATGCATTGGGTTTGGCCATTACCCATGCACATGCCAGTCCATCGATGAACAAGTTGGCTGCCTTGGATGTGCTCAATCGCAAAACGCATGGCATGTACCGCGATGGACGGAGCCACTGAACACGGTGCGGTGGCTTGCTTTACTTGGGCAAAACCATGTGGTCGCGCTTGGCCAAGGAGGGAAATATTTTGACAGCCGCCAGTGCCACGCCCACAGTGGCCAGGCCCCCAAACACCACAGAGCCGACCGGGCCCCACATCGCAGCAGTTGCCCCCGACTCAAATTCACCCAGTTGATTTGATGCGCCAATGAAGATGGAATTGACAGCCGCCACGCGGCCGCGCATGTCCTCAGGGGTTTCCAATTGCAGCAGGGTCAAGCGGGTTACCACACTGACGTTGTCGGCAGCGCCGGCCACCATCAAAGCCAACATAGACAACGCAAAATGCGTGGAAATACCAAAGACAAAATTGGCCATGCCAAACACGGCCACGGCCATCAGCATCCAAGGCCCCACACGGCGCTCGATCGGCCACTGTGTGAGCACAGCAGCCATAAACAGGGCACCGACCGCAGGCGATGAGCGCAACAGGCCCAGGCCTTCTGGGCCTGTGTGCAAAATGTCTTTGGCATAGATGGGCAACAGCGCGGTGACGCCGCCCAACAACACCGCAAACAAATCCAATGCAATGGCACCCAACAAAACTTTGTGATGCCACACAAAGTGAGCGCCTGCCAACACGCTGCGCAAATCTGCAGCAGCTTGGGAAGGTTTGTGTTCGTAGCGTACCGACAGTGCCAATAAAAATGCGATGAACAAAAATGCAGCGCACGTGGCATACACGGCATTCACGTGCATGGCGTACAAGATACCGCCCAATGCAGGACCGCCAATGACAGCGGTCTGAACACCCGTCGAGCTCAAAGCCACAGCGCGTTGCAACAAATGGCTGGGCACCAAATGCGGTGTGAGGGCTTGTTGTGTGGGCATTTGAAAAGCCCGCACCATGCCCAACACGGCTGAGATGAACAACACCAATTCGCGCGTGACTTGATCAGCGGCTGTGCCCCACACCAGCAAGCCCGCCACCGCCGCCTGGATCAGCATGCAGGCGGCATAAATGTGAACTTTGTGAACCCGGTCCACAATTTGACCGGCGGGCAAGGTGAGAATGAGCGCAGGCACAAATTGAAACAAGCCCACCAAACCCAAGTCCCAAGCGCTGCCCGTGATTTCGTACATGTGCCAAGCCAGCGCCACCATCAACATTTGCGTAGCCAAGATACCCGCCAAGCGCGCCAACCAAAAACGCAAGAACGGCTGGTGCGAGAACAAGTCTCTGAGGGAGGACTGTGCCACGGGCTTCATGAGCGAGCCCTACCAGGCACGTACAGGCAAAGCAAATCCTTCGGGTGCTTTTTTAACATCGTCAAAGCTGACAATTTCATAGGCATCGGGTTGGTCTAACAACGCACGTAACAGTTGGTTGTTCATGGCGTGACCTGAACGGAAAGCGGTGTAGCTGGCAATGAAAGGTTTGCCAATGATGTACAGATCGCCCATGGCGTCCAAAATTTTGTGTTTGACGAATTCATCGTCATAACGCAAACCGTCGCTGTTCAAGACTTTGTAGTCGTCCATCACGATGGCGTTGTCGAGACCGCCGCCCAGCGCCAGGCCATTGGAGCGCAACATTTCAACGTCCTTGGTAAAGCCAAAGGTGCGTGCACGTGCAATGTCACGTGCGTAGACATCGCGGCCCATGTCGAAGACCACCTGTTGACCTGTGGAGTCGACCGCTGGGTGATGAAAATCAATTTCAAAGCTAAGGCGGTAACCGTCATAGGGCTCGAGCTTGGCCCACTTGACGTTTTCGCCTTGCCCGTCGCGGACCTCTACAGTTTTGAGCACACGGATGAATTTCTTGGGTGCTTTTTGCAGCTCAATGCCGGCGCTTTGCAGCAGGAACACAAACGAAGAAGCCGAGCCATCCAAGATGGGCACTTCCTCTGCCGTGATGTCGATGATTAAATTGTCGATGCCCAAACCAGCGCATGCAGACATCAGATGTTCCACGGTGTGCACTTTGGCCTGGCCACTTGAAATGGTGGAGGCCAGCCGCGTATCTGTAACGCTGAGCGCATTGATGTGAATGTCGACAGGTTCGGCCAAATCGACACGCCGAAACACAATGCCCGTGTCTATGGGTGCGGGTCGGAGCGTTAACTCAACCCGTTGGCCGCTGTGCAAACCCACACCCACGGCTTGGGTCAGGGTTTTGATGGTTCTTTGAGCAAGCATGCGCTGATTTTAAATTTTCAAGCGCAAGCTTGCACAACGAGGGTTTTTGAGACCCACGGCATCTGACAATCAGTCGGCTTGCTTGCGCAAGAAAGCTGGAATTTCGATGTCGTCCATGCCAGCAGACGCCATGCCATCCACTTTGGCGGCGGCTTGTGTACGGTTGGTACGCCACACGCTGGGTGTGTTCAAACGGCCGTAGTCACCACCCAAAGCGGGGCTTTGGCCGCCCAGCGTAGGCGACACAGCATCGTGCGCGTCCACTGTAAATGGCACGTTATCGGTACCTGTGCGCAACACTTGCAGCGGAGGCGCTGTGCGACGAGCACCTTGGCTTGACAAGCCGGTGGCCACCACAGTGACGCGAATTTCGTCGCCCAAGCTTTCGTCGTAAGCGGTACCGTAAATGACATGAGCGCTTTCAGACGCATATGCACGGATGGTGTTCATGGCTTGCTTGGACTCGCTCAATTTGAGTGAGCCTTTGGCCGCGCTGATCAACACCAACACGCCTTTGGCGCGAGACAAATCGATGCCTTCGAGCAATGGGCAAGCAACAGCTTGCTCTGAGGCAATGCGCGCACGGTCAGGGCCGCTGGCAGACGCAGTACCCATCATGGCTTTGCCGGGTTCGCCCATGACAGTGCGCACGTCTTCAAAGTCGACGTTCACATGGCCAGGCACATTGATGATTTCTGCAATACCGCCCACCGCGTTTTTGAGCACGTCATTGGCGTGGGCAAAGGCTTCGTCTTGGGTCATGTCTTCGCCGCCTGGCAATTCCATCAACTTTTCATTGAGCACCACGATCAATGAGTCGACGTTGGCTTCAAGCTCGGCCAAACCAGATTCAGCACTTTGCATGCGACGGCCACCTTCAAAGTCGAAAGGCT
>JACCEA012025783.1_pt1 | contig 10941 bp, 14 predicted proteins | sample 7449851 | NCBI WGS metagenome assembly JACCEA01 (sample SAMN15323453, study PRJNA562643) | freshwater metagenome | isolation source: river surface water | place: USA:Blue River Watershed | collected 2017-08-18 | reverse complement strand
GTCGCAATTGGACCACTACATCTGGTACATAGTTATCGTACTTGGCCAACCAATCCAAAGCATGGGAAATGAACTCATAATCTGTAGACAAATCCTGGGAAATCTCCTTTGGTCGTAGGAAGGGGACCTCAGCACCATGTGCCCTCGCTACATCAGCATAGTTCATATCGTCTGTGCTCACAATCACTCGCATTTTGTACTTACACTGTTGCGCTTGTTCAATACTCCATGCCATAAGAGGCTTTCCTCGGAACTCTTGAATATTCTTGTGCGGAATGCCCTTGGAACCACTCCGCGCAGGAATTAAACATAGGATTGTCGGCTCAGCCATTCTATCCCTTAGGCTAGACTCGGTTTAGACAGTTTTACGCGAATATACTTGACCTCCTTCTTGCCCTTAGCCCAAACATCGTCCTGGAAGACACGCTCACGAAGAGATGAAATCGCATCATCCGTGTATTTCAGAGGCGTCAAGACATCCTTGACTGCAATGGTCGTAGACTTGTAATCCTCGCCAAACTCAAAATGATCCAACAGATCCATCACAAACTTGCGCTCACGCTCACTGTACATAGACATGTCTGTGTAGCGAAACACATATCCTGGAATAGACGTCTCAAGAACCTCAGCCTCAAGTGGGTCATCTGCCTCAATAGATGCCTCACAGATAGTTTCCAAGAGGAGTTTTACACGGTGCTCGCACTCGCGCATCTCAGCCATAATGTCAATCCAACTCTGTTCGTGCTTCTTCTTGGCATTCATGAGTGTGTTCTTCATCTTACGTGTCTGTTCCTCATGAACCTGAATGACCTTCAGAATCGTCGCACGCTGTTGCTCAAACCGCTCTAGTTGACGCTGGGCGCGCGTCTCCTCCACCATCTCCTCCACTAAAGGCTTGGCAGCAGATGCCGTCTTCAGAAACACCTCAAAAAATGGCTTCAGACTCGTCAGGAAAAGCACAGGGTCCTCATGCTGCATAAACTGGCTGAGGAAGACAACGAGGCGACCGTCACGCAAGAGTTCAATATCCACTTTTCCTGACTTGCAGTGGCCCGTGATGCCAGTATTCATAGAAATCATCAGACCAATCTGACAATCCTTCGCCTCTTCCATATCGCGGAAAAACTTGGTCACCTCTTTGCCATCCACATTGCGATCATAATTCTTCACCTCAATCATCACACGATGACCCTTCCAATTCATGCGAATATCACCCTGGTGACCTTCGCGACCAACATTCTCTAGATCAAATGACTCGCCAACTGAAACGGTGCCAAATACACGCTCCAAAATAGACTCAAACACTGCCTCACCTTGATCACCCTTCTTCTTAGACCCCGTAGACGACTTCAGAATCTGCTCTTTGAAGGATGAAAATTGTTCAGCAATGGCTCGGCTAGAATCGCGCATGCTGCCTTCTAGGGATTTCAGTTGATCCTGGAGGGCTTGGATCCGCCGCTCCTTTTCGGACAAGATTTCCTCACGATTGCGACGCTCCTCCTCGCGGATGCGTGTCTCTTGTGATAGACGATGGGTATGCTCATCCTCCAAACGTTCCTTGAGCGTTTTCATGCTCTCGCGCTGCTTTTCAATACACTCCTCCAGAGCGTCAATCTCTTTCTGATACTTTTCCTGTGTCTGGAGAGCGACCTTGACTGAAAGTTGTTCGTTGGTCAAACGTAGACCCTCTTGTTTCATGATCTGATAGCCATAGGCACCAAGACGAAGCACTTGGGCAAGCTGAGAAGGGTCTGACTCTGTGTACACAGACGGCAGACCAAACTTGGCTGGAACCGTGAGTTTGATTACCTGAGTTTCTTCCTTGTCCTTGGGCATCCTAATAAAAAGAGGGTGGCTTGGTTTAGGTTCTCATTTAGGCGGCTTCTTGGGCTTGTGCGTGTTCTTCTCCACGATGGCCTCCTGGAGACGCACGTGCTTCTGGCTAAAGCCACCGTTGCGTGCATACTTGTCCTTTGCCTTGTCTGCCTTCTTGCGACGCTTGGGATCCTTGTCGTCCATGGTGCTCTCTGCCAAGTTCACAAAACATAATGATTTCAATTTTTTCCATCATTTCCGAATAGAGGGGGTCATGAGCAATAATTCAAGATTTAAACGCGTTGTACTCCCACCAGGGTTTAATGTGTTTGCAGCACCAGTTGGACCAATCTTGGATCCAACTACTGGTACAGTTACTCTTCCACCCGCTGTTCCTGTAAACAACTATCCAACCACATTGAGAGTACTTGGACGTATAGAATCTGAAAGTCTAGGCCCTATACATATTCACAATCCTATAACACGATTCGCTCTTCCTCCTGGTATAGTTCAGTGGATTTTTCCTAAAAATGCGGAAGGCCTCTTGCGGATTAATTGGGATGCTGTTGAAGAGATTGTTGTAAAGTTAAACAAAACTATACGTAGATACGATGGACAACCTACATTTATCATGGAACGCATCCAAACAATGTTCAGACCGCCAGAAAGCCATAGATCTATACACCACGCACCAGCTGCATGGAGAAGCGGTGCTCCTATGCAAAACACCTTTTATCAACGAATATACAATATGACACCAAGATATGTTTCAATAAGTAAAGAGGTTGAATTTGAAGTTCCACACATAAGTTTTAGACCCGGAACTGAAGAAGAAGAATTACGATTTGAAGATTATGCAAAAAGTGAGTTTGAACTCTGTAGATTTATTCCAACAAGTTCTACAACAGGTGAGGTCCATATTTATGAAGGCGTGGCAGATCATGTTGTGATAGAAGCACTCATACGAATTCTTACAGACTATGAGGCAAAACGAAGAGTGTTGAATATTCTCCTCAAAAATAAAGTGGGGATTTCAAATATAATCAAAGAAAATATTGGATCCTTTCTTGTGGGTAACCGCCACAGGAATGCTACAAAGAAAAAGCCGCTAAGGCATGATCCTGGTGGTGGAAGTATGCAAAATAGACGTCGTTAGGTTTACCAGGTCGGCAGAGGAGTCTGGAAGTCGCGCACCTCCTGGATGTACGTGTGCACGCCCTCTAGCAGCTCGTCGTTGCCGACGCTGACCCATGGGTGTGGCTGATTGCTGTTGCGCGCATTGCGAAGACCTTCAATCACGGTCCAGAGCAACTTGATGTGCCAACGATCACGCTGCTGGATCTCGCTGGACGGCGTGAGCCACGCATAGGCATCACGGGACGCCATGAAGTGCTTGATCTCAATCGTCTCGCCGCCGTTGATGGTACGAATGGCACGGTACATGTTCTTCACCCGCGACTCAAGTGTAGCTGAAAAAAATCAATTTTTTCTTGGAGGCTTTAGTTCACCGAGTAGTACACCTTGAACCATGCGTTGGGCGTCCGCGCCACCACGACAAAGTCCTGTGGGTGCTGCTCCAAGAAGGCGATGACCTGCTGGAAGGTGTGGATGAATTCGTTGCGGTGGGCATGAAGAGTGATGCCCTCAATCTGGTCCTTGATGTACAGGTAGGCCATCTGGAGATCGCTGAAGCGCTCTGTGCCCCTGTGATGCTCCCCATCGTACTCGTCCACCATGCAAGGGGTATCGTACTGATTCGGCGGAGGCCGAGGAGCAGGAGGATTGTTCATGATAGGCGGTCTACCTATCATCAACAAGCGAGATTATTCAATTTTTTCTTGATGACTATTAAGAAAAAAGAACTGCATAAGTACATTTTTTTCATAGACATATTTATGAACCAATAAAAATCTAAATGATACATAGAAATGAATGCTGACAGTCTCGCATTCTTTGAAGCAGTTCGCTTACATGATTCCGAAAAAGTTGCCGCAGCTATCGCAGCAGGGATTGATGTGAATATGTTTGGTGAAGGAGAAATGTACGGCGATGTAACACCTCTTATAGTTGCGTCATTTCAAGGTGATGTACCAATTGTAAAGATACTTCTTGATGCGGGTGCTAATCCAACTCTTGCTCATGATGAAAGACTACCACCTATATTCTTTGCAACACGGCGGTATTCTCCAGAGGTAATAACTTTACTTGTGAAGGCTGGAGCAAATATTAACCAAAAAACGGCAGATGGAAATACACCACTCCACTATTTTTGCCAGAATTTTCCTGATTATTGGACATTTAGTGCTAATCCTACTATACAAGAAAAAAGAGAGGTATTCACACGAATGTTGGAAACATTCGCAAAACTCGGCGCAGATTTTAACGCAGTTAGGGATGGAGGAAAAACACCCTACGATGATTTAGCATGGAGAGTGGAAAATTCACGCTATGTTGGATTTGGTTTGATACACTTTCTTGGAGAAGGAGCAGCCCAAGATTATCAAGAAAGAGTGGATTTTGGGAACTATCAATTACAACTGTATAGAGAACTCCAAGAAAAGCCAAACAGAGCAGCCAGAAAGATTCAGAACTTTTTGAAACGAAAGACTGCAAAGCGTCAAATGTTTGAGCGTTCTGCAAGACCCCCTGGGACTCTTGGACCAAATAATACAGGTGGAGAAGTATACAAACTGTGGGAACAAAAATTTTACGAGAAACACCCATATGTTTCAAGACCAAATGGGTCTGCCTCTAGAAAGAGTCGTCGGCACAGACGTCGGTGAACTTCACGAAAAATTCATAGAAAGAGTGATGTGCTATTTCTATGAATATATATAAGTAGACTTTTAGTTCTTGCGGCGTCTCATCGCGGGTGCGTTAGGTGATGGGGCAGGGACCATCGCCATCGGTTGAACCATATTGGGTGGGGCTTGGGGGATGTCCTCTGCAGGTTCATCAGACTTCCAGAACTCGTACCATGCCTTGCCACCATATTGCATGACCCCATTTGCAGAGTTATTGTTATTTACAGAGTTATTATTTTTGTTATTCTTCTTATTATTATTGTTGTTTTTGTTCTCATCACCACGCTTGTACTTTTGATTGGCTCCATTACGGGCATCCTGTTGTCCTGCTAAAAATCCTCTTGTGTATTCAAGATGTCCTGATGGATCTGCTGGATTAATAGCTACACTGCGGGGGAATCTCGCATTCGGAGACGCATATCCAGCAATGTACCCTAGTTTGTACATTCTGTGAGCACCTCCATACTGTCTGCGTGTGCCTCCTTGCTGTACACTTTGTGCTGTGAACACCGCAGCACGTCCAGCATTTCTGTCAGCCTTTCCAGCAAATTGTCCGCGGTGATACTCTTGGTTATCACTGTTCTTTTGAACAGAACGAGGAAATCTAAAATTGGGGTTGTTGTAACCATAAATGTATCCCTGAATATACCAGTAGGTGGCTCCTCCACGCTGCTTTCGGCTTTGACGATTCTTACGCGTTGCCATTCTACTTGTACATGTAAAAATTGGTGTGCTTGGAACTAGATCTAGTCTGTGCGGCTCGCAATGAACTCCTTTGCTTCCTCTACAATATTTTTAGGAGTGTCATCTTCCTTGGTCTCCTGAGTCTCCTCCTGTGTCTCCTCATCATCCTCAACCTTGGTCATGGTGACAACACCGTCAGGACTGACCGTTCGCACCCACCCTGGAATGGAAGGCTCTACCTCTTCCTTGGCTACAGTGTACTGCTCAGGTTTGAATGGCCGATTGTACTCCACATAAACCTCCATAGAGAGTTTGGGAAGTTCAACAAAGATGCTGATAACGGTCATCATGATCACAAACCACGCTGCTGTAATATCTACATCATGGAGTTGGCCCCGTGTAAAGTGTGCATAGCACACCTTGATGCACAGACCCAGCGACGCAATATCCTGAATGTACATACCACGAGACATGAGCATTACTCTCTCTGCCGACAAATAAAAATTGGTCTAGTTCCATTTTTTCCTACCGAGGGTCTAGTAATAGTACCGCCCCTCATTTAGCGCCTTGTGGACGCCACTGATCGTCTCACGTGCTGCGCTGTACTGCTTCTGGAGCTTGTCATATGCCTCCTGAAGGGGCTGGATGCGCTCCTTCAGAGGACGCAGTTCAGCCAGTTCAGCTTCCAGCGCCGCCACCTTCGCTACAAGTTGGTCCTTCGTCAGCGCCTTGGGCTTAGGGACTTTCTTGGGCTTCGGTGCTACAGGTGCTGGAGGAGCCGCTGATGCTACAGGAGGCACTGCCGCGGCTGGAGGAGGTGCCTTCTTCTCCGCGAGGTAGTCCTTGACCTTCTTGAAGTCGTTGAAGGAGAACTTGCTGAAGGAGGTCTGGTGCTTGTACTCCATACACTCCTCGCAGAGGATGCCACGGCAGCGGAACGGACCCTTCTCGCCGTTGTCGTTGTGGCCAATCCAGGACTCAAAGTACTTCTCAAACTGGTCTGGCCAGAAGGTGTGACCAGACGGAAGCTCCACCTCGCCATAGCCCGTGTACGAGCCCTTCAGCACGATCTCCAGACCATCCTTGCCCATGAGGATAGCCGCCGCGGGCTTGTCAAAGTAGTCGCGGCCATCCTCACCCTTGCCACCCTCACCCCAATCACACCCTTCACACTGGTAGTTGAAGTTGCCCATCTTGTTCACCGCTTAAGAGATTTTGCAACAAGATATCAATTTTTTCTTGGCTTTGGCTAAGAAAAAAGAACTATGAGCCTCGCGAGTACTGTTGAGTTTACTCAACACTACTACACTATGCTTAAGCATAGTTTAGTACAATTTTTTACTGCCTACCACCAAAAAATTGACCCGCTCTTGGTTTATCATCTGAGCAAAGATGAACGTCATTCTTCAATCCGATGGCTGTGTGATCAAGACGTGCGATGGTCGCGCCTATTACGTGGACGACTTCAAAAGTGTCCCAGAGGCACGTCACATTTATCAAACTGTTCTGAACCACATTGCCTCCAACAACGTCATGAACATCTACCACAACTTTCAGCACAAGGCTATGCTAGACTTTGGAGACAAAAACAACTGTAGTATCTTCCGCATGGAACTAAACCCTGCCATCCTCGGCGAGGATGGAAAATACCGTCAGCATGAAAAAGACAAGTGGATTTATGACGATCAGCCGATTGGAAAGTCTTGGGAGCGATTTATGGTCATTCGGTCCGAGGAGCGAAAGATCCCTTATAGCGAGTAAACACAAAAAGGTCTAGTCCACCACCCTTCTTTGTGTTTTTTGTGTTTTTGGTTTTTGTTGTGGCCGTTCACTGGAGCTCCTTGGGCACGCCGAAGGGGAAGAACTCCAGCCACAGCTGCACCCGCCGCACGGCGAAGGTCTCGTTGGCGTCAATGTTGTTGCCCAGCTGCTTGACCACGCGGAACTTGTCCGCGCCGAACCTGGCCGCGAGGATCTTAAGCACGTTGGTCTTGCGCACCAGCTCGTGAACCTTGACCCAGGTGCCCGTGACCTCAGTCTCGTAGCCCTGTTCCTGGAGGTAGTCGGCCAGGTAGCAGTGCGTGATACCCAGCTCGTCCGTGTACGACTTGTAGAGGTTGTTCTTGTCGTACACGTCCGTGTAGCTGTACTCCCAGAGCATGATGCGCAGGTCCGTCTTGCTCTTGGCCGTCGTGACCAGCTCCTTGAACTGCTCGTACATGCGCCCAGACCGCGCCTCAAAGACCTCGTCCACGAAGGTGTTGATGTACGTCTCGTAGTGCTTGGTCATGTTCTCACGGTCGCGCTTGATCCACATCTTCTTCAGCTCCTCCGCGACGAGAGACCAGTTCTGGGGGATGGCGGCCATCTTGATGTCTGTGCGTTTCTTGTATCCGCCTCCTTCTGATAGCCAGATTTTTTTCAATTTTTTCTTGGCGAAGGTCAAGAAAAAACCCTATCCTTGAATAGGAGGGCTATGGAAATTGCCCAACGGATTCGTCCAATTTCAAAAGAGGCTGCAAAGGATAGTTACAAGGAGCTTGTGGATGCACCTTGTAAGGGTTCTCTCCCACCGAAAACACGTGAAGGAGTCAAAACCTTGGACTATTTCTTCTTTCATCACCGCCTCGCCGCTAAAACAAAACGACACATTTCTTTCTTGAACATGCTCAAAAACAAGAACACTTACAAATACGTGCGTAACAAGACACGCAAGATCAAAAAGTATGGGCTGCTGACACGCAAGACACCCGATGAGGAACTGAGAAATCAGTATTCTACATTTCAGTTATATTACGGAACCATTAACCAGTTCCGTCCAATTGTAGCCAAATGGCTTTACTGTTACTTGAAGCCAAAAACAATTCTGGATTTTAGCAGCGGCTGGGGAGGTCGCTGTCTCGCTGCCATGTCTCTGGGAATTCCCTATATTGGCTTTGATGCCAACAAGAAACTGAAAAGCAGTTACAGCAAAATGCTGAAAACAGTGGGACCTGACGCTGATGTGAAGATGACTTTCCAACCCAGCGAAACCATTGATTTCAGCAAATATACCTATGACTTGGTTTTCACAAGCCCACCATACTTTATGTTAGAAGAATACGAGGGTATGCCAGCCTATGATAAGAAGCAGGGCTTCTTGGATGCATTCTTCGTTCCTGTATTGAAAGGAGTGTGGACCCATTTGAGCACAGGTGGTCATCTGGCTCTCAACATGCCAGAAGAAATGTATCACTCTGTTAAACATTGTTTGCCTAGACTTACAAAGAAGATCAAGATGCCGTTGATGGACCGTCATGCAACAGAAGCAGCAAAAGGCACAAAACTCGCAGGATCCAAACAAGAGCAGTTTGAGTATATCTATATTTGGAAAAAGGATAACAAGAACAAGGCGGACTTTGAGAAGAAGACTTGTGGAGTTGTACTCCAAAGCTAAGAAAAAATTGTACTAAACTGTGCTTAAGCACAGTGTAGTAGTGTTGAATAAACTCAACAGTACTCGTGTGGCTCGTAGTCTTTTTTCTTGATCTTCAATCAAGAAAAAATTGAACTTCTGGTCTTGCGCTGACTTGGCTGACCGGAAGAAAATGGACGTCACTCTGATCCCCTACGCCGAGCCTACGCAGATGAATCCGATGGAGAACGTAAATCTCGCCCTGCGCTTCGTAGGCCTCCTCGGCATGCTCATGACGGCCTTCAGGGAGCAGCAGCTCCGTGAGGAGAACAAACGGCTGCGGGAGCGAGTGGAGAAGCTGGAGCAAGAGATGCGGCATGAAGAGGTCGCTGACCTCCAGCGTGAACTTCAGATTCTCCGTGAGGAGAACGAGATGATGGAGGAGACCGTGGCTATGATGAGCAGGGTCAATACGCCGACCTCTACTCCACCTCAGACGCCGCCTCCAAAGGCGACCTCTGAGTTTGAGGACGCGGTGATCAACGTCCTCAAGGGCGGGCCCAAGAGCGCGGGCCAGATTGCCTATGCGCTGAAGGAGGCCTTCCCTGACAAGACCAAGAAGGACGTCAACCGCCTACTCTACGAGCTGAATGAGGACGAGAGACAACCTGTGTACATCTGGGATGTGGAAGGCCAGAAGAAGATTTGGGCCGCCCAGTAGGAGGTCAGCAAGGCCAAAATGAAAACAAGAAAAGCAAAGAAAAATCCCGAAAGGATGATTTTTTGTCAGGATGCCATTCCATGGCTGGAATCCCAGTCCAAACTGGATTCCATTGTTACATCTATTCCTGAAATGGACGAAGTTGGATTATCCCTGAATGACTATATTGCGTTTTTTAGAAATGCAGCGGCGCTGTGTTTACAAGCAGTCAAAGATAAGGGCTACTGTATCTTTCTCCAAACTGATCGTAAATACAAGGGCTGGGTTGATAAGTCCTATTTGATTTCTGATGAGGCCAATAAACTTGGAATCCGTATGATCTGGCATAAAATAGCTCTTCGCAGAGATGTTGGAAAAGCAAATCTCTATCGGCCTACGTACAGTCACATGCTCTGCTTTTCTAAAGCGGGTCCTATAGGGGTTCCCTTTGCAAATGTTGTGGAGCGTGGTGAAGTCACATATGAAAATGCCTTTGGTCTGGATGCTGTGAAACTTGTGTTGGAATTCTTGAAGAAACATAAAATCAAAACAGTTGTAGATCCATTTGTGGGTTCTGGAACTGTCGTTGCTGTCGCAAACGCTCTTGGCATGAAGGGAATTGGTGTGGATATTGATAAAAAGCAATGTAAAAAGGCTGAGAAATTGAAGATTGAGTTTGATTAATTACTTTACTGCTTCAGCAATCATAGCTTGAAGTAGTTGTCCATGTACCCAAGGTGTAAGTTTATTGAGAATATACTGTTCAAGGATTCTCTTGAAGGAAATCACATGACCTGGAACTAATTGTGTTGAAGAATCAAGCCCGATCTGCTTCATGATTTCTTCAACTTTAATTGGGTCAATTAGATACGTCTTTACACCAATCTCAAAGTTGTTGTATTTAGCATATGATCCACTATATATTTGTGGATCCAACAAACTAAATTTTCTATAGATTTTGCCATTCTCAATTACTTTGAGAATGCCAAAGCCATGTATAGATTTGGTTTGCTTGTTGTACAAGAGAACAATATCCTTCTCAACCATGACATGGACTTGTGTTTTATGCCCAAGAAAGTGCATCCCACTTTTTTGAAACTGAGCCCAAGTATCATTGTTAAATACACTAAGACCAAGCTGCTGAACCATATTAGTTACAAAAATACAGTTAGGTGTTCATCTTCAATTTTTGATTGGTATGCAAAAAGCCCATGCTTTCTTGCATTCCGCCTCTTTTTTTATGTTTACACCCAGTGAATCTTGCTGATGCTGAAACGGTCGGCAGGGCCCTCTTCCGTGTCAATTGTGAGCTTGACACCGAAGCGCTCGTTGATGGTCGCGACGATCTTGCCCAGGATCTCGTCCGTGTAGGCGGGCTTGTACAGCGAGAAGGTCGCCGAGTTGATCGGCGTCAGGATGCTGCCGATCGCGGGGTACGAGTCGTCCGTCTTGGACATGCGCCACCAGTACACGTACTTGGACAGCTGCTTCTTGAATGCGATGGGGTTGTGGCGGATCGTCTTCTTGAGGCCCATCACGCCGCC
>JACCEA011279030.1_pt1 | contig 10942 bp, 10 predicted proteins | sample 7449851 | NCBI WGS metagenome assembly JACCEA01 (sample SAMN15323453, study PRJNA562643) | freshwater metagenome | isolation source: river surface water | place: USA:Blue River Watershed | collected 2017-08-18 | reverse complement strand
TTAGCAACAGGAGGTGTTGCTGAATATATATCCATGTTCATGGATTAAGTCCCCACTTGTTTTTAGGTGGGAACTAAATTAAGGCTTATAGGATCGCTTGGTAAGGCTGTGTTAGCCGGATGCTTACCGTTAGCAGCAAAGAACTTAGGAATGACTTTCCGTTCTTTACGTTATCGTTTGAAAAAATTTGGTTTAGATACAGAAGATGATGAATAGTCTTAAAAATAAAGCCCCTAAATAGGGGCTTTATTTTTAATTAAATTTTACTTTTTAGAACCAAATCTGTGACATGTTCCAAATAACCATCTTCTTTCATTTCAGGTAACAACGGATAACTTTGATTCGGTTGAATCCCTTGACCTTCAATCATATTCCCATTGGGCGTGTAATAATGTGAGACCGTCATTTGCAGTGCTGCGCCACTCGGTAATGGAAATAATTTCTGTACTACACCTTTTCCATAGCTATTTTCCCCTACAACCCACGCACGTTTATGTTCTTTTAATGCTGCGGTGAATACTTCAGCTGCCGAGGCTGAACGATGGTTGATTAAGATACCTAATTTTATATTTTGAAATTCATTTGAGGGTAAAGCCTGAAATTGTTGATCTCCTTCTGAACGACTTTTTGTCGTCACAATTAATCCTTGATTCAAGAATAAATCTGTTGATTCAACAGCAGCCGACAATAAACCACCTGGATTATTACGCAGGTCAAGAACGACAGCCTTGAGTTTAGTTGTACTATATTCTTCGATTAAACGTTTAATTTCATTTGCTGTATCTTGTTGAAACACTCTAATTTTAAGTACAAGCACCTGATTATGTAGTAAAACAGGTTCAATATCTGTCTCAACTTTTTTATTTCGAACCAAAATCACCGTACTATTGCTGTTTTCAGGCTGTATTTGCAGGGTGCTGCCAATCGAGCCATACAGCAGACCTTGTACTTGATCCTGATTTAAATTTTTTAATTCTTGATTATCGACTTTGAGTATGGCTTGTCCATTACGCAAACCCAACTTACTAGAATCAGACCCTGATTTTAGGTCTTGAATTTGCCATAAACGATTATGAGCATCGTAATTTAAATTAAAATCAACAGAAGCCAGATCACCTTCAGTGTATTGAATAAGCTGGCGGTATTCTTCGGCGGATAAATAACGAGAATAACGATCTAAACCGCTCACTAACCCTTTGATTGCTTGCTGAAAAAGTGCATCGTCTGTTTTTTTATCAACGTAGTTATCTTTCACAATCCCATAAATCTGTACAAATTGCTGAATAGATTCAAGTGGCACTTCAGCATTTCGACTTGTAGTCTCTTCCCCCCATCCTGAGGCATGTGTAATAGGTGCAGATAACGTATGTGATCCCCAACACATCAACAAACTCGCAAACAATCCTCGATAAATGTTGTTGTGTTGGGTCATAAGTTCACCTTATTTTAAAGTAATTAAATTCTTGCCTTGCATGTCGGAAGGTACAGGAATATTCATCAAATGAAGTAATGTTGGTGCAACATCAGCCAATACACCACCCTCTGCAATCGTTGCTTGAGTTGGGCCCACATAAATAAATGGCACCAATTCAGTGGTATGTTGTGTATGAACTTGTCCACTGTCGTAGTCTTGCATTTGCTCTACATTACCATGATCCGCTGTAATTAACATATGACCTTTGTTTGCCATTACTGCTTCATAGACACGACCTAAACACGTATCAACAGTTTCAACCGCTTTCACTGCTGCATCAAATACACCAGTATGTCCGACCATGTCACCATTGGCGTAATTGACAACCAAAAGGTCAAACTCGCCCGAATTAATAGCATCTACTAACTCATCAGTGACTTCATAAGCACTCATTTCTGGTTTTAGATCATAGGTTGCGACATTCGGAGAAGGAATCAAAATACGTTTCTCTCCTAGATATTCATCTTCACGACCACCGCTGAAGAAGAATGTCACATGCGCATATTTCTCTGTTTCAGCAATACGCAATTGGGTTTTGCCCAAACCAGATAAATATTCACCGATGGAATTTTTAAGCTCTTCTGGCATGTATGCAACTGGCGCATCAATACTTGCCTGATAGCGTGTTAGCATCACAAATTTAGATAAACTTGGAGCGACTTTACGCGTAAACCCAGTAAAATCTTTCTCAACAAAGGCACGGGTGATTTCACGCGCACGATCAGCACGGAAGTTCATGAAAACCACACTATCGCCATCTTGGATTTTGGCAATTTCACCAATACGTGTTGCTTGAACAAACTCATCATTTTCTTCTGCTGCATAGGCTTGCGCTAAACCTTCTACAGCTGAGTTTACAACACGGACTGCCTCGCCTTCTGTCATTAAACGATAAGCGAGTTCAACACGATTCCAGCGGTTATCACGATCCATTGCAAAATAACGGCCAATCATCGAAACGATACGACCTTGATTTGGATACTGAGCAAATAAAGCATCGAATTTTTCTAATGAAGGTTTTGCGCTACGTGGAGGGGTATCACGACCATCAAGGAAAGCGTGTAGATATACTGTTGCGCCACGTTTTAATGCCAGCTCACACATCGCCACAATATGATCTTCATGCGAATGCACTCCACCTTGTGACAACAACCCCATGACATGAACGGCACCATTCGCTGCTTTGGCTTTTTCAACCGCATCAACTAACACTTCATGCTCAAAAAAAGCACCTGTCCGAATATCTTTAGTAATCCGTGTAAAGTCCTGATACAAAACACGACCTGCACCTAAGTTCATATGACCAACTTCAGAGTTGCCCATTTGTCCATCAGGTAGGCCTACATCTTCGCCAGAACCTGAAATCAAACTATTTGGATGCTTTGCTTTCATCGCAGTCAGATTTGGTGTTTTTGCTGCTAAATATGCATTATCCTCAACTGCTTCACGATGTCCTACACCATCCATAATTACAAGAACGTGAGGAATTTTGCCAGCATTTGCATCCGTCATAATGGACTCTCTGTTTGTCTATCATTTGATCGGCGTATTTTACCCAAATTTACTGTAATTCTCTATGGCGTTACTGATGGCTTTCATCAATCAAAAGCATCGGGAATCATCTTTATATTATAATTAAAGGATACTTATCTGGAATTCTTCCATCTTCTGCCATTCGATCCTCGGGACACCAACCACCACACGGTACTCCTAAAATCTAATGCGGCATCTAAAGCAATTCTATCAACTCCAGTTTGCCCACCAGATATAATTTTAATGTGCATAGAAATCTAATTTTCTACCTTGCTCGATATAATAAATAGCTACCCATCATGAACATCAATACCACTGGTAATAATACGAACCAAGCAGGTGACGGTGCATAAACCAAGCTTGCATAACCTAAAAAGTCTTGTAAATAGAAGAACCCTAACCCAGTGAAAAGTGCGATAACCAAGCGAAAACCCATCGACTGCTGACGCAATGGGCCAAAAATAAATGAGCAGGCAATAAGAACCAACGTAATCAGTGCAAATGGAGACGTGACTTTTTTCCAAAAGGCTAACTCATAAGTCTTTGGAACTTGGCTATACTCTGATAAATACTGCATAAAACTAATCAATTGACTTGGAGATAAATCGTCTGGGTCCAAAGTCACCATATGTACATATTTAGGTTGTAAAGCCAATCCTAACGCTTGTTGCTCGTGATCCGTTTTAATCGCATTCCCTTGAGCAAGTAAATCAACCTGATGTGATTTGTCTAAAGTCCACTGACCATCTTTTAAAAATTGGCCTTTTTCAGCAGTGACAAAGGACTGCAATCGATAGTTCTGATCAAAATCAATCGCTTGAATATTACGTAATTGACCTTGGGAATTCGCATAATCAATATAGATAAAACGTTGGCCTTCACGTGACCAATAACCTTTTACCTCACCTAAAGCCGCTACGCTACGTTGTTTTTTAATGCTTTGTGCTTTTTCATTGGTATAAGGAATGACCCATTCACTTAATACAAAAGACATTACAATTAAAAGTAAAGCTGAGCGCATTACCCAACCCACAATACGCCACAGGCTGATACCAACTGAACGCATGACGATCAGTTCACTATTCGAAGCAAGAGCACCCAAACCTAAAACAGAGCCGATTAACGCTGCAACAGGTAAAATATCATACAAATAACTCGGTGCGCCCCATATCACATATAGGAAAGCTTGCCATGCATTATAAGTTGGTTTCAGCGAGCCTAATTCACCTAAGTAAGTGAATAATATTTGTAAAAAAGATAATACGAGCGTTGTGCCTAGCATTGCAAGGACTGTAGTTTTTGTCACATGTTTGGCGACTATTCGACGTGCTAACATTACAACCCCACTCGCTGAATACTTTTCTTAAGTTTTGGTGCTAACTTTTGTTTCCGTGCAAAAATTGCCGCCGCAATAGCATAAATCATTAATGCGACAGGATAAGCCCAGATGTCTAACTCACCTTTACTAATTCGTGTCTGAATTGCGATCATTAATACAATAAGGCTAGCAAAAATAAATATAGATGGAATAAGACGATAATATCGACCTTGACGTGGACTTACTTCAGATAACGCAACCGCAAGCATCAATCCAACAATAATCACAAATGGACCAAAGATACGCCAACCAAGCTCGCTGCGTATAACAGGGTCATCACGTCTTTCCCATAGCTTAGACATGGATAAAGCTTCAACATCATCGCTTTCAAACTTAACGTCTTTATCATTCTCTAAACGTAAGCGATAAGATTGAAATTCTGCTTGGGTATAGCGTGGCTGATTCGGATAAATTTCGTAACGACGACCTTGAACTAAATCAACAACATTCGCCGTATCATTTGCCATTTCGACACGTGTCGCTTCTTTGGCTAAAATCATCACATCTGGTTTATCTTCACGATCGGCTTTCTGATAGTAAAAAATATCTTTTAAATTTTTTCGATCTTCGGAAAGTGAACCTGCATAAATGGTATAAGGACCTGAAGAAATAAATTCTTTAGGTCGGACCAAATCAAAACCTGCTCGCACTGCTTGTGTTTGCATCAAGCTTTCGTAAGCACGAATTCCAGATGATGAACCCCAAAACATTAATATTGCTTGGACGATCAAAAAAACAAATGTCATCGGCAATAAAAGTTTGGCTAATTGATTACGGCTAACACCACTACCATTTAAAACCGCCATTTCATGGTCAACATATAGACGACCAAAAACCAGCATGAGTCCAATGAAGAAACCCAATGGCAAAATTAAAGTTAGAAACTCTGGCAAACGATAAGCAATGATACTCAGCAACACACTAGCGTCTAAACGCCCCTGTGCAGCTCGCCCAAAAATCTTGATTAACTGCCCACCCATAATAATTAAAGTGAGCAAAGCAGTCACAACCAAAGAGGTGGAGACCACTTGTTTGACGAGATAACGCCGAATAATCAAAGTAATGCTTCCAAAAATAGACCAATCGAGGGGTAGTGCTAGTTTACCCGAATGTTAAAAATATAAAACCTATCGCTTGTTGCGGATTGCAACCTCATATCTGAAAGTGTTTAATGGACTTATCTTTCTTTTTCGCTGCTTAGGTTCTATACAAACAATGAAATTTACCCTTCATACCGCATTCCCAACACAGTCGTCTAGTGAATCTTTGTGGATTTTGGTTGATTCAGAACAATTACAACAAAACTTAAATCGTTATCAAATCAATCATCTAGAAGATGTTCTGAATGCCACACAATTCAAAGCTGGTTTTAATGAAAATATTGCCCTGATTACCAATATCGCTGTACAAGCCAATGCACATTTACTCGGTTTAGGCAAAAGTGCTGAATTGAAAGCGACAAAATTAGCAAAACTCGCACAAACGATTATCAAATCATCACAAAATAAATTTAGACAAATCACTGTAGATCTCAGCGCATTACCAACTGATTTACATTACCTATTTGCCTTAGGTTTAACTCAAGCAGCCTATGCCTATGATGAGTTTAAATCTAAAAAAAATGAGTTCATCTTAGAAACCATTAATCTAGTTGCAAATGAAACTGTACTTGATGATGCCCAACTAAAGCTCGTCCACGCAGTTCAATCTGGACAAAATTACGCTCGAGATTTAGGCAATCGCCCAGGAAATATTTGCTTCCCTGAATACCTTGCAGATCAGGCGATTGCACTTGCAGCACAATACCCTGACCTATTAAAAGTCACTATCCTGAATGAACAGCAAATGGCTGATTTAGGAATGAATGCTTTTCTTGCCGTCAGCAAAGGTTCTGATCGACCAGGCAGAATTATTACACTTGAGTATCAGGCAAAAGCTGATCAAGCACCTATCGTACTTGTCGGTAAAGGTGTTACTTTTGATACAGGCGGTATTTCATTAAAACCTGGCTTAGGTATGGATGAAATGAAATTCGATATGTGTGGTGCTGCTTCAGTGTTAGGTACGATGCAAGCACTTTGCGAAGCTCAACTCCCCATTCATGTTATCGGTGCGATCGCAGCAGCAGAAAATATGCCTTCAGGTCATGCAACACGCCCTGGAGATATTGTGACGACCATGAGTGGTCAAACTGTAGAAATTTTGAATACGGATGCTGAAGGCCGTTTGGTTCTATGCGACACCCTCACTTATATCAAACGTTTTAATCCTGCGCTTGTGATTGATATTGCGACACTTACAGGTGCATGTGTTGTTGCGCTAGGCAAAGTCGTCAGTGGGCTATTCTCTCCAGATGATGAACTGGCACAAGAATTACAACTTGCTGGCGAACAATCACTCGACCGTGTATGGCGTATGCCTGTGATGGAAGAATATCAAGAACTCCTTGATTCACCATTTGCCGATATTGCCAATATTGGTGGTCCTTATGGTGGTGCAATAACCGCAGCATGTTTCCTTGAACGTTTCACTCGTGATTACCGCTGGGCACATCTTGATGTGGCTGGTACAGCATGGTTATCTGGTGCAGCTAAAGGTGCAACTGGACGCCCAGTACCATTACTGATGCAGTTTTTAGCGAATCGTGTTGAAACGAATAACTAATCTATGGCACAAGTTAGTTTTTATTTGTTTGAAAACAGCGTTGAGCGGCAAGTTGAAAGTGCTTGCCGTTTATGTCGAAAAATTCTGAATCAACACCCACAGATTTGGTGGTATTGTGTTGATTCAAATTTACAAAATGAGTTGGATAACAAACTATGGAGTTTTGATTCAAGTAGCTTTATTGCTCATGGAATTGATCAATTGAATAGTCCAGTGTGTATTTCAGCTGAATTACCGCCATCTAATGATTGGATTGTATTTAATTTTAACAATCATGCACTTGAACAAACTCAAGATTTTCGCCACATTATCGAAATTATTGAAAATAATGAAACTGCAAAACAGATCGGGCGAGAGAAATTTAAGATGTATCGTCGTTTAGGCATTGAGCCACGCACATTTAAATTATAAGTCTGTAAACCATAGCATCGTATAAGGAGTGTCGCGTGGCATTAAATGTAGGTCAAGATTTTAAAAAACGTTGGTTAAATACGCCTGAAACTGTACGTCAGACCTATCAGGAAGATTTAGCTCGTATCTGTGATCTACTGTTACCACAAACACAAATCCAAACATGGATACAACTCGAAGAAAAAGCTCAGCTACGCTCTCAACAACGTATTGATCAAGCTTATGCACATTTAAAGGCTGAGTTAATTGAACAAGCACGCGTTCGTAAACAATTGGCTTTGGAAAAAGCTCTGGCAGAAAAACGTGCTGCCCAAGCTGCTTATGCCGCGAAACTGCAAGCAGATGAGTTAAATCAGTTCGAACAACAAACGGAAAATCTTGTTGCCCTTCGACAACACATTGATCAAGAAATTGCACAACACACTGAACGTTATCAACCAAATCCTGAACAACCAAGTATTGATTATGCGCAGGCTCAACGTGTTCGGATTGATGACCAACAAATCTTATCTGAGCTCGAAAGTGTGCGTGTCCGACTGGAATTAGAAGCTGAAAGTATGATTGAACAAGCGGTCACAGTTTTTAGAGCAAAATTACATGCGATTGCGCAAGACGAAATAGAATACATTCTGAAAAATAGTCAATTTTCAGATGAAAAATAATAAAAAAGCCCAGTTTAAACTGGGCTTTTTTATGTTTCATTTTTTATTTTAAGAAACCGTTTTCAGCCAAAAATGCCATACTGATGTTTGACTCAGTTTTTTGTTCCGCTGCTCTATCACCCAACAATAAGCGCTCGATATAGCGTGCCAGCACATCAACCTCTAAATTAACTTTTGTACCAACTTGCCATGTGCCAATATTGGTACGCTCAGCAGTATGAGGGATGAGATTCAAACTCAAAATATTGCCACGTAGATGGTTAATGGTCAGACTAATCCCATCGACAGTTACAGAACCTTTTTCAGCTAAATATTTTGCCAATTCAACAGGAGCCGTTACTTCAAAATATAATGAACGCGCGTCTTCTCGAACGACTGTAATTTCTCCTAGACCATCAACATGTCCACTCACAATATGTCCACCAAAACGTGTTGTTGGCAACATTGCTTTTTCGACATTGACGGATTGACCTACTTTCCATTGACCTAAAGTCGTTCGATTTAAGCTTTCACGAGACACATCTGCAGCATACCAATTGCTTCCCCACTCGATCACTGTGAGACAAATTCCATTCGTCGCAATTGAATCACCTAAATGTACATCAGACATATCCAAATCAGTTTGAATACGTAGACGTACATCACCGCCTACACTTTGTAAGCTCTCAACCTTACCTAAACTTTCAATAATGCCTGTAAACATGGAAGTTCTAACCTAATCTTATGCAATATATGCCATAGTGAATCGAATACCATAAAGCAAAGCCTTAGAGATAACAAGGGACTCCAAGTTCAAATACCTGCAATAAAAAAGGCGATCTATTGATCACCTTTTATCATTTTTAACCTTAAATTATTGCATTTCAGAGACACGTTGATTGGCTGTCTGTTTAAGCTCAACCGTATTATTTAACAAGAAATGGCTAAAAAATAATTTATAGCCTAATACCCCTAAGCAAGCGCCAACAATCGGTGCAAAGATAGGCACAATAAAGTAAGGAATATCACGACCGCCAGTAAAAGCAATTGAACCCCAGCCTGAAAAATAGGCCACAACTTTTGGACCAAAATCGCGTGCAGGATTCATAGCAAAGCCTGTTAATGGACCAAAAGAAGCGCCAATGACAGCAACTAATAAACCCACCAAAATTGGTGCTAAAGCACCACGTGGCAAACCATTATGATCATCCCCAATCGCCATGATGAGCCAAAGTAATAACATAGTGATAAACATTTCCACCATAAACGCCTGTCCAATAGACAATAAATGATGTGGATAGGTTGAGAAAATTCCAGCCAACTCCAAACTCTCTACACTCCCCCGTACCATATGGTGTGTTTGCTCATAATCCATAAATAGATTGCTATACAAACCATAGACCAATAGTGCGCCTAAAGCAGCACCAGAAACTTGAGCAATAATATAGAAAGGAACTTTACGTTTATCAAAACCAGCAAACAGTGCTAATGCAATCGTAACGGCAGGATTGAGATGAGCTCCAGAAATACCTGCAGATAGATAAACAGCCAATGCTACAGCTAAGCCCCATACAAGGCTGATTTCCCATAACCCTAGACTTGCTCCTGCAAGTTTAAGCGCAGCCACGACACCAATACCAAAAGATAAAAAAACTGCGGTAGCAAAAAATTCAGCTATACATTGCCCCAACAAGCTGGGTTCCGAGCGACTCATCACAACCTCTCTTGGTCAGTGCTGCGTATAGGCATGACCTGAAATAAAGCTCGGCAAAATATATTCATTTTCGAAAATGAGCAATATTATTCTGGTAGTTTTTCAACCAAATAGTAAAATATTTTTTGTAAATAAAAAAGATTAAGCCACGCAACAAAAGTATATAAGTAATTGTTTTTAATTAATTTAAAGATAAATAGTTATTCAGAAAAACTTATTTAAATTCAATGACAATTCATGTAAAAACAATCATTTATTTTATAAAATTATATGTATTAGCAAGAAAGTGAAAAAAATAGAAAATAGACACCACATTATCCCAAAATGGTGTCTACTTGAATTTACCAAAGTGCAAGCTGAGTACTATTGCCTGTCGTATCAACACCACCTAACTCAGCAAAATGATATAACTGCCCTAAAAGTTGTCGTAATGGCGGGCCAGACTTCGCATGGGTATCCGTAATCACAATAAACTCAAGCACACGTGCACGTTCTGATTGACGCTGTTTACTCACTCGATAACGCGGTACATCTTGAGTTAGCAAAGTCACTTTGCCGCGCTTTAAATTAGCAGTCAGCAAATCTTTAGGCTCAATATTTCCATCAGTCGAATAACTAGTCAAAATATAGCGTGCATTAATCGTTTCCAATAACTTTTCATAAGCCTCTTTCGCATACTTAGACGAGTTATAAGGGCTTGGGCGTTCTTTACGCCATGCTCGATCAATTCCACTCTTAAAGCCTTTGGTATCAGGTGATGGTAAATCCACTTGATCCCATAAAGTCAGGGCATTGAGAACATGGTAATTACTACTGTAGGCATGCTGATTATAAGGTGGATCAAGATAGGCAACATCAACTTCGAAACCACTCATTTGGTTAGCTAAATGTTGTGCATCGACACACCACATTTCAGCCGCAGGTCGTTTGGGATCGCCAATCTCACAGAAACGGCTCGGAGTAAGCCATATTAATGACTCGATTCGTTCTAGAGCTGTTTGAGTTCGGCCACCCCAACCCTGATGAAAGCTCTTAAATACACCACTAGTATTACTAACAAAACTTGCCGAATATAAAAGTGGTGCCAATAGAGCACTCATTTCTACATCATTGATTGCACCTTGCGC
>JACCEA010763530.1_pt1 | contig 10942 bp, 6 predicted proteins | sample 7449851 | NCBI WGS metagenome assembly JACCEA01 (sample SAMN15323453, study PRJNA562643) | freshwater metagenome | isolation source: river surface water | place: USA:Blue River Watershed | collected 2017-08-18 | reverse complement strand
TGCACAATGGCTACATTAAAGTAAAAAGCGGTTTGGAAGGCAATGCAACTGCAACGAACATCCCTGGCGTGTTTGCCGCCGGTGACGTAGCTGACCATGTATACCGCCAGGCAATTACTTCATCAGGTGCTGGTTGTATGGCGGCGCTGGATGCAGAGCAATATCTGGATGATTTGAAATAGTTTCGTAAAAAACCGGAACAACAAAAAAGGGTGGTCATTGGGACCACCCTTTTTTATTGTCAAGGAAAGCAGTTGATTTGAAAAAACGGCAATGTTTATTTGGAAAGACGATCCAGCTCATTGCGCAGCTTTTTTAACCAGGCATCGAATGCCACGCGCACCTGAACATTATTAGTAACGCGATTATTTTCTTCCCATATTCTTCCCAAATCACGCTGATCTGTAATTATTCCCAGCACTTTTCCAGAAGCAGAGTCATACAGGGAAATCTCCAGAGTCATAGTCCCCATTCCCTCGCTGTATACTTTCACATTGTTAGGGCGACCTTTAAAGTCATCCTTACTGCCGAGCGGTGCAATTTCCAATACCTTAGCCCTAACAGTCATGACATCAGCGCCGGCTTGCATCGCTGTGGAATAACGCCCATCGACAATCAGGTTATTCATCAACGCTTCGGTATAACGTTCCTGATAATAGCGACGATCATTATCGTTCAGCTCCCAGGGGGTATCATTACTAAAATTAGTATTCGACAGTTTACGGATTTTCACATCCGTCATATCAAGCTGTTCAACAAATAACTTTTTGTACTGTGCAAATTGGGCATTGGGCGCAACAAAAGTGCCATCAAATTTGGAATCCTTGACTACCGAAAGCCCCTCCTTATCCGCTTTAACTTGCGCATCCTTTTCATGTTTTTTAGTGACTGAGCAGCCAGCAACCAAAACGCTGGCCAACGCAATCAAACTTAAACGAAGTGCTGTATGTTTCAATATCGCTTTCATGGGATTACCTGCCTGTATAGATAAAACAGAGTGCGGCTTTAACCGCGGGCGCCGTTATGTAAACCTACATACGACAATGCCTATGACGTTATTCGTAATTCAGGGTTCATGACTACCGGCCAACACCTGCGGCCGCAGACCATAATAAACCTGGCAATGGAGTGTAAGTTATTGAAGCACAAAAACAAACTCGCGTGCGCCGCCGCTGCGATTATGTTTGTAATATTTTGTAGCGCTAGGGTTGTTCACCATCCTTCGAGTTGACCCTTCCGAGGCTGCTCGTTAGGATTAAGCGATGAAACTAATCTTCGATCACTTTACGCTGGATACGGATATCGCTGAACTGAGGCGAGGTACCACCACAGTTGCACTTGAACCTCAGGTATTCGATTTATTGGTATTTTTAATCGAAAACCGGGAACAGGTAGCATCCAAGGATGAAATTATTAATGCTGTGTGGGGTGGGCGCTTCACCTCAGACGCCGCCCTATCAACCTGTGTAAAATCCCTCAGAAAAGCACTGCAGGATGATGGTGAGCAACAGCGCTATATCAAAACACTGCGTGGGCGAGGTTTTCGTTTTGTAGCTGATATTATTGTTGCTGAGACCACGGCAATTCAAAATTTTCAGCCAATTACCTCACCAGTACAGCAATCGATTCTGCTTCATTCATTACAACAACATCCGACCGAGTTTATCACTCAGGGTAAGCCGTCGATTATTGTTTTGCCTTTTCAAAACCTACTGGTCAATCAACAGGACTCCGTAATAGCCGACGCCATGGCGCACGATTTAATTCAAGCACTATCGCGTTTGCGCTGGCTCAGGGTTATTGCGCGCGGCACTGCATTTCAATTTCGCGCGCCAACTCCTGACCTTAAAAAGATAGGACAGCAACTCAGTTTACGTTACGCCTTATGCGGCTCCATTGAAGAAATTCGAACAACGCAGATTATTTCCGTAGAGCTAAGTGATTGTGAAACATCAGAAGTTATCTGGGCGGAACGCTTCGAGGCAACACCAGACACGCTCAATGAAATTCGTCACAAGATTATCGCCAATGTAGTTTCTTCACTGGAAATTTATATACCCCTGAATGAAGCGAGCCAAGCATACCTGCGCTCGTCAGACAATCTGGATGCTTGGGCCAATTATCATTTAGGGCTGCGCTACATGTTTCGTTTCACTCACACAGACAACTCGCGTGCAGCGCATTATTTTTCCCAAGCCATTAATCAAGACGAACAATTTGCGCGCGCCTACGCTGGGCTATCTTTTACACGCTTCCAGGATGCATTTTTAGGCTACGATCAGGATCACAATAAAGCGGTAACCGACGCGCGCCGACTCGCGGAACACGGTGTGGAACTGGACGCACTCGATCCATTTACGAATTACAACATGGGGCGATCTTTTTGGTTGAGTGGCGAAGCGGATGTAGGCTTGGGCTGGCTGGAGCGAGCTGTTGTGCTTAGCCCCAATTTTGCTCAAGGCCATTATTCCCGCGCCTTCTGCGAAGTGATGCAAGGACATATACATTCGGCCCTGGAAAATACCGAACGCTCATTACATCTGAGCCCGCTAGACCCATTGCTATATGGAAATTATGCCATCAAATCGTTTGGCTATTTACGCCTGGGTGATTTACCCAATGCAGTTTATTGGGCTGAAAAAGCAGCCTCTACGCCCGGTGCACACTTCCTGATTTTTATGATTGCCGCCGCAACCTACGCGCTTGCTGGAAACGTGGAAAAATCCCAGTATTGGCGCGCTCGCATTAAGGCCCGTAAGACAGATGCAAACGCGTTACATTTTTTCAGCGCATTTCCATTTGTAGACGAAGTGCTAAAAACCGCACTTAAACGCGGTTTACAACTGGTTGACTTATAGCGCACCCGTGTTGCGGCAAATTGCTTGGGGCGCAATAGATCACTGGAATCTATTACAGATTTCCCCAAACAATTCATGAGCCAATCAGCTAATTTTTACACACTGACCAATGCATTTTTACGCCGACTTTTTGGTAATCACAATTTCCAAATAAGCCGATGGTACTTTCACACTCGCGCCTTGCGTCAGATTAAATTCGTCGATCAGTTGAGTAATATCCTGAGCCAACGCTTGTTGCTGTTCATCGCTCAATGCCGCAAAGGCTTTGTGCACAGGGCCGTAGTAGTTGCGAAAAACATCCAGCCAATGATCGCTAGACAAATAGCGAAAAATAAAAGTCTTGGTAGTCACTTCTATCTTTTCAGCAGCACTACCAAAATGTTTTTGTAAAAACTCCTGCGTTCCCCAAGCCGCTGGCGATTGCACACCCGCCGGTGGTGCCACATAACGCCCCACAATTTTGAACAAGCGACCAATAAACCCATCCGGTGTCCAGTTAGCTAGACCAATCTTTCCACCCGCCCGACAAACACGCAGCATTTCCGCCGCCGCTTGTGCCTGATTGGGCGCAAACATTACACCAAATGTGGAAACCACATTGTCAAAATTGTCATTCGTAAAAGGGAGTTTTTCTGCATCAGCCTGTTGATAATCAACACGCAAACCATCGGCAAGCGCGCGGGCCCTGCCCTGATCCAATAACTCTTGCACATAGTCAGTTGAAGTCACCTGGCAATAGCGACGTGCAGCTGCCAGAGTTACATTGCCATTACCTGCTGCAACATCCAGCACAGTTTCACCACTGTATAAATCCATGGCTTCACACAGGCTTTCTCCGGTAATTTGTAATGTACTACCAACCTTGCTGTAGTCACCAGATGCCCACATGGCCTGCTGCTTTTTCTTAATCGCATCAAAATCCGGTGCATCGATTACGTGATTGGATAAATTCGCATTCATGTTATAGCTCCTTTGAGTTCGCGGTTTAACAGATCCATATCAGAACCTGTGTTGTATAAGTTAAGGCAACCTATACAACTGAACTTGAGGAGAACGTGGGGATTAGCTGAGGATTTATTGTTTTATTCTTTTTTCGAATGTATTTCAGGTGTCATGCTTTGATGCAATACAGCAAGAATAATAATGTGGTCTTTTTATGTCTGGTAGTAAACCATATGACTCACATAGGGAAAACTATAAATATGATCGGCTGAAAATCGTAATGTACCCATTAAAGGGTTTTCAGCTAACTGATTTAACGCACTGCGCAACCATTTAAATATTGCTTTTGCTGTTGAACTCCCCACTTTTTGTGGGTATAGCTCTTGATAGGGTTTCCATATATGCGCCTCTCAGCTGAAACAGCCAAATTAATCAAATCGAACGATTTAAATGATCATAAACTGCTTGCTAGCAATTACCCACCCCATAAACAACAAAGGAGGCCGAAGCCTCCTTTGTTCAATCCATTTAAGCCCAAGCCATCCGGATCATTAACCCACAAACACCCGAGCGTTGCGGAACAAACGCAACCAGGCGCCGTCGTCTTTCCAGTCATCGGGCTTCCATGAGTTGCTTACTGCGCGGAATACACGTTCCGGGTGCGGCATCATGATGGTGACGCGACCGTCTTTGCTGGCAACACTGGTGATACCCAACGGCGAACCATTCGGGTTGGCAGGATAGGTTTCAGTCGCTTGCAGATTGTTGTCGACAAAACGCATCGCCACTGTGCCGCTTTCGTTACAGACTTTCAAAGCATCGGCATTGGCAAACTCGGCGTAACCTTCACCGTGCGCAACCGCCACGGGCATGTGCGAACCGCTCATACCTTTGAACAATACCGATGACGAGTCTTGTACTTGAACCAGACTGAAACGCGCTTCAAATTGCTCAGAGAGATTGCGCACAAAACGCGGCCAGTGATCGGCGCCCGGAATCAGGTTTTTCAGATTGGACATCATCTGGCAACCGTTACACACGCCGAGACTGAAAGTATCGTTGCGATGGAAGAAACGTTCGAATTCATCGCGCACTTTGTTGTTAAACAAAATGGTTTTGGACCAGCCTTCACCCGCACCTAATACGTCGCCGTAAGAAAAACCACCGCAAGCAACCAAACCTTTGAATTGCTCCAGAGACACACGTCCGGAGAGCAAATCGCTCATGTGAACATCAACGGCTTTGAAACCAGCCCGATCAAATGCTGCCGCCATCTCCACATGACCGTTAACACCTTGCTCACGCAACACGGCGATAGCAGGACGAACGCCGGTGTTAATGAACGGAGCAGCAACATCCTCATTTTGGTCGTAGCTCAGCTTCACACTCAAACCGGGGTTTGGTTTGGTGATAGCAGCAAATTCTTGTTCAGCACAAGCAGGGTTATCGCGCAGTGATTGAATGCGATAACTGGTTTCGCTCCACAACGCTTGCAATTGCGCGCGTGGCTGTTCGAACAATACATTGCCATTTGCGCTGATGTTCAATGAGTCATTCGCGTTCAAGCCACCAATCACATGGACTTTCAAACCAGCATCCACAAAACGTTTTTGCACGGCAGCCGATTGAGCGCGTGTCACTTGTACCACTGCGCCCGCCTCTTCGTTAAACAAAGCAGCAAGTGAATCTGCACCCAAACCATCCAGATTGATACTTACACCTGTATGACCAGCGAACGCCATTTCTGCAACAGTTGCGAACAAACCGCCATCAGAGCGGTCGTGGTAAGCAAGTAATTCATTTGCGACAAGGCTTGCTTGCACTGCATTGAAGAAACCTTTGAGTTGATCGGCAGAATCCAGATCCGCTGGTGTTTGGCCGAGTTGGTTGTAAACCTGCGCGAGGATCGAACCACCAAGACGGTTTTTGCCATTCCCCAAATCAACCAAGATTAATTCAGTTTCACCTTTATCTGTACGCAATTGTGGAGTCAGAGTCTGACGCACATCGACTACCGGTGAGAATGCAGAAATTACCAGTGACAAGGGCGCAGTTACCGCTTTGTTTTCATCGCCATCTTTCCACGCGGTGCGCATGGACATGGAATCTTTTCCAACAGGAATAGTAATTCCCAGCGCTGGGCACAACTCCATACCAACCGCTTGCACTGTGCGATACAGCTTTTCTTCTTCACCTTTGTGGCCAGCAGCGCACATCCAGTTAGCAGACAGTTTTACATCAGACAATTTTGCAATTCGGGTTGCCGCGATATTGGTAATCGCTTCCGCAATTGCCATACGACCAGATGCAGGGGCATCCAGCAATGCAACCGGTGTGCGCTCGCCCATACTCATGGCTTCGCCGGCGTAGGAGTCATAGCTGATAGTCGTTACCGCAACATCAGCAACAGGAACTTGCCAAGGGCCAACCAATTGGTCGCGCGCTACCATACCGGTTACTGAACGGTCACCGATGGTGATCAAAAAGTTTTTACTCGCTACCGCCGGGTGCTTCAATACACGCTCAGCAGCATCTTTTAATTCAATACCCGCGGTGTTGAACTCAGATGTGTTTGCATTGTGTTTTTCTGCAACGCGATGCATTTTTGGCGGCTTGCCAAACAATACTGACATCGGTAAATCAACTGGTTTTGCATCGAAGTGTTTGTCGTTAACCAGTAAATGTTTTTCGTCAGTCGCTTCACCCACAACAGCGTAAGCCGCGCGCTCGCGTTGGCAAATCGCCTCAAAGAGCGGCAAATCTGCCGGTGCAATCGCCAACACATAACGCTCTTGCGATTCGTTACACCAAATCGCCAATGGGCTCATACTAGGCTCATCGTTGGGCACATTGCGCAATTCAAATTTGCCGCCGGTGCCGCCGTCTTTTACCAACTCAGGGAAAGCGTTAGACAAACCGCCTGCGCCTACATCGTGAATAAAGGCGATGGGGTTTTTGTCTCCCAACTGCCAGCAAGCGTCGATCACTTCCTGACAGCGGCGTTCCATTTCCGGGTTTTGGCGTTGTACGGAAGCGAAATCCAAATCTTCAGACGAAGATCCGGAAGACATAGAAGAAGCAGCACCACCACCGAGGCCGATCAACATCGCCGGGCCACCGAGCACTACGAGTTTGGTGCCCGCGCCAAACGGCGGCTTTTCGATATGTTCAGTTTTGATGTTGCCGTAGCCACCCGCCAACATAATTGGCTTGTGGTAACCGCGACGCTCGCCGTCGAAGTTCTCTTCGAAAGTACGGAAATAACCGCAAATGTTCGGGCGACCAAATTCGTTGTTAAACGCCGCGCCGCCAATGGGGCCTTCAATCATGATATCGAGCGCATTGACGATGCGGTTTGGCTTACCATAATTCTGTTCCCAAGGTTGTTCGAAGCCCGGGATTTGCAAGTTGGATACGGTAAACCCGTTCAAACCAACTTTAGGCTTGGAACCACGCCCTACGGCGCCTTCGTCGCGAATCTCGCCACCCGCGCCAGTACCAGCGCCAGAGAACGGTGAAATGGCCGTTGGGTGATTGTGAGTTTCAACCTTCATCAATATATGAATAGGTTGTTGGGTGTATTCGTAGGCTTTGGTTTCCGGGTTTGGGTAAAAGCGCCCTGCTTCGTGGCCAACCACTACCGCGGCGTTGTCAGCGTATGCCGAAAGCACATCTTCACCGCCCACTTCGTTAGTGTTCTTGATCATTTTGAACAGACTACGCTGCTGCTCTTCACCATCGATAGTCCAGGACGCATTGAAGATTTTGTGACGGCAGTGTTCAGAGTTGGCCTGCGCAAACATCATCAACTCTACGTCGATAGGATTGCGCCCCAGTGCGGTAAAACTTTCTACCAGATAATCAATTTCGTCTTCTGCTAATGCCAAACCGAGGGACTTGTTCGCATCCGCCAAGGCAGCCCGGCCACCACCAAGAATATCCACAGAGGTTTGTTGCGCCGGTTGCTGCTGGATAAACAGCTGCTCCGCCGCTTCCAGGCGATCAAATACAGTTTCCACCATTCGGTCATGGAGCAGCGCTGCAATTGCCGCGCGATCTGTTGCCGAAGCTCCAGTTACATAGTAGGCAATACCGCGCTCAAGGCGTTTTACATTTTCCAGACCCGTGTTTTTAGCAATATCGGTTGCCTTGGAGGCCCAGGGAGAAATAGTCCCCAAACGCGGCACCACTAAAAACAGCTCACCTTCATGACTGGCTTCTTTCTCTGCTTTGGGGCCGTAAGTCAGTAATTGCGTGAGGACTTGCTGTTGAGCATCACTTAACGGAGCGGAAACATGGGCAAAGTGGACAAATTCCGAACTAACACTTGTGACAGCAGGAACGCGTTGTTGCAGGCTGGACAGGAGTTTTTGGGTACGGAAGCTTGAAAGAGCGGGAGCGCCACGCAGGATTAACATAGTGGGAAGAGCCTCGGCATGGGTGATCATGGGTGGTAATTAAAGGGTAATGACAAAAGAGAGGCGCGCATTGTACTGGATTTACGCCCTGCCCGAGAGACTTTTTTCCCCTTTACCCGCTCTTCAAGCCGTATTCCCGAGCTTCAAACCAAGCCGTTTACGGATCCGGCTCAGGGCGACAGGGGTAATCCCCAAATAGCGTGCGATATCCACTTGCGTAAGCCGGGCCACCAATTGTGCGTCACACCCACAAAACATCTGATAACGCTCCTCCGCAGATAGACATAGGAGTTCGTATTCGCGCTGTTCTTTTTTCATCGCCAGCATGAGTAACTGTTTATTCATTAGCGCCTGTAACTCGCCGTTTTTATCGGCAGCACCCAGCAACTGCGCCTTAGGTATTTCCCGGACAACACAATCCTCCAGGGCGACCACAGAAAAACTATTCGGCCTATCGGCAAATAGCGCCTGCAAACTGCCAATGATTTGCCCCTCACGAATAAAGGACTTAATAAACTCCTTACCATCACGTGTTTCATAAAACGCTTTTACCAAGCCCTGCTCGATAAAAAATAAATTGGATGATTCAGCATGTTGGCCAAATAAAAAATCGCCTTTGCGACGTGTTACGCGAACACCAAAACCAGAAAAAACATTATCAACTAACATATTTTATTAACTCAGGTTAATGCTGTACTTGCCTGTCTTTATTAAAGTGCAAACACACATTCAATGAAGAATCCCTTATGAACACTGCCAATAGAACCATTTTGATTACCGGTGGCACTTCCGGTATCGGCCTTGCACTGGTTAACCAACTCAGTAAAAACAATTGCATATTAGTCTTGGCGAGGTCCCATGAAAAAATGACAACCCTGTTTGGTGATCGCCACAACATTCACTGTTATTGCTGTGATTTAAGCGCACAACCAGACACTGAACGCACACTGGGAAAAATAATAAAAGAGCACCCAGACATCTCCATGGTGATTAACAATGCTGGCGTTCAATACACGCCTTTATTGATAGATGAAGATTTCGAACTCAAATCAATCAACGAGGAAATACAGGTAAATCTACAAGCCCCATTGTTACTCAGCGCAATACTCATAAAACATTGGCGGCAACATAATCAACCATCAGCAATTGTAAATATTTCATCCGCACTCGCAATATTTCCGAAAACCAGCGCCGCTGTTTATTGTGCAACTAAAGCAGCGTTATATAATTTTTCATGCGCATTGAATTATCAACTTGAAAATACTTGCACGCAGGTATACGAAGCTATACTACCGCTGGTTGATACACCTATGACAAGTGAACGTGCGGGTAAAAAAATATCGGCAGACACTGCGGCAGCAGAAATTATCGCGGGAATAAATAAAAGCAAAAAAATTATCTTTGTTGGAAAAGCCAAATGGATTCCGTTACTTTCACGAATAAGTCCAACGTTAGTATCCAAAATATTTAAAAAATATTGAACAACAAAAAAAGCATCGAGAAAAAGATTTTTAAAATAAAAAAGCCTGAAATATAGCCTGCACAAATTCAGCTTATAACAAAAAAATCTGAAATATTGCCGTATTTTTGTGCAGTTTTTTAACAAAAACTTACTTTTTGCCCCATTTCCATGCCCTTTTTGACCCTCAAAATGGCGTTAGATATCACATTTTTTAAGTTTTTTTCGACCGTTCGTCGGCCTTTACACTACGCCTGAAATCCGCCGAATCCCGCGCCATTACTAGCCCGATGGCAAAAAAGGTCAATTTTTCACCGAACGACTAGCCTAATCCTGATCAGAAAACAAGCTAGGCACACAAAACAAGTGGTTATACCATGGCGTCGTATTTGCACGGGTCATTAATGGATTGGATTCGGCATGAATGCGCACACACGAACAGAGAATACCCTTTCGGGCGATGCAGTTCAGACCACCGGAGAAACCCCTTATGGAAATTCGCAAACCATCAGCGTTAGTGATTTTAAAATCCATAATAACGAGCCTTTTTGCGGGCTTGTTACTTACCGCCAGTAGCCTAGTACTGGTGCGTAGCACCCCTCCTACCCTACTGGAGAAGGTGCTTGAGTCAGGCGAATTGCACGTAGTATCGAGCAACGGTCCTACCACTTATTATGAAGGTCCTAATGGCCTTACAGGATTCGAATATAGCCTTGTAAAAGGCTTTGCGGATTCGCTCGGCCTGAAGTTGGTGTTGGAAAACAACACCGATACTAATTCCATGCTGGAAGGCGTGGTCGCGGGTCAATATCACTTTGCTGCCGCCGGATTAACTGCGCAGGAAAGCCGGGGTAAGCCGCTAAGCTTTGCTGCACCTTTTATGCAGCTAACCCAGCAGCTGGTGTACAACAATCGTTTGCCGCAGCCCACCAGCGTTAAGGACCTTGCGAATCGAGAAGTGCTGATCCTTGCCAGCGAGTCCCACAGCGCACGCGTTAAAGCCTTGCAGGGTGCCTTTCCGGAGTTGCAGTGGCGTGAAGTCGTCAACGCAGAAATGATCGATTTGCTGGAGATGATCAACAAAGGTGAAGCTGACTACGCCATTATCGATTCCTCCATTTACTCGTTGAATCGCTACTCCTACCCCAAGGCGGAGCTGGCATTTGACGTGAGCGACCCCCAACCGGTCGCCTGGGCATTTCCTCACAGCAGTGATACAACATTATTTGATGCGGCACAGGAGTATCTGCAATCAATTAAAGCCG
>JACCEA012029239.1_pt1 | contig 10945 bp, 1 predicted proteins | sample 7449851 | NCBI WGS metagenome assembly JACCEA01 (sample SAMN15323453, study PRJNA562643) | freshwater metagenome | isolation source: river surface water | place: USA:Blue River Watershed | collected 2017-08-18 | reverse complement strand
GAAGATGTAGCGCTACCTGTCATGTTGTTAGTACATGAAGTAGTGTTGTTAGTTGCGATAACCATGTAAGTACCTGCAGTGTGTGCACCGAAAGATATCGGGCCACCTGTACCTGCAACCGGAGTGCCTACTGCACCTGTAGCGGTATTGTAGAGCTGGTAGCTGATACCTGTGTTAGAACCACTGAGGTTGATCGTAGAACCTGTGCTTCCGTTGCAGTATCCACCACCACCAGTTACAGTGTAAGCTGTAGGGAGCGGGTTAATAACGATTGAAGCACCACCAGTCATCATTGCAGAGCAAGAAGATGTAGCGTCAGCAGCCATAACTGTGTAGTTGCCGGCAACTGTCTGAGGACCAAAGTTGATCATACCGCCGGTACCTGCTACAGGAGCACCTACTGCGATAGTACCAGCCCTGTAGAGTTGGTAGTTAACACCAGAAGTAGAACCGCTGAGCATTACGTTAACACCCTCGCCGCCAGCGCAGTAGCTGCTGGTAGTTGTTACCACAGCATAAGAAGAAGGCGTAGTGTTCATAACCACAGTTGCAGAACCTGTCATAGCGTTTGTACAACCGGTTGTGTTGTTAGTAGCAAGTACTGAGTAAGTACCTGCAGCCTGAGCACCGAATGTGATTGCGGCGCCAGTACCTGCAACAGGTGAACCAACCGCAGTAGCACCATTCATAAGCTGGTAGCTGATACCAGTATTAGAAGATGCAAGACCAACAGCAACACCTGCAGCACCGTTACAGTAGCTACCACCACCTGTTACTGTCTGAGCAGCAGGGAGTGCATTTACAACAACAGTTGCAGCACCAGTCATATTCTTAGAACATGAAGTAGAAGGATCGTTAGCAACAACCATGTAAGAACCAGCAGTTGTAACAGGAGCGAAGTCGATGTTCGAACCTGTACCCAGCATTGGGAATCCTACAGGAGTTGTACCGTTCATAAGCTGGTATTCAACACCAGGAGTAGAACCACCGAGGGTGATCACAACACCAGGCTGACCAGCGCAGATAGAAGCGCTACCAGAAACTGTGTAAGAAGAAGGAAGCGCGTTGATACCTACTGTAGCGCTACCAGCCATTGCTGCAGAGCAAGAAGTGCTGTTGTTTGTAGCGAGGACAGTGTAAGTACCAGCGGTTGTTACGTTACCGAAGCTGATCTCAGCACCAGTACCTGCAACAGGAGCACCTGCAACTGCACCACCTTTGTAGAGTTGGTAAGAGATACCTGTGTTAGAGCTAGAAAGACCGATCTCAACACCAGCACCACCTGCGCAGTAGTCACCACCACCTGTAACCACCTGAACTGTAGGAGGCAGGTTAACGATGAGGTTAGCAGTACCGTTCATGAAGCTTGTACAGCCAGTGAGCGTGTTAGTTGCAGTAACCATGTAAGCACCGCCGTCAGTGATAGCACCGAAAGTGAGCGGACCACCGTTACCAGCTACAGGAGCGTTCACAGGAGTTGTACCGTTCATGAGCTGGTAAGTGATACCGTTGTTAGATCCGCTAAGGCTTACACCTGAAGTGCTACCCTGGCAGATGCTACCACCACCAGATACGTTGTATGCAGTAGGCAGCGCGTTGATACCGATAGTTGTAGAACCAGACATTGTCCTTGAGCAACCTGTGAGTGCATTAACACCAACTACTGAGTAAGAACCAGGAGTAGTGAATGTACCGAAGTTGATAGAAGAACCAGTACCTGCAACAGGAGCACCAACTGCAGTAGAACCTACATACAGCTGATAGTTAACACCAGTAGCAGAACCGCTGAGTGCAACTGAAGAACCGAGGTCACCAGCGCAGTAGTTACCACCACCAGTTACAGTGAACAGAGCAGGCTGAGCGTTAACGTTAACGTTAGCTGTGCCGATCATGTTACGTGAACATGAAGTAGTAGCGTTTGTAGCGAGAACTGAATAAGTACCAGCTGAAGTCTGAGGACCGAAGCTCAGAGTGCTTCCGGTACCAGCTACAGGAGAACCTACAGGAGCAGAACCATTGTAGAGCTGGTAGTTGATACCAGTCTGAGAGTTGTTGAGGTAAACGTTAGCACCGGTTGCACCTGCACAGATAGTACCGCCACCTGCAACTGACTGAAGAACAGGCAGTGCGTTAGTACCGATGGTAGCTGTACCAGACATTGGACTCTGGCAGCTTGTGCTGATGCTTGTAGCAAGTACTGAGTAAGTACCTGTACCAGTGAATGTACCGAAGTCGATAGCAGAACCTGTACCGAGGATTGCAGTACCAGCGAATGCTGAACCATTGTAGAGCTGGTAGCTAACACCTGCAGCAGAGTTGCTGAGGCCTACAGAAACCCCTGTACCTGAACCAGCGCAGTAGTTACCACCACCTGTTACAGAATAAACTGCAGGCAGAGAGTTTGGCGTAACAACAGCAGAACCAGACATTGTTGCCATACAACCTGTAGCTGGGTTATAAGCTACAACTGTGTAAGTGCCACCAGTTGTTTTAAGACCAAAGCTAAGAGCCAGACCAGTACCTGTGAGGGCAGAACCTGAAGGAACTGAACCAACATACAGCTGATAAGAAACACCAGGAGTAGAACTGCTAAGACCTACGTTAACACCAGAACCACCGTTACAGAATGCACCACCACCAGTTACGTTGTAAGCAACAGGGAGGCTGTTCATGATAACAGATGCGCTGCCAGTCATGTTGCTGGTGCAACCTGTTGAAGCGTTTGTACCAGAGATGTAGTAAGTACCAGTTGTTGTGTAAGTACCGAAGTCAAGTGCAGCACCTGTACCAGCGATAGGACCACCCACTGCGAGTGAACCGTTGTACAGCTGGTAGTTGATACCTGCGTTTGAACCGCTGAGGCCGATGTTAACACCAGAGCTACCAGCGCAGTAAGCACCACCACCTGTTACGTTGTAAGTAGTAGGAGCTGCGTTAACAGCAACTGTAGCAGTACCTGTCATACTGTTAGAGCAGCCAGTAGTATTATCAGTACCAAGAACCATGTAAGTACCAACTGCAGTCTGAGTGCCCATGCTGATAGCTGAACCAGTACCAGGTACAGGAACACCAACAGGAGTAACACCATTGTAAAGCTGGTAATTAACCCCGGTAGCAGAGTTGCTGAGACCGATAGTGATACCTGCAGTACCTGCGCAGTAAGTAGAACCAGATGAAGTTACTGTCTGAGCAACAGGCAAGCTGTTGATAGTGATCGTAGCAGCACCTGACATGTTCTTAGCACATGCAGTAGAAGAATTAGTAGCGAGTACTGTGTAAGTACCTGATGCTGTGAATGTACCGAAGCTAATTGAAGAGCCGGTACCAGGAACAGGAGAACCTACAACAGCAGCACCGTTGTAAAGCTGATAAGCAACACCGCTTTCAGAACCAGCGAGACCGATAGTGATACCTGTACCACCTGCACAGTAGTTAGTGCCTGATGAAGTAACAGCGTACACAACAGGGAGCGGATCGATAGCGATAGTAGCGCTGCTTGACATGTTACGAACACAGCCAGCTGAAGATGTAGCAACAACTGTATAAGTACCAGCAGCAGTTTTGTTACCGAATGAAACAGGAGAACCTGTGCCGCTTACTGCAGTACCTACAGGAGATGAACCCATGTAAAGCTGGTAGCTTGCACCTGCATCAGATCCGGTAAGACCTACTGCGATACCAGCACCGCCAGCGCAGTAGCTAGAGCCTGAAGAAGTAACAGAGTAAAGAGTAGGAAGCGCGTTGATACCAACTGTTGCACTGCCTGACATGTTGCTTGTACAACCTGTTGAAGTATTAACAGCAGCAACGGTGTAAGTTGCAGCAGTTGTGTAGTTGCCGAAGCTGATCGCAGAACCTGTACCTGCAGCACCACCAACAAGAGCAGCACCATTGTAAAGGTTGTAAGTAACACCAGCCTCAGAAGAAGCAACACCAAGCGCAACACCTGTTCCACCTGCACAGTAGTTACCTGTACCTGTTACAGCATAAGCAGTAGGGAGGGCGTTAACACCGATAGAAGCAGAACCAGACATTGTGTTGACACAGCTAGTAGTAGAGTTGGTCGCGTAAACAACGTAAGTACCTGCTACTGTCTGAGCACCAAACGTAATTGCAGAAGATGTACCATTCACTGTTGTAACGAGTGTAGCGCCACGGTACAGTTGATAGTTTACACCAGATTGTGAACCAGAAAGGCCGATAGCCACACCTGTGCTACCAGCACAGTAGTTACCACCACCTGTTACGTTGTACGTAGTTGGCAGTGGGTTAACGTTGATGGTAGTTGAACCCGACATTGTAACGTTACAACCTGTTGTAGCGTTAGTAGCGAGGATGGTGTAGAGACCCGCTGTAGTGTAAGGACCATAAGTCAGTGTTGTACCTGTACCAGGGAGGATCGCGATAGCGATACCGTCGCGGAACAGCGTGTAGTTGATGCCGGTATTGCTACCGCTGAGGGTAACTGTAAGACCCGTAGCACCGTTACAGATGTTTCCTCCACCGCCCATTGAATAAACAGTAGGCAATGCATTGATAGAGATAACTGCAGAACTTGACATAGCTGCAGTACATGAAGTTGAAGTATTTGTAGCGAGCACTGTGTATGTACCCGCAGCTGTGTATGTACCAAGTGAAATTGCTGAACCTGTACCTGCAACTGTAGTGACCAGAGTTGTACCTGAGTACAGAGCATAGTTAACGCCGGCCTGAGAACCATTGAGCCCTATTGTTGAACCTGCACCACCTGCACAATAAGCACCACCACCAGTAACAGTGTAAACTGTAGGAGTAGGATTCTGAACCACGGTTGCAGTTCCTGTCATTGGCGAAGTACAAGTTACAGAAGGTGAACCACCTGTAATTGTGGCAAGTACAGAGTAAACACCGCTCGCGGTTTGATTACCGAAAGAAAGAGCAGAACCAGTACCTGTAAGCGCGCTACCAACCGCAGAAGATCCGTTGTAAAGCTGATAAGATACACCAGAAGTAGAGGTGCCGAGACCAACTGCAACACCAGCTGCACCAGCACAGAATGAACCGCCGCCGGTAACTGCAACTGCAGGAGCAGGGTTAACAGTACCAACTGTTACTGTACCCACCATTGCGTTTGTACAACCTGTTGCTGAATTTGTAGCAAGAACAGAGTACGTGCCTGTTGCTGTAATGTTACCGAAGCTAAGAGTCGCGTTAGCACCTGCTGCAGTAGTTGCAGTAGCTGCACCGTTCATCAGGTTGTAAGTGATGCCAGCAGCACCGTAGCCAAGACCTACCGGAACACCAGTACCACCAGTACAGTAGTTACCACCACCTGTTACGCCATAAGCCGTAGGAAGCGGATTGATAGCCACAGTTGCAGTACCAGCCATTGTAAGCTGACATCCAACACCCGCGCCCGGGTTAGCGATAGCATAATAAGTACCAGCCATTGTCTGAGTACCGAAGCTAACCGGAAGACCTGTACCCGTTACAAGGCTACCCATAGGAGTAACACCATTGTAAAGTTGGTAAGAAGCTCCTGCATCTGAAGAGGTCAGGTAAATAACAGGAGCTGTTGCTGTGCTGCCTGCGCAGTAAGCACCGCTGCCACCGATGGTATAAATTGTAGGAGGCGCAGTGGTTGATATTGTTGTCGTAGTTGAACTAGCACGAGTACAGCCTGTTGAGGTATTTGTCGCAACTACTGAGTAGATGCCAACCGTGGTAAACATACCGAAACTGATAGCAGAACCTGTGCCTGCAACCGGTGAACCTACTGTAGATGCACCATTGTAGAGCTGGTAAGTGTTACCGGTAGTTGAAGTAGAGATACCCACTGGCTGCCCTGTACCGCCCGTACAGTAGCTACCACCTCCTGTCATGGAGAATACTGCTGCGGCACCCGTAACAGTGAAGGTTGCAGTGTTGCTGCTTGAAACCGCAGTGCTACAAACTCCATTTGATATTGAGTTTATTGTAACCGTAGTAGAACCTGAGGCAGTGATAACTGAACTTGGAATTGTGAACGTACCAGTGCTTGCACCCATTGTGAGCGTAGCTGTATTACCGGTAGAAGAACTTGCACCGCTCATTGAATAAGTAACAGTGAACGTTCCTGTGCCCAGAGATGTGCTGTTGACAGTAACTGTGTTACCATTGCCAAAGCAGATAGTTGGAGCAGAAGGCGACGTAAATACCGAGATATTCGGGTTGCTACCTACGTTAAATGCGGCAGTATTGCTGCTTGAAACAGAAGTAGAACAACCTGAAGCTGTAGCCAACTGTGTAATAGTTACCGTAGTGGCACCAGCTGTAGCAAGAAGACCAGCAGGTATTGTAAATGTACCAGTAGATGAACCCATTGTGAGGGTTGCCGTATTGTTACTTGAAGTGTTGGCACCAGTGAGGTTGTAGGTAACTGTGAAAGTACCAGCTCCCATTGATGTTGAATTCACAGTAACGGTAGATCCTGAACCGGAACATGAGTTAGTAGCGGTAGGAGATGTGAAGCTGGAGATATTCGGAGTTAAACCGAGCACCATTGTTACCGGTGGTGTATTTACTGTAGTAGCACCACAGGTAACAGTATTACGATAATAAACTGTACCAGGAGATGTGATGCTTGGTGAATACGCAGTATTTGTTGCACCAGTAATGTTTGTGAAGCCAGTTGTAGGACTTGTTGTCGACATCTGCCAGTTGTAGCTAAAGTTTGCATCAGACATGTCAGTGTTGAACAAGTATCCTGTATAAGGATTACAAGAGAAGTTTGAGTAAGCACTTGTGACACCAGCAACCGGAGTGCCTGAGCAAGGAGGAGCGCCAGCGGCTGCACCACCAGTGATCACTACTTTGTAGTCGCGTGTTTCACCGTATGTAACAGCAGTTGTTATACAAGGTGAGATATTCGGGAACGGATTACCACCGCAGCAACCAGAGTAGTTACCTACGAGGCGCAGCCTGTGTGTTCCGTTAGTAGCCGTAGAAGGTATTGTGTAAACTACAGTGTTGAAAGGAGTACCCGTGAAGGTAGTGGTGCCTGAACTTGTAAGGCCACCACCAACACTTTCTGATGCTGAAAACACGCCATCATCGTTATAGTCTATCCAAGCCTGGCTTGAGTAACTGCCCCAGTAGCTGTTACCACCGATGCTAACTGTGTAAGTAGCACCTGCTGCAAGAGTCACAGTAGTTGACGCATAACGATCGGTATAGTTTGCACCACTCGATCCACAAGTACTGCTCGGGTCGTTGATAGCACCAGAAGTACCCACCAGATTCGCGATACTTACAGGCATTGAAAGACCGGAGCAAGAAGTAGCGTAAGCCGGTGTACAATAGGTAGGAGCGTTAAATGTAGTAGACACAGCTGCAGTAGATGCTGTTGCGCCAGAACCTGTACACGTAACCACACAACGGAATTGAGTAGCGGCAAAGATACCCTGTACTGTACATGTTGAGTACAATCCGTTAGGGATATTTGACCATGTAGTACCACCATCCGTTGAACGCTGCCACTGATAAGCAAGGCCGCCAGCAGCCGTAGTGCCTGTAAGTGACAAAGTGAATGTAGTAGTGGAGTTACCCGATGACGGAGATACTGCTGCTGTGCCTGCTGTAGGTGTGCCTGTACAAATAGCGGCACCGGTACCGGTAACAGCAATATTGTAAGCAGAAGCCAGACCACCACCTGTCACAGCGATATTTCCACTGGCTGCACCTGTGGCTGAAGGCATGAACCTTACATAAATGCGCCTGTTTGACAATGAACCGCCAGTGTAAACCACAGGCATTGCACTGCTTGTCCATGAAACACCATCAGTTGACAGTTGGAAACCTGATGGAGGAGTAAGAGTCAACGTGCTTGTAGCGGGTACCAGTGCGGTTGCACTCAAAAGGAATGAGCGAGGAGGCACTGAACCGTTTGGTGCAGTTGTCGAAACAACAGTAACCGGACCAAATGCAAGTGAGTTTGGTGTACCTGTTGCAGTAGCAGGAGGATTCAGGATGGTAACGCGGTAATCACGCGTTTCACCATAAGTTATAGCGGTTGTAGGACATGAAGACATTGAAGGATATGGTGAACCACCACAGCATCCGAAATAATTACCAACGATCCTCATCCTGTGTGTACCTGGATTTGCGCCCACAGGTATCACGAGAGACATCGGGTTTGCGCCGGAGGTAGCAGTACTTGTTATGGTTCCACCACCTACTGATTCTTCGATCGTGTATGTACCATTGTCATTAAAGTCAATCCAGATCTGTACAGAATAGTTTCCTGTATATGAGTTACCACCGATGTTGGCAGTGTAAGTTGTACCATTATATAAGGTAACAGACTGAGTAGCTGTTTTATCCTGATAGTTTGGTGCTGTGCCACCACAACCCGTGCTTGGGTCGGTAATTGCCGTTGATGCTACACCAACGAGTGAAGCTATACCGGTAGGCATACCGAAAGACGCACATGTTGTTGCATATGCCGGTGTACAGCCAGAAGAAGGAAGAGAGAAAGTAACCAGTGTTGATGAAGAAGTGGCTGAGCCAAAACTTGGACATGTTGTCACACAACGGAAATAAGTGTTAGCTGTAAGACCTGTATAAGTATAAGGATTTGTGTTCGCACCGGGAACATCTACCCAACCGGTTGATCCGTTTGGCGAACTCTGCCATTGGAACGTAAGACCACCGCCCGCACTTGCACCAGACAGAGTAAGTGTGATAGCTGTTGCAGAGTTACCTGATGAAGGAGAAGCACCAGCGGTACCTGCTGCAGGAGTTGCAGAACATGCCGCAGCGCCGCTACCTGACACAGCAACGGTGACAGCTGTTGAAAGCCCACCACCTGTGATAGAAACGTTTCCTGAATAAGAGGTAACTGCAGTTGGTGTGAAGCGAACGAGTACCGCAACACTTGTTACACTGTTACCTGTATAAGAATAAGTTAGAGATGTTCCCCACGTACTACCATCGGTTGAAACCTCGAAGTTAGCAGGAGCTGTAATAGTAAAGGAACTTGAAGGAGTGAGATAAATACCACTGAACGTGAAAGCAAGAGTAGAAGAAGTAGTGGAAGGGGTTACTGAACCGAACGAAAGAGAAGAAGGAGTTCTTGTTACCGTAGGTACTGCAGGAGTGATCACCACGTAACCATTACCAGTTCTAAAACCAGCAGTTGTAGTAGCACTCGAAACACCTGTTCCTCCTATGTAAGAAGAACCACCACAAGCACTACCAGCCCAAGCACCACCGGCGCCATACCAGCCGCCGCCACCGCCGCCGCCATAGAAGGTTGCATTGGCGGCACCACCCGCACCAAATGTACCAGCAGTTGCAGAGGAACCGGCAGCACCACCGGCAGTTTGTGTACCAGGGCCACCACAGTTTGCTGAACTATAACTACCACAGCTATTGCCATTGGAACCTGTGAGACCACCACCGTGACCACCGTCTTCACCACAGTTGTAGCCTGAACCACCACCGCCTGCACCAACCAGCAAACGGCTGGCCAGCGCAGTAGTAGTACTACCGGCAACCGTGCGGATATCTGAAGAACCACCGCCGCCTGCACCACCGCAGCCACCTGAAATGGAACCTGCGCCACCCTGTGCACCGCCACCACTGTTACCACCGCCGACTACCGCATATGAACCACAAGAACCTGCCGGTGGTTGCTGGCCTACATATATATATAGTACCTGACCGGGAGTTACAGCCAATTGGCCTTGGGCCCTACCACCTAAACCACCGATCTTGGCAGGACTGGTGTAGTTACCACCTTGGGCACCGGCCACATCTACGGCCAATAATGTCACACCGGAGGGTACTGTGTACGATTGTACACTTCCGGTGTAGTTGAAGGTGGTGGGCTGTGCCAACGCACCTACATTCCAGCCTACTAACAGGGTCGCCAGGAATGACAGATTTAAAAGGAAACGTTTTTTCATATCGGATTCTATTTAGTATTTATTTTCTTCTCGGATGCAGACTAAATTTATGTGTGTTTGTCTTGTTTTTTTCGTCAGAATTTTGTAGCAACCACTGTGGCATTTTATCTGATAATCAACCTATTCGAACTACCTTATCTCTGAAATCCTTTCCCAGTCTATATTCTCGTTTCATTTCCCCTGCCTATTCACTGTGTATCCATTGAATGGATACCCATTTCCTATCTATATGGGGACTCTAAAAATAAATTCTTTCACCTGATTTTAACAAATTTAATTGTTAATCCAAAGTTAACGCAATTTCATTTAAATGTATCTAGTGCTTAAAACGATGAGGGTCACTTAGTTGAGCTTACGGCCTGTAAGCACTTTGCCGCCAGCTGTGGGAGTGCCCGCACTGCTGCCTACCTGACTTTTACGGATCATGAGCTTTGCCTCGCCTGCACTACCGCAGCCATCGCACTGTACTTTATAAATTTTATTGTCGTACGTAACGTCACACACACCATTGTACCAATTGGAACCCTGGAGCGTGAAATGTTCGTTGGCGTAAACGCAGGCAAAAACGAATGAATTCTGCGGTGCGTCGAAACTGATATATAAGCTATCGCCTTTAACTTTCTCGCACACACCCGGTGTGAAGGCAGGAATAGTGAATTCAGTTACCTGCTGCAAGCTACCGTATGATACGACACCACCTTTTACAGAACTGCTACCACCCGGCGCTGTATAGCGCAGGATAAGCGGCTGATCGATATAGAACTGGATCTTCTTAACATCAGCCCTATCCTGATCGAGGCGATACTTGAGCGCCTTGGAGAAAGGGATATAATCAGCCGGATTTACCGGTGCGGCTGCGGTTGAAGGTTGTGTGTGTACCTTGTTGCTGCAAGCTGAAAACAGCATTACAGACAGAACAGGAAGCAGCGCGAGTATGAATTTTCTCATGAATTTGGCATTTGATTTTTATCGAATTATGAATTGTCGCAGGCTCAAGGGATTGCTATATTACTAATAAT
>JACCEA010949746.1_pt1 | contig 10947 bp, 4 predicted proteins | sample 7449851 | NCBI WGS metagenome assembly JACCEA01 (sample SAMN15323453, study PRJNA562643) | freshwater metagenome | isolation source: river surface water | place: USA:Blue River Watershed | collected 2017-08-18 | reverse complement strand
AGGATAGCCTTGATTTTTTATCCAACTACGGTAGATAAATCCATCTTTTCCTTCTTTCCCAAACCAATCTTGGCTACGTAAATTTTCATTTTCTTTGTTAGACATAATTCATTTTATAATTTTATTTGTCAACTAATATTGACAGAGGTCGATAGATATAATTTGTTAATAATTTATTTACAAGAAACTTTTTAAGTTATTAATTGATAATCAATTCCTTATAAAGTACAATTACTTATTCTTGGGTACCATTTTTGTAATACTTTGTTAGGTATTTCAATAAAAAGGTAAGAAAATTCTACCAAAAATCCGTACTTTTGTGTTGTTTTGCACCAAATTATAAATTTTGCAGGAAACAATTGCCAATTATTTAAATAAAAATAAACTTATGAACTTATTTGATACGTTGAACGAGGCTCTGACTGATGAAGTGGTATCAAAGATTGCCAAACTTTCTGAAGAAGAGCCAGAAAAAACTCGAAAAGCCTTAGATGGTATTTTTTATACATTAGTTGCGGGGTTGGTTCGTCGTACAGGTAGTATGATGAGTGTGACTATGCTTTTCAATCAAATTCAAAAAGGCAATCAAGGTGGCGAACTAATTGGAGACGTGATGTCGTATCTGACGAAGAAAGATAAATTAGAAAATATTCTAAAAGTTGGAGATGGACTTATCAGTCAGATTTTCCCTGCATACAAAAGCCCGTTGGTGAGTATGATTGGTATCTATGCAGGTATCAAGAAAAACTCTTCTACGATGTATTCGAGCCTTGCTGCACCAATTTTGATTGATGCTGTTAGTAAAGAAATTGATACGAGTAAATTGGATGTTGATGGACTAATTAGTTATCTAAGCGACCACCACGAGCCACTCTTCAAATTAGTACCTGAAGATTTACTGGAGAAAATGATTCCGCAATTAGGTTTGCAAGAATTACTTTCGCCAAAATTTGCTACCGCAAAAAAATCTGTTTCGGCCAAGCCTGCTTCTATCAAAGGGAAAAATACTACTCCAGTCGAAGAAGCAACAACGCCATCGAAAACTGTAGCTCCAGCCTACGAAGAAGAAGAAGAAACTACCAGTTCTCCATTTCCAGTTAAATGGTTATTGATTGGTTTAATTGGTGTTGCTCTAATTGCTGGCGGAATTTATTGGTATATGAATATCTATAAACCATCGCAGACCGAAGTTACTGAAGAGCTCGTAGTTGACTCTACAGCCATTCAAACCGATAGCTTAATAAAAACTGCCACCGATTCAGTAGCAGTGAAAGATACCACAAAAACTGCTACTCCTTCATTAACTTCAACCGAACAATACAGCACTTTTGGTGAAGGTCTAAGCATTTATTTAAACGACAAAAGTAAGCCAGTAGGCCAAATTTTTCCGATGACAAATGTGGCATTTATTAGAGGTTCACAAGCCTTAGATACGGAGTCGGATTTGATTATTGATGAATTGGCTGATTTAATGAATAAGTATCCAAAATTGCAGATTCAATTACAAGGGCACTCAAATAATGCTGTTGGAATGGATAATAAAACAATGGCTACTAAAAGAGCATTTGCAATCAAAAAGAAGTTATTGGTAAAAGGTATTGTTGATACACGAATTGATGCCATCGGCACTAACGGTGCTGGAAATGGGGCTGATATTAAAGTAGTTGCAAAATAAGCTGATTTACAGATAAATAGAAAAAGCGTGAAGGGTGACTTTCACGCTTTTTTGCATTTAAACGAAGTGTAACTTTGTTTAAAAATTATAAAATATACTGGCTCAAATCTCGGTTTTTGACTAAGCCCGAAAGACGTTGAGAAACTAATTCTTTGGTGATTGTGATGGTTGAGTCCATGACGATATTATCGGGTACATCAAACATAATTTCGTTGAGCAAATGGCTCATAACCGTCTGGAGTCTTCTTGCACCAATGTTTTCTACTTCACTATTGGCTTCAAATGCGATGCGGGCGAGTTCACGAAGTGCTTCATCTTCAAAAGTGAGTGTTACGCCTTCGGCTTCGAGCATGGCAATGTATTGCTTGGTGAGAGCATTTTTGGGTGCTTTCAGAATCTGATAAAAATTATCTTCAGTGAGGCTCTCCAGCTCTACTCTGATTGGGAAACGCCCTTGCAACTCAGGAATCAAATCAGAAGGCTTCGATACATGAAACGCTCCCGCCGCTACAAACAATATATGGTCGGTTTTTACAGTTCCGTGTTTGGTATTTACGGCACTTCCTTCAACTATTGGAAGTAAATCTCGCTGTACACCCTCTCGGCTTACATCGGCTCCCCCACCCGATTTTGCTCCACTATTGGCTATTTTATCAATTTCGTCAATAAATATAATTCCAAGATTTTCGGCTTTCCAGATTGCTTCTTCTTTTACCTCATCCATGTCGATAAGTTTTGCAGCTTCTTCTTCCAACAAAATCTTTCGAGCTTCAGCTATGGTAAGCTTGCGTTTTTTACCTCTTTTTGGCATCATTCCGCCCAACATTTCCTGAATATTCATCATCGACATATCATCAATTGGCCCACCCATCACTCCTATGTTAGGCATTCCAGCTGCTTGTACATCAATTTCAACCTTACGGTGGTCGAGTTCGCCATTGCGAAGTTTTGAGCGGAAAGCCTCACGGGTTTTCTCGTTCAATAATGATTCGGTGTAGTCTTCGATTTCTTTTTTATTTTCTTCAATCACGAAACCAGTCTCTTTTTGGTCTTTTACGGGCGGAATCAGAATATCTAAAAGATGGTCTTCGACAACTTCCAAAGCTTTAGCTTTTACGGTTTCTTTCTTAGCAAGCTTCACCATATTAACCGACTGCTCAACCAAATCACGCACCATGCTTTCGCAATCACGACCTACATAGCCTACTTCGGTGAATTTAGAAGCCTCAACTTTTACAAATGGTGCATCGGCAATTTTTGCCAGTCGGCGAGCTATTTCGGTTTTACCAACTCCTGTAGAGCCTATCATTAAAATGTTATTTGGAATAATCTCAGACACCATTTCGGGGGCGGCATTCATTCTCCGCCAACGATTGCGAAGTGCGATAGCCACATTTCGCTTGGCTTCCTTTTGACCGATTATATATTTATCGAGTTCGTTTACGATTTGTTGTGGTGTAAGGTTTTCTATCTTTTTCGACATTCTGAATTAAATCTTGTGCTTAATTGTATTAAATTTTGGTTTGAATTCACTACACAAAGGTAGCTTTCGTAGTGATAAAACAAAATAGATGTTAGAAAGTTTGTTGGAAGCTGATTAGGTTGAAGAGTGAGTAAAATAAAAAAACAGAAACCACAAATGTAGTTTCTGTTTCTGTCAAATAAACCTCTGATAATAAACTTACTACCAAAGATTCTTACTCAAAAAAATACCTTTTGCATGAAAATGAATTTCATGCGGTCCACTCAAAAGACAAGGCTTACTCAATTTATAATTAAAAACATTTAATTATGCATAACGATAAATTTGTCACTCTTCATCTTTCGACCGTTGACAGAAAGTTGAAAAAAGTAGGTTCCTTCCATCCATGTAGAAGTACTTACTTTAATTTTATTTTCATTACTTTCTAAACCGTAAGAGGCAATAACCGTACCAGATACATTGAAAAACACCAATTTTGCTGATGGTAAGCTCTCTGGTAAATTATAATCAAGCGTCAGGTGGTCATCGGCTGGATTTGGGTATAATGCCGTAATTGTAACCTTGCTGAAATCATCATCAGGCAAAATAGTAGCACTTTCGCACTTACAAACTTTATCTTTAAATACACCTTCTTTCACTGGTGTAATTTCGGTTAAAGTTAGTTCACGCTTCATACTCAGAGTTTTGGTCTTACGGTCACGAGCAGCTACGAAATACGTTCCTGCTTGCGAAGGAGTGAAAACCGTACCTGTAGCAATTGGCTTGGTAGCATTTTCATTGTCAAACCATACTACATCTGTTCCTTTAGCGGTACTAACTACACTGAATGTTGGAATCTCATTGCCAGTAGCAAATGTTTCTATCTGGTTTAAGACCAACGGAGCTTGGACTCCTTGAATATTACAATTTGGAGCATTTACGATTTTACTACTGCTACATTTACCCGAAATATCAGTAGCAACTAAAGTAACGTTTGGCATAAATGCTGGAATATTTTCGATGGTGTAAAAGCCATCTCCGTTAGCTACCACATAACCTGCACTGGATTGTAGAGGTAGGCGATTGAGGCGTTTGAGATAATCTACTGCCGTAGGCATACCAATATTTGAAGTGGCCAGGTATGCTTGCTGAACGATACTCCAATCATCATCTAATAGTTTTACCCTAATATTGTAACTATCAATTTTCTTGTTACAATAAATTGAATCTACAACAATTTTAGGCCCCGAACACCCTTCAATGATGATGGGACAACAGCTACCAACATTACAAGTGCCTACAAGTTTAGAAAATGTATATTCTCCACCCTTCAAAACACTTAATGAACTATCTTTATTAATAATAGCTACATCGGCAGGAGTACTTTTTGTAATTTCTTCATAAACTCCCGATGATACATTCTTGTAGTACCATTTTACACCGCTATATTTCTGGAGTGTTACTTTGTAATTTTCGCCTTTTTTCAGTGAAATAGGCACACTTACACAACTTACACCATAATCATCACCACCATCGGCTCCGTTGCGTGCTTTTATATCTCGTTCTTTACCATTCTGACGCCAAATATAAGAAGTTAGGTACGACAATCCTTGTTGTAGAACTTTTGCCTTTACGACAAGTTTGATAGTTTCACCACCATTAACGTTGCCCACACCCCACAAGCCACTGGTTGATTCAAACGCACCTTTATCTGCATAAAAGTAAACAACTTTCAAACTACTACTTATCAAAGTTTGAATTTCTACACCCGTGGCAGCCCTGCTTCCTTTATTAGAGATTATGGTTGTAAAAGTAACGGTTTCGTCGATTTGAGGATTATGGTTATCTACGGCCTGAATCAATTCTAATCGACTTTCATCTACTAAGTCTGCAAAATTCACATGCTCCAAAGTGATTGTTTGGTCAGCAAAACAAGTTTCTGAGTTATAAACACGCACTGTATAAGAGGTAAAATCAACAGGATTTGGTAAGCCTTTGATGACCACTTCTTTTTTGGTAGGGTCAAGAATAGTAGCCTTGGTATAGGTCATATCTGCTGTTCCCTTTTCAGAAATAGAATAACGTCGAGCATTCTGAATGTTCGATAAAATAAGCTGAGCGTCATTGGTGTTTGCCTGTGTAACATCTACGCTTCGGAGTGTAAAGACAGGCGGAAAACAATCGGCTTTTGCTGGTTTTCCTTTTGGTTTATTCAATCGTGCATTTGTACCATAACTACTCGAACCCAACAAGACCAAACCCGAGAATAGTAGTACAGTTACGAAGACATTACCAAAGGTTTGCTTTAGTAAACCTTTAATTTTTTTCATAGAGTAATCAACTCAATAGCATTTATAGAAACTCAATAGCTAAATTTTCTTAGTAGAAAACTGATATTTTCAGAAATGCTTTTAGCACTTTTGAAAATTAAAAATGGGGACATCAGGAATGGTCGTAAATGATACCGCAAGATAAGAGTTTTTTCTGAAAAAATTATTAAACGAGTACATTTTTTACGAGGTACACGTATTTAGAGTAAAAAAACTCGATATTTTGCCACAAACATTTCTGATTTCTATACTATTAAGATACGATATGTATCAATTTTTAGATTTCATTTTTGTTTGTATGATTTTAAGACTGCATTTCTGATAAAAGGTAACAAAAAGAAGAACTTTTTTATGTTATCCCCGATGGTGTAGTTTTCTAAAAAATCATTTCACATAGCAATTTAAAAGTATAAAACTGACATTTTGAAACTAATAAAAATATCAATTCTATTATTTAACCTAAGCCCAGCCCACTATTTTTAGTGAGCTGGGACAGGCTATTGTTTGTATTTTAAACTTAGGCAATTAGCCTATGTAATTGAAGATTAACTTACTTCGTTTTGGTAATTGTTGCAGGTTCGCAATATCCACCAGGGCATCCACAATCTGTCTTAGTCAACGTTGCTACACGGTCAATCGTACAACCATACGAGTTTTTGATTCGTACTGCGTAATCTTGAGATGCAGTAGTTGGGTTAGCCAAGTTACTTGCAAATACACCACCAGAGTATGGTTTAGTTAAGATTGGTAATGTTGTACCTGTGATTGTGCTACCTGTGTTGTATTGAATTACCTCGTCAGAGTTACGGTATCTTGTCAAAATCAACTTAGCATTGTTTTGAGATACAGTACCGATACAAAGTGAGTTAACAGCGATAACTGTTGCCACTGGCTTAGGGTCGATAGTTACAGGAACTCCTGACATACCTGACTCACAACCTGTTCCTGGAATTGACTGAGATACATAGAAGTATGTCAAACCAGCGGTTGCCGTATTAGGTGTTGGAGCAGTTGTTGACGTTGCACCACCGTTATACCAGATAATTGTATTACCAGCCTCACCCGTTGCTGTAAGAGCTGTTGCGGTTGCATCTTGACAGTATTTCACACTTGCCACTACTGGAGCAACTGGTGTACGGTTTACAGTTACGACAGCGTCATCACGATTCGATTCACAACCAGTTACGTTATCTTTTTGGCTAACATAATAAGTTGTAGTTCCTACTGTGTTGGTTAGAGGTGTTGGAGCTGCTGTTGAGCTTGTACCACCTGTCGATGAAGTACCATACCATAGGAATGTATGTTGTGCTGCACCTGTTACTGTAAGAGCTGTTGCTGCTACACCTTGGCAATACGTTTTATCCGCTGCTACTGGCGGTAGAGGTTTTGCATTAACTGTTACAACCAATTCGTTGCGATAAGACTGGCAGCCTGTCACATCATCCACTTGCGTTACGTAGTATCTTGTTACACCCGCTGTTGTTGGATTATAGATTGGTGTTGTAGTTGAAGATACACCACCTGTAGAAGCATTTCCGTACCATAATAAATGATTTCCATTAAGAGCTGTTGCTACGAGTGTTGCTTGTGGGTCTTCTGCACAGAATGTCTTATTAGCTACTACTGGTACAATTGGAAGTGCATTTACAACAACCACAACAGATGTACTTGCTGAACATCCTACACCATTTGTTACTGTTACGTTATAAGTACCTGCGTTAGCCAATGTTGCACTTGCAATAGTTGGGGTTGCAGTATTGCTTCCTGTAAAACCAGATGGTCCACTCCATGTATATGTTGTTGCACCTGCTGGTGTTGCGGTCAAGTTAATAGGGCTTTCAGCACAAACTGGGCTATTAGATGCCAATGTTGGAACTGGAGTAGCACGAATCTCAACTGGAATTGTTGCACGGTTCGACTCGCAAGTTGTCAAATCATCTTTTCTACTAACATAGTAAGTTGTAGTTCCTACTGTATTTGTTGGAGCAATATCTGCCGTTGTAGCACCTGTTCCACCCGTAGAATTTAAACCATACCACAACACAGTAAAGCCTGTATTACTACCTGATACTGTCAAGGTAATAGGATTTGAGTTTTGACAAGCAGAAACTGGAGCTGTTGTTGGCGGTAGTGGTTTTGCATTAACTGTTACGACCAATTCGGCACGATTAGACTCACAACCTGTTAGGCTAACTTGTTGAGCTACATAATAACGAGTAACCCCTGCTGTTGTTGGATTATGGAATGAAGTTGTTGTTGACGAGACACCACCAGTTGATGAATTGCCATACCACAATAATACATTTCCATTAAGTGCTGTTGCAGTAAGATTCGCTTGTGGGTCTTCAGCACAGAATGTCTTGTTAGCTACTACTGGAATAACTGGTTTAGGATTAACAATGACTGCTGTTGTGGCAGTTGCCGAACAACCTACACCATTTGTTACTGTCACTACATAGGTACCTGCACTCGTAAGAGCCGCACTTGCAATCGTTGGATTAGCAATATTTGAACCAGTAAATCCATTAGGGCCAGTCCAAGCATAATTTGTTGCACCTGCTGGTGTTGCTGTTAAGTTAATAGGGCTTTCTTCACAAACAGGGCTATTAGATGCAAGTACTGGAGTTGGCAATGCTTTGATTTCGAGCGTAACAGTAACCGAGTCAGCACAATTTGGGTGGCCTTGTTCATAGGCTTTTAACTTATAAACATACGTTCCTACGGCAGTTGGAAGGGCAGTTAGAGCAAGAGCTGTTTCACCCGCAATTGCAGTTGTAGTTGGGTTAGAGGTCCCATTTGCATTATACCATTGGTAAATATATGTTCCGTTGGGTGAAGTCTGAGTATTTGTTGCTGCTACAGCATTGAAAGGTTTACTGAAACAAACCGACTGTGCTGTTGGTGCTACCAATACAGGTGGCTTACCAGCTTCAACTCTAATAGGGCAACATCCACCACTTGGACAGGCGTTTGGTCCAACTGTCATGCTATACGAATAGTCTCCTGTAGCAAATACAGTCAAAGAACCATCGACATTTAATCTAACTCCGTTTGTAGCGGCATTTGCAGCTGTCAATTCGGTTGTTCCTTTAAACCATTTGATACTTGTATAACTTGGTAATGTAATAGTATATTCGTCATTCGTACAATAATCGAATGGTGTTGATATACAAACCGAGCCAAAATCATCTTCGCCTGGTGTATTACTCGGATTCGTCACAGTAGTTGGACGCGAGTCAATATCATTTTCAACTTCTCCCGTTAGGTCAGCGGTTAAATACTTTACCCCTCTTGAAGAAACAGTTCCTGTTAAGGTCAATTTTATGTTTGTCTGGCCAACTGCCACATTTCCGAGCGTCCACTTTTTAGTTGCATTATCATATGTTCCGTACGATGCAACCCCAGTAACACCTGTAAGCCCTGCAGGGATTCCAACAGTATATTCAACGCCAGTAGCTGGCCCAGTACCTGTATTTTGCACAACTACATCAATTGTTACTGTTGAGCCTAATGCATAAAAACCCAAGTCAGGTGTTTTAACCACCGATACTTGAATATCAGGATATACTGGAGCAGTGTTAAAGTTAACATATTCTAAAGTAAATACTTGGTCATAATAACAAGTCGTATCAGCCTTGTACACCCTAATTGTGTATTGTGTACCCGCAGTATTTGTTGGAGTAGGTAATGTTTGTGATAAATACCCTCCTGTTAATGTTGATAATTTCGGAGTACCAGCAAAATTTGTACCAGTATAAGTTGCTCCGATGGAGTAACCTACACGGTCATCTCCTGCCAAAGCTCCTGAGATACGCATTTTGGCATCATTGGCCGTTGGCGAAGAGGCATCTTCTCCGATTATTGTGAAAGGGCCTGTACCTGTACACGGTACTGGAACCTTTTGTCCGTAAGTTGATTGGCTTACAAACAATAATAGCATACAGAACATCAAAAAGCATGACCAAATTTTGGTAAGCTTGAAGTTTGTAGGCTGAATGGTTAGTAAATTGTTTTCCATTTGATAAATTGAGTAATGTAAGTATATTTAATTGAGTTTGAGTGCTGTATTAGGTAATTAAGTGATACAGTAATTTGCTTCTAACCAACTTACAAAAACTGTACCACTTAATAATTTTTTATTTAGTTTTTACAACCGTTGCAGGTTCACAATATCCAGCTGGACAAGGACATACTGTTACAGTCATAGTAGCAGTAAAGTCGTTAGTACAACTTGTGATTGTATTCTTCAATCTAATTGTATAAGTAGCGGCTGTATTAGCCAATCCTGTTGCAAAAATTCCACCTGCTGGAACATTCACAAATGTTGGAGTTGCCGATATAGGCGAGCCATAAGCGACTTGGTCTGAATCTTTATATTTATTAAGCATCAACTGACCATTATTTTGCGAAATACTACCAATACACGAAGAAGGAATCACGGTAACTTCTGCCGTTGGAAGCGGTTTCACATCTAACCAGACTGTACGTGTAATCGAACAAGCTGGACTTGATGCTGATGTTATTGTCAATGTATAACCTGTCGGCTCAGTTGGATTTACAGAAATACTCGATGTCGTTGCCCCAGTACTCCATAAGAATGTAGCTGCATTAGACAGACCTGTTGGTGCAAGAACCGTCGTTGTTCCCGCACAAGCTGCTGGTGCAGTTAGCGTTGCCGTTGGTAAAGGGTTAATCGTTACGTTAACCGTTGCTGTTGACGTACAACCGCCTGTCGCTGAGGTTATTGTTACTGTATATACTCCTGCGGCAGCTGCTGTTACATTTGTTATTGTGGGATTCTGAGCATTTGATGTAAAACTATTTGGACCTGACCACGAATAACTTAAACCAGTTGTTATTGCAGCATTCGTGTTCGATGAGGTTAAGTTGACTGTTGACCCAACACATTTTACATCACCAGTAGCTGATGCAATCGGCGTTTGATTAACCGTCATATTAACCGTTGCTGTCGAGGTACAGCCCCCCGTTGCTGAGGTTATCGTTACCGTATAAATTCCACTCATTGCAACTGTTGCATTTGGTCGGCTTGGATTCTGTGCCGTTGATGTAAACGATGCTGGACCTGACCATGAATAACTCAACCCTGTTGTGATGGCTGCATTCGTATTCGATGAGGTTAAGTTGATTGTTCCACCTGCACATATCGCTGCTACGGCTGGGGCAGAAGCTATCGGTGTTTGATTAACTGTGACGTTTACTGTCGCTGTTGACGTACAGCCACCTGTCGCTGAGGTGATTGTTACTGTATAGACTCCACCTGAGGCTACCGTTGCATTCACTATGCTCGGATTTTGAGCAGTCGATGTGAAACTATTCGGACCTGACCATGAATAACTCAACCCTGTTGTGATGGCTGCATTCGTATTCGATGAGGTCAAGTTGATTGTTCCACCTGCACATATCGCTGCTACGGCTGGGGCAGAAGCTATCGGTGTTTGATTAACTGTGACGTTTACTGT
>JACCEA011300846.1_pt1 | contig 10951 bp, 11 predicted proteins | sample 7449851 | NCBI WGS metagenome assembly JACCEA01 (sample SAMN15323453, study PRJNA562643) | freshwater metagenome | isolation source: river surface water | place: USA:Blue River Watershed | collected 2017-08-18 | reverse complement strand
TGCCGGTGCCGGTGCAGGCGCGGGGAACGCGGCATGACAAGCTCCCAACCGCACCGCCTGGCCCGCTGGCGCGGCGGGCATCTGCCACCCGGCCTGCCCGCCGATCTCGTCCAGGGTCTCCGCCACGAGGTGCTGCACTTCGGCGATCTGGCCATCGAGGTGCCGGCGCCCGACGCCGCGCAAATGCAGGCCGTGGCGCGCCACGTGCGCGAGGCCGCGCGCCGCGTGCTGCAGCCGCTGCGGGTGTCCGAGGTGATCGGTCTCGTCGACCGGGCGGTGCACCGCCTGCTCGACGCCGGGGACCCGTGGCGGCAGCGCGCCGACGACCTGCTGCCCCGTGTGACCGGCTATGACGCCGAGATGGTGCGCCTGGGCCTGACCGCCTACCTGCACAACTTCCGCGCGCCGCAGCTGCACCGCTTCGTGGCCGAGGACTTCGCCAACCCCAAGGTGCTCGACGAGTTCCAGCCCTCCCCCCGAGGCGGGCAGGTGCGGGCGCTGGGCCCTGCACTGCTGGCGCACGGGTGGGCCGGCAACGTGCCGGGCCTGCCACTGTGGAGCCTGGCCTGCGGCCTGCTGGTCAAGGCGGGCAACGTGGGCAAGCTGCCCAGCGCCGAGCCGGTGTTCGCCTCGCTCTTCGCACAGCTGCTGGCCGAGGTGCATCCGCCGCTGGCCGACGCGCTCGCGGTGGTGTGGTGGAGGGGCGGCGAGGCCGAGCCGGCCGACACGCTGTGGCGCGAGGCCGAGTGCGTGCTGGCCTATGGCGGCCAGGCGGCGATCGAGCAGGTGCGGGCCCGCGTTCCGGCCACCACCCGGTTCCTGGGCTACGGCCACAAGCTCGGCGTCGCACTCGCGGGCCGCGAGGCGCTGGACCCGCGTCGGGTCGGCGACCTCGCCCGTCGGGTGGCCCATGACGTGGTGCGCTACGAGCAGCAGGGCTGCTACTCGCCGCATGTGGTGTACGTGGAGCGTGGCGGCCGCATTGACCCCCGGGGCTTCTCGCAGCGGCTGGCCGCGGAGCTGGCCGCCGCCGGAAGGCACCAGCCACGACCGGCCCTCGCGCTCGGCGAAGCCGCCGCGGTGGGCGCCTGGCGTGAGGCCGCGGAAATGCGCAGCCTGTCGGCGGCGGGGGCGGAGCTTCTGGGCGATGCGCAGTCGTCGTGGGCGGTGGCGCATGCCGAGGGCCCGCTGCCCCTGATGCCCAGCGCCGGCTGGCGCTGCGTACAGGTGGTGGCGGTGGAAGCGCTGGACACCGTACCCGGCCTGCTGGCCCCGCATGCGGCCCACCTGCAGACGGCCGCCCTGGCGGTGGCGCCGCAGCGGCTGCAGGCGCTGGCCGAGGCGCTCGCGCAGGCCGGCGTCACGCGCCTGTGCGCGCCGGGCGCGATGACCGCGCCCGAGGCCGGCTGGCACCACGACGGCGGCTTCAACCTCGCCAGCCTGGTGCGCATGGTCGACATCGAGGCCGGCGCCGAGCGCGCCAGCGACGCGCTGGCCGCCTACGCGCAGGAGGACCGCCCATGACGCCGCCCGCCGCGCCTTTCCTGCACCTGGAGCAGGTGGGGCTGGACTTCCCCGGCCTGCCAGGCGTACTGGAGGCCGTGGACCTGCACCTGGCGCCCGGCGAATTCCATTGCCTGCTCGGACGCAGCGGCTGCGGCAAGACCAGCCTGCTGAAGGTGGCCGCCGGCCTGCTGCCGCCCACGCGCGGGCGCGTGCGGCAGGACGGCGCTGGAGGCGTGGGCTTCGTGTTCCAGGCACCCACCCTGCTCGAATGGCTGCCGGTGGTCGACAACGTGCTGCTGCCGGTGTCGCTGCAGCGGCGGCTCACGGCGGCCGACCGGCAGGCGGCGCTGGCCCTGCTGGCCCGCCTCGGCCTGGACGGCCTGGCTGCGCGACGCCCGCGCCAGCTCTCGGGCGGGCAGCAAAGCCGCGTGGCCATCGCGCGTGCGCTGATCCTCTCGCCCGCGCTGCTGCTCCTGGACGAACCCTTCGCCGCGCTGGATGCCATCACCCGCGAGGAACTGCAGCAGGACCTGCTGCGCGCCTGCCGAGAGGCGGGCACCACGGTGCTGTTCGTCACGCACGACATCGTCGAAGCCGCCTTCCTCGCCGACCGGGTCAGCGTGATGGCGCAGGGGCGAATCGCCAGCCAGTGGGTGTCCGACCTGCCGGCGGGGCGCGACGCGGCCCTGCGCGCCAGCCCGGGCTTCGCCGCCTGGGGCGGCCGCCTGCGCCAGGCGCTGGACGATGCCCCGGAGCCTGCATGCGCCTGACCGCCGCCTCGCTGCTCCTGCTGGCCGCCCTGCTGGCCGCCTGGGAAGCGGCCTCGCGCCTGCTGGGGCTGCCGCCGCTGGTGCTGCCACCGCCGTCGGCCGTGGGGCAGGCGCTGTGGCGCGGCCTCGCCACCGGTTATTTCTGGCCGCACCTGGCGGCCACCGCCTGGAACCTCGGCCTGGGCGTGGCCATCGGCTGCGGCGTGGGCTTCGCGGCGGGCGTGGCCATGGCCGAATCGCGTCGCCTGCGGGCGCTGCTCTGGCCTTACGTGGTGGTGAGCCAGGTGGTGCCCAAGCTGGCGCTGATGCCGGTGTTCATCCTGTGGTTCGGGTTCGGCGCCACCTCGCTGGTGGTGATCACCGCGCTGATCTGCTTCTTTCCGCTGCTGGAGACCACCGCCACCAGCCTGCGCCAGGTGGCGCCCGAGCGGCTGGAGCTGTTCCGCCTGCTCGGCGCCAGCCGCTGGCAGACCCTGTGGCGGCTGAAGCTGCCGGCCGGCCTGCCCGGCGTGCTCGCCGGCCTGCGGGTGGCGGTGATGCTGGGGCTGGTGGGCGCGGTGGTGGGCGAGTTCATCGGCGCCTCGCGCGGGCTGGGCGCGCTGGTGATCGCGGCCCAGGGCTCCATGGACACGCCGCTGATGTTCGCGGTGCTGGCGCTCATCGCCGCCCTCGGCATCGCCGCCTACCAGCTGACCCTGTGGGTCGAACGCCTGCTGCTGCGGCGGCACGACCTCGCCTGACACCGCCAATCCACGACCACTTCAAGGGAGATTCCGAATGACGCGCACGCGCACCGACACGCACCGCACCTTCCCCCTGTCCCGCCGCCGCCTGCTGGCACTGGGCTCGGGCGCCCTGGCCTCGGCGGCCTTCGCCCAAGGCGCCTCCGCACCGGCCCGCCTGGACCGCGTGGTGGTGGCCGGCTGGAGCAAGCCGATCACCGAAGTCACCCCGCTGCTGGTCGACGCCGACAAGGGCTTCTACCGCGCGCAGGGCCTGGCGCTGGACTACGTGCCGGGTGCGGGCGGCGGCGACGCGATCCGCAACATCCTCAGCGGCCAGGCCGACGTGGCCTTCACCGACCCGGGTTCGCTTTTCGCCGCGCTGGACAAGGGCGAGAAGCTGCGCGCCCTCTACGACATCTATCCGCAGAACGTGTTCAACGTGGTGGCGCTGAAGTCCAGCGGCATCACGAAGCCTTCCGACCTCAAGGGCAAGCGCATCGGCGTCTACAGCCTGGCCAGCGGCACGCGGCAGAACCTGCTGGTGCTGCTGCACCAGGCCGGCCTGTCGGAGAGCGACGTGACCATCGTGGTCACCGGGCTGCTGAATTTCGCGCCGCTGATGCAGGGCCAGGTGGACGCCACCGCCGCCACCGACACCGGCCTGCTGGTGGGCCGCCGCCGCGGGCTGGGCGAGGTGAACGTGATCGAGGTAGGCAAATCGCTCAACGTCTCCAGCGACCTGTACGTGGTGCGCGAGGAGACCTACCAGCAGAAGAAGGACCTGCTGCGCCGCTTCCTGCGTGCTTGGCGCGACGCGGCGGCCTGGATGATCGCGCAGCCCGAGGAGGCGGCGCGCCTGGCGGTGAGCCGCGCCATCGACGGCAGCGACCCGGCGCTGAACCTGGAGATCATCCGCGCGCGCAACGCCTCCAGCGTGTCGCCGCTGACGCAGCGCCTGGGCCTGGGCGCGATGGACGTGGCCTCGCTGCAGCAGGCGGCCGACGTGTACCGCAAGCTGGGGCTGATCCAGAAGCCGCTGCGCATGGCCGACGTGGTGGCAGGCGACCTGCTGCCCGGTCGCTGAGAACGAAGGACGAGGACATTCCCATGGACTTCCAGGGCAAGGTGGTGCTGGTCACGGGCGCGGGCCGGGGCATCGGCGCGGCGATCGCACGGGCCTTTGCCGCCGAAGGGGCGGCGGTGGGCGTGAACTTCCTGCGCGACGAGGCATCGGCGCAGGCGGTGGTGGACGACTGCCGCCGCGCCGGCGGCGATGCGATCGCGCTGCGCGGCGACGTGACGGTACCGGCCGATGCGGCGCGCATCGTGGGCGCGCTGGTGGACGCGATGGGCCGGCTGGACGTGCTGGTGAACAACGCCTTGCGGCCCTACGCCTTCGACCCGGAGCAGCGGCGCGGCTTCGACGAACTGGGCTGGACCGACTACCAGTCGCAGCTGGAGGGCGCGGTGGGCGCGGCGCTGCACATGTGCCAGGCCGCCCTGCCCCACCTGCGCCAGCGCGCGGACGGGACGATCGTGAACCTGGCCACCAACCTGGTGGAACACCCGGTGGTGCCCTATCACGACTACGCCACCGCCAAGTCGGCGCTGGTGGGTTTCAGCCGCAACCTGGCGGCCGAACTGGGGCCGCAGGGCGTGCGGGTGAACTGCGTGGCGCCGGGGCTGGTGCATCCGACGCGTGGCAGCGTGGACACGCGCGCTGGCTTCCGCGACCAGCTGGCAGCGGCCACGCCGCTGCGGCGGCTGGCCCGGCCGGAGGACGTGGCGGGGCCGGTGCTGTTCCTGGCTTCGCCCTGGAGCGGCTTCATGACCGGGCAGGTGCTGCTGGTCGACGGCGGCCTGGTGATGCGATGACGAGGACGTTGCGATGAACGAGACCGACCTGCACTTCATGCCTGCGCCGGCCGGCGTCGCGGCTGGCGATGTGCCCGCGCTGGCACGTGGCGAACGCGCAGCCCGCGGCCAGGCGGTGTGCGTCACCGGCGTGCACCTGGACGACGGTCGCACGCTGCACTGGCTCGAGGCGCAGCACGCGCGTGGGTGGGTGGAGTCGGCGGCAGGCGCTGGCAGCATGCAGGCGCTCCAGTCCCTGTTCGTCCAGGCCCGCAACCTTGGCTTCGTGACGGCCGACGCGGCGCTGCTCGCCCTGGGTTCGCAGGCCGGCGCGCTGCCCCGTCTCTCGTGGGGCGAGTCGCCGGTGTTTGCCGAGGCCTCGCGCGTGCCGGCCGCCCGCCCGCTGGACCTCTACGCCATCCTCGACGACGCCGACCGGCTGGCCACCGTGCTGCAGGCTGGCGTGCGCACCGTGCAACTGCGGATCAAGCGCCCGCCGCGCCCCGATGCGGCCTGGCAGGCCACGCTGCGCACGCAGCTGGCGCGCAGCATCGCGCTGGCGCAGGCGCACGACGCGGAGCTGTTCATCAACGACCATGCGGACCTCGCGCTCGAACTCGGCGCAGGCGCCATCCACCTCGGGCAGGAAGACCTGCAGGCGCTGGGCGAGGCCGGCCGCACCAGCCTGCTGGGGCGCGGCATCGCGCTGGGCATCAGCTCGCACAGCGTGTGGGAGCTGTGCCGCGCCCGCGCGCTGGCGCCGCGCTACATCGCCTGCGGGCCGGTGTGGCCCACCACCACCAAGGACATGCCGTGGGTGCCGCAGGGCCTGGACAACCTGGGGTGGTGGTGCCGCCATGCCGGCGCGCCAGTGGTGGCCATCGGCGGCATCCTGGCGCCGCAGCAGGTGGCCGAGGCAGCGCGCAGCGGTGCCGACGGCGTGTGCCTGGTGCGCGGGCTCGGCGAAACCCCGGCGCAGACCCTGCCAGCGTTCGAGCAGGCGCTGCGTGAAGGCCGGCAGGGCGGGAAGTCACCGTCCGGCGTGGCGCTCACCCCGCAGGACTGGCCGCATCCGAGCCTGCCGGCGCCCGCGGCAGCTCCACGAGCCTGAAGGGCGGGCGGTCCGGCCAGGTCCGCATCAGCAGCGGGCGAGCCACGTTGTAGACCGGCGTGCCGTTGAGGGTTCGGCCCTCCGGCGCACCGCGGTGCGCGTGGCCGTGGAACACCGCGTCCACCGGGTACCGCAGCAGCGGGTCCTCCAGCCGGCTGCTGCCCAGGAAGGGGTAGATCTCTAGAGGCTCGCCCTGCACCGTGCCGGCCACCGGCGCGTAGTGCATCAGCGCGATGCGGCGCGGCGTGCGCAGCTTGGCCAGGGCCGACTCCAGCTTCATCGCCTCGTGCAGCGCTTCCTGCACGAAGTGTTTGGTGGCGCGCTCGCCCCAGGCGCCCAGGCTGCCGCGGCCGAAGCCGCCGGCGAAACCCTTGACGCCGGCAATACCCACGCCGGCCACTTCGCAGGCGCCGCCATCGAGCACCTGTACGCCGGCGGCGGCGAGGATCTCGGTGACGCGCGGCGCCATGTCGGATTCGAAGTCGTGGTTGCCCAGCACCGCGACGACCGGCACCGACACCGCGCCGAGCTCGCCCGCCAGGATCTCGGCCTCGTGCGGGGTGCCGTAGTCGGTGAGGTCGCCGCACAGGAGCAGCAGGTCGGCGGCGTTGCCTGCCACGTCGAGGAAGGACCGCAGGCGGCCGGCCGAGCCTTCGGTGACGTGCAGGTCGCCCACCGCGGCCAGCCGGACGGCCGCGGCAGGATCGGCGGAGGCTTCGGGCATGCGCCGATGCTGGCAGCCGCACCGCGCGACGTCGTAGGCCGATGCCGACGAAGCGGTCGGCACCTGGCCTGCTGGTGGCGCGATGGCCGCGGGAATTAGCCTGCATGCACAACGCCGGATGCCATGTCCCTACCCCTGCACGCCGCGACCCTGCTGGGTGAGGTGCCACCGCACACCACCGCGTTCTTCCGCGACGTGCTGGCGGCGCTGCTGGCGGCCGCCATCCCGTTCGCGGTGGGCGGCGCGTTCGCGCAGGCCTGCCTCACCGGCATCCGGCGCCCCACGCGCGACCTCGACCTGTTCATGCGCCGCGCCGACTGGGACCGAGCCCGCGCCCGGATGGAGGCGGCCGGCTGGCGCGCGGAGCTGACCTACCCGCACTGGCTGGCGAAGGTGCACGCCGGCAACGACTACGTGGACCTGATCTTCAACTCCGGCAACGGGCTGGCGCCGGTGGACGACGGCTGGTTCGAGGGCAACGTGGAGGTGGACCTCCTGGGCGTGCGGGTGCGCATCGCCAACGCGGAGGACTCCATCCTGTCCAAGGCCTTCATCATGGAGCGCGAGCGCTTCGACGGAGCCGACGTGGCGCACCTGCTGCAGGCGCGGGCCGGGCAGCTGGACTGGCCCGCGCTGCTGCGGCGCTTCGGTCCGCACTGGCGGGTACTGCTGGCGCACGTGGCGCTGTTCGGGTTCATCTACCCCGCCGAGCGGCAACGGCTGCCGGCGTGGCTGATGGAGGACCTGGCGGCGCGGCTGCTGGACGAGGCCCGGCAGCCCCCCGCCGGGGGCCTGCGCGTGTGCGCAGGCACGCTGCTGTCACGCGAGCAGTACCTGGACGACGTGACGCGGCAAGGCTACCTCGATGCGCGCCTGCTGCCCGGCGGGGCGATGCGGCCGGAGGATGTGGCGGCGTGGACGCGGGCGATCCCGTCCCGGGGAACGGGAAGCGGACCGGATGCCTGACTCAGGCGCACCAGTCGGCGATACGCTGGCCCAGGTCCATCCACAGGGCGGCCACCGCGGTGGCGGCCAGCAGGCCGCCGGCGAGGCGGGTGGGCCAGTCTCCGCCCGTGCCGCGCAGACGTGCCAGCAGGCCGGGCACGGCCACCAGGCCCAGGCCGCTGGCGGCGGCGAACAGCCCCATCGCCAGCGCGCCCTGCACCGGCCCGCCGGTGAGGCCCGCCACCAGCAGGGCGGACCACAGCAGGCCGCAGGGCATGAAGACCCACAGCGCGCCCGCGGTGAACAGGCCGCCGGTGCGGCGCACCCAGGGGCCGACCTGTGCCCACAGCCGCAGGCCAGCCTGCTGCGCCCAGGCCGGCTGGCGCGCCAGCACCAGCAGCGACAGGCCCCAGGCGAGCACCAGAAGGTGGAACAGGGTCCACAGCGGGCGCAGCGCAGCGCCCTGCGTGCTGAGCCAGCCCAGACCCTGCGTGGCCACGGCCGCCAGTGCGCCGGCGGTCACATAGCCGGCGATGCGCCCGGCCTGGAAGGCCAGCATCGGGCGGCCGGCGACAGCGGACATCACGCCACCTGCCGCCACCATCGGAATGACGCGGCCGACGCCCGGCGCAGGCGGGGTCGTGGCCGGTTCGCCGCCCCGCCCCTTCGCTGAGCCAGCGCCAGTGAGCCCGGCGCAGGCCGCGCCGCACATCGTGGCGCAGTGTGGCGTGCCGGCCAACCCGAGGGCCAGTGCGGTGAGCATCAGGGAGGTGGACATCGTGGAAGCGGGTCGGCGATCAGAGGATCCGCGAGAACCGGCTGCGGTGGCGGTCGGCCTGCAGGTAGCGGTCGAACACCATAGCCACCGCGCGCACGAAGTACCAGCCCTCGGCCGTCACCTCGACACCGGTGTCGCTGACGGTCACCAGGCCCTGGTCGGCCAGCGCCTGCAGCTGCGTCATCTCGGCGGCGAAGTACTTGCGGAAGTCCAGCATCCAGGCCAGCTCGATCGGCTCGAACAGCACCTGGCCCTGGCACATCAGCGCCATGATGACGGCGCGGCGCGCCAGGTCGTCGCGGCTGGCGGCCAGGCCCCGCACCACCGGCAGGCGGCCCTGCGCGAGGAAGTCGCGGTATTCGTCCAGCGTCTTGGCGTTCTGGCTGTAGGTGGCGCGCACCCGGCCGATGGCGGAGACGCCCAGGGCGATCAGGTCGCAATCGGGTTGGGTGCTGTAGCCCTGGAAGTTGCGGTGCAGGCGACCCTGGCGCTTGGCCACCGCCAGCGCGTCGTCGGGCAGGGCGAAGTGGTCCATGCCCACGTAGACGTAGCCCGCGCCCTCGAGCGAGGCCAGCGCGCTGGCCAGCATGCCGACCTTGGCGGCGGCGTCGGGCAGTTCCACCGCGTCGATGCGGCGCTGGGGCTTGAAGCGCTCGGGCAGGTGCGCATAGCCATACAGCGCGATGCGGTCGGGCCGTAGCGCCTCCACCTGCTCCAGGGTGCGTGCGAAGGAGGCGGTGTTCTGCTTCGGCAGGCCGTAGATCAGGTCGACGTTGACCGATTCGAAGCCGATGTCGCGCGCCGCGGCCACCAGGTCGAACACCTGCTGCGCCGGCTGGATGCGGTGCACCGCCTTCTGCACCTGCGGGTCGAAGTCCTGCACGCCGAAGCTCAGGCGGTTGAAGCCCAGGCGGGCCAGGTGGGCCAGGCGCTTCGCGTCGACGGTGCGGGGGTCGACCTCGACCGAGTATTCGCCGCCGGGCGCGAAGGTGAAGTTCGCGCGCAGCATGTCCATCAGGCGCGAGAGCTCGCCGTCGGCCAGGAAGGTGGGGGTGCCGCCGCCCAGGTGCAGCTGGCTGACCGTCTGGCCCTTGCCAAGGTCGGCCACCTGCAGCGCCACCTCGCGCGCGAGCAGGTCGAGGTACTCGGCGCCGCGCTCGTGGTGCTTGGTGATGATCTTGTTGCAGGCGCAGTAGTAGCACAGCGATTCGCAGAACGGCACATGCACGTAGACCGACAGCGGCAGCAGCGAGAGCGCGCCCTGCGAGCGCTGGCGCAGCGCCTGCCGGTAGTCGTCGGCGGTGAAGGCCTCGACGAAGCGGTCCGCGGTGGGATAGGAGGTGTAGCGCGGACCGTTGATGTCGAAGCGCTGCAGCAGGTCGGGCGTGATGGCGGTCATGCGGGAAGACTCCGGGGCGCCTCAGCGGGCCACCAGCACCGGCACAGGACACTGGGCCACCACCTTGGCGGCGACGCTGCCCAGCATGAGCCGCGACAGGCCGGTGCGGCCGTGCGAGCCGATGACGACGAGGTCGCAGCCTTCCTGCTGGACGGTCTTGAGGATGCCGTCGAGGACGGTGACGTCCTCCACCAGGCGGGCCTGGACCTGCACCCCGCCGCCGGCCTGGGCGGCGCGGTCGGCGACCTGGGCCTGGGCGCGGGCGGCCTGCTCGCGCGCGGCAGCCATGTAGGCGTCGAAGCCCAGGGGGTTGACCTCGCCCACGCCCAGGAAGGGGTAGGGATCGACGACGTACAGCACGGTCAGGGTGGCGCCGTGCTGGCGGGCCAGCGACACCGCCAGGCCGGCGGCGTGGTCGGAGGCGGCGGAGCCGTCGGTGGCCAGGAGGATGCGCTTGAACATGGGAACCTCGCTTTGCGGAAGTCGGGTCAGGGTGTCACTGGATCATGCGTCGGCGGGTGCCTGGCCGGGTTGACGCGTGTCAAACGGAGCGCGTCCCGGGCGCCGCGCCGGGTGGGGATTTACCCGGCTGCGGCGGTAGGACACCGCCCCACCCTCAGTGGACGTGCGGCTGGAACGCGCGGGACAGGCCGTCGAGGTCGACGATGCGGATGTGGCGCTTGTCGACCTCCAGCAGGCGCTGCTGCTGGAAGGCCGAGAAGGTGCGGCTGACGGTCTCCAGCTTCATGCCCAGGTAGCTGCCGATCTCGGCGCGCGACATGCGCAGGTGGAACTCGCTGGGCGAGTAGCCGCGCGCCTTCAGGCGCTGCGACAGGTTCAGGAGGAAGGCGGCCAGGCGCTCCTCGGCGTTCATGCTGCCCAGGAGCATCATCAGGCTGTGCTCGCGCACGATCTCGCGGCTCATGAGGCGGGCCATCGCCAGCTGCATCTCGGCGCTGCCGCTGGCCAGCTCGGTGAGGTGGCCGTAAGGAATCGCGCAGACCTCGGCATCTTCCAGGGCGGTGGCGGCGCTGGCATGGTGGCCGTTGGCCACGCCGTCCAGCGCCATCAGCTCGCCGGCCATGTGGAAGCCGGAGACCTGCTCGCGGCCGTCGGCCAGGATCAGGCTGGACTTGAAG
>JACCEA011895649.1_pt1 | contig 10952 bp, 13 predicted proteins | sample 7449851 | NCBI WGS metagenome assembly JACCEA01 (sample SAMN15323453, study PRJNA562643) | freshwater metagenome | isolation source: river surface water | place: USA:Blue River Watershed | collected 2017-08-18 | reverse complement strand
CAGGCGTCGGACCAGCCAACAACCACACCTCTGAACACGACCTAGACGACTACAAGTTTGATCACCGCATTATGAACTACGGACCCGTAGAGGACCTCTACCAAACAGTAACAACTATTCTTACTGACCTATAATTAATACGTGGACATAGAACCTACTGACTTAGCAATACTTTACGCACGCGTATCTACCCAACTACAGGTAAACGACGGCGTATCTCTTGACGTCCAGGAGCGGCAACTACATCAAGCCGCTGAGATGGCCGGCTACACACTAATCGAGCTTGTCCGAGAAGAAGGACGCTCTGGAAAAAATATCAGTGGACGCCCAGCACTTACTGACGCATTAAAGCGACTAGACGCTGGAGAAGCCAAAGCACTATTCGTTACCCGCATTGATCGCCTGGCTCGCTCAACCCAAGACTTTCTTAGCGTTGTCGACCGAGCCAATAAGAATGGTTGGCGCCTTGTGATGCTAGACCTCAACCTAGATACCTCTAGCTACCAAGGCCGCTTCGTGGTTACTATCATGTCTGCCCTGGCAGAGATGGAACGCGGAATCATTGCCGAGCGTCAAAAGGACGTACACAAAGACCGACGAGCACGCGGAGTTGTTTGGGGCGTAGACATGGGCCCAAAGAATAAGACCCCAGAAGAAATCAAACAGCGAGTCACTGCCGAACGATCTTCCGGGGCTTCGTACCGCAAAATTGCGGACGGACTAAACCGTGACGGAGTTCCTACTCAGAATGGTCGTCAGTGGTATCCGACAACTGTTCGGAATCTTTTACTTTAGTAGACATTTCGTGTCTAAGCTGGACGTCCTGAGCAAACCGACCACTGAACTGATAGTCACCGGCGTGGACCACATTTACCCACGGAGCGGCATAAACTTTACCGCCCATCTCGCGCCATTTACGGCAGAAGTGGTAGTCCTCGGATAGCAGAATCCCATCCTCTGTAATACTAGTAGCAAAGAACTCGGTAACCATCCGATCAAAGTCAAACTGACCGTTGGAACCATTCAAAGCATACTTAGGACAGAGCGGCTCCATCTCTTCAAACACACTTCGCTTAATCAGCATTAGACCGGTAGCAACTTCTGTAACCTCAACCGGCTCATTTAGTTTAATAGTGGATGTTCCAGGAAGAAGATTCATTGCAAAAATACCAGAGTAGTCAGCTAGGTTTTCTTTCCCAGCCAACGCAGCGGCACGGACACCATCCCAGTTAATGTTCTTCATAGGATAAATTCCACCAATAACATCGGCCTCAATCTCAATCATTGCCACAACGTCTGCAACATTGAAGCCCTCATCAGCATCGATAAAGAAAAGGTAGTCAGCGTCACTGTCTAAAAACTCCTTGACCAGATTATTTCTGGCCCTTGTGATAAGACTCTCATTGTAGATTTTAGAGAATGATATTTGATAACCTTTTCGAGCAAGCTCAAAGGTAAGGTTGATAACGCTGTCCATGTAGATGCCTTTACAGTTCCCACCGTACATAGGTGTCGCAATGCGTATATGCATAAAAATCCTAACTAAAAGAAGGGGCCGGGAGGAGAATCCCGGCCCCATGTGCCTCTCTCCCAAGGAGCACAGTCACATTCTATCGCACTTTTCGCAGAAAGTATTAAATATTTACTTTTTAGTTAGCGAGCCTGCTGGCCAAGTTCCAGTCGATACCATTCGACTCGACGGCACGAGGAGCCATCACATACTCTTTCAGCTCAGCGCGAGAGCCCTGACCCATAATGGTTAGACCTCGGTCAGACAGCTTACGATGGAATGCAATCTGAGTCATAGGACGCTCACCGCGCTCATCAGACCAAACTCGGTACACCGCATAGACTTCCTTAACTCGAGTAGTCGCACCCTCAACCTGCTTCATTTCTTCGTTCAAGAACATACCAAGACGGTCTTCGTTCTTGCGATACATGTCAGCAGCTTCAGCTACGGCCGTACACCAACCCAGAGGGTCACGGGCAGAAGAACCTAGATACTTAATCGCACCTTCAACGGCCCAAGCAAGCACAGCTGGCAGACCACCTTCAGGGTCAAACAAGTATGCCTTCAGGTCTGGGTCCGAAGATTCAGGAACCTTGCTCCATGGAATCGGACGAATACGACGCCACATGGCATCATCAGTAATCATAGGGCGGTGGTTAGTGGTAACCCACAGCTTAGCCTGAGCCTTGAATGTGAACGGCTTCTCACCAGGAGAACGCGCCGAGATTTCAGATGAACCAGTCAACTTCTTAATAGAGTTTTCCTTAATACGCTCAGACTCTGGCAACTCATCCACCCATACCATACGCTTACCACGAAGTTCAGCCCAGTGGTAGAGATCAGTGCTGCTGGTAGCTCCACCATTATCAGCAAGGATGCTCGAGTCAAGTGGCCACGAGTATTGCTGAGTACCAAGAGCCTTAACGATTGCTTCAACAAATGTGTTCTTACCAGAACCCGGAGGACCGTAAACCAAAAACATGAGGTCCTGGTTGTTTAGGCCAGTTAGTGTATAGCCAACCGCACGCTGAATCCAGTCCTGAAGTTCCTTGTCTCCGCCGGTCGCAAAGTCTAGGAACTGCTCCCAGCGGACGTTACGCATTCCAGGGGTATAAGCAACAGGGGTGCGCTTCGTGATGTGAAGATCTGGACGTCCACGCAAAAGCTCACCAGTGCGTAGGTTAATAACACCATTAGCCACACCGAGAAGGTACTCGTCGCCGTCCCATTCTTCTACAGGAACCACAACACGAGGGTCGGAGTTTGCGCTTTCGATTGCAGAGTTTAGGCGTGAGTTTGACTTAGCCTGATTAGCCCACTTCAAAACTTCATTCTTTTTATCTTGGTCGTCATATTTGGCAACCTCAGTGGCAATAATAGTTGGAACACGCTTAGCAACCTCACGCATACCGAGGTCCTCGGCATCTGGACGCCAGTAGCTGCCGTCCCAAATAAACCAACCGATGCCTGGGGTGTAGCGAATTGAGGACCCAAACGAGTCTACGATTCGACGACCGTTACCGATATCAGAAAGCGAACGCCTACCAGGCGAGCCACCCTCATGCTCAGAGATAGCGTCCGGGTCCTTAGGAACGTCAACGTTACCACTGCTGAACGCATCGGCAATCGAAACACCGCTGTGAGCGGCATCGGCCATAGCCGCGCCGATAGTGCCGTATACAACTTCGGAGTGACGTTCGTTGCCTTCGGCATCTTTAACCTTAGGGGCTGGATTAGATGGGGTAGATCTGGTCTCCTCTTGGTTACGCTTAGCCCAATCCTGAGCACCCGGCCAAATCAAATCGCCAACTGGGTTATTAGCAACAAAGTCAATAGCACGTCGAACGTGCATCAGTAGGCCACCCTGGCCCTCAAGCTCTAGCGGTGGACGAACCTTTTCGTGGTTGAAGCGAATCATAAGAGTCTCTACTGCAAGCTTTCCAGCCTCAGAATCCACGCCCATCTTGTTCGCAATTGCACATGCTAGCTTGTAGATGTCTACAGCACGGGAGCCTTCTTCAATGCCTTCTTCAAGAAACTTGTTGATATCAACGCGCTCGTCGCCAGAGTTCAGATCCCCGAGCCAGCTCCAGTCACCCTGACCAAGGCTTGTCCCACCACGGCCACGGCTGCTACGCTTACGGATTGCATTTAGAAGTTCTTCGGGGGCCTCAGCCATACGCATTTCCCACGGAGATTGTCCAGGTGCCCAGTCATATGTAACACCAGACCCGTGACGAGACGGCGACACCATAACGTAGCCGTTGTACTTAATGTCAATACCGTTCAAACCATAAGACTTTAGGTTTCCCATAAACTGATCGCCGTCTTCGACCCTGAAGTACAGGTGACGTCCACGGTTTTGAGAACCCTGATAGCTGTACAAACCAGTCAGCGCTTCTACAGTCTTTGGAAGAGTTATCCCAAGTAGCTCTTCAAACTTCTCAAACGACTCGATACCACCAGAGCGCGGGTCAATGTCGACAACGATAAATCCAGAACCCTGGCAGTAAACACCAATGTTGTTTTCAGGATTGCGATCCCACCAAGACTCTACGGTTTCTATCTCATCCGTAGCGCGGTTATTCCAATCGCCAATCTGGGGGTGCTTACCAATATCTTTTGGCTCAGCGTGCTGACCATTACAGGTGCAGCGACCACCGTCTGTAATACCGAAGCAGGGGAGAATCTTCCAGCCCTGCTTGGCGTACCAAACAGACCCTTTTGCTAGTCGTTCAGCGTGCGTCGTTTTGGGAGATGACATACGTATAAACCTTTCTGTAGTGTTATCAAAGACGATAATACACCCTAGGCGCTAAAAATCAAAATTGAATACAGCATCTGAGTGTCTTGAAGTGTAGCACGCCTAGGGCTAATCACTAAGTACAGGCTGTTGTACAATTATACATAGCCCGTGAAAACCCCATTGGATTCCCTATCATGCCACTTGAGCTCATCTTTACAGTATCAGCTGTAATCACCGCCATCGGCGTTATCGTCGGTGGCATTGTTGCAATCTACAGAATAGCACAGACTATTAGCAAATCTATTGGATTGGATACAAAAGGTAGAACCATTTCTGAACGACTAGACCGGGTAGAGCACCAACTCTGGGAAAACGGCGGTAGCTCTCTAGCCGACAGAGTCAATACAATTGAAGAGCATGCAATCAAAACAAGCACTGAATTAGAAATCATAAAAAACTTCTTAATCCCAGCTCAAACTAGTACAATACAACCAGCTAGAAAAACTAGAGCAAAAAAAGCTAGTTAATTCTTAGCAAAATGGCGTTTTATACGCTAAGATGATTTAAAGACACAAATGACGAATGAAGGAGTTACAACATGTCACTGTCCGACAAGCTTCAAAAAGCTACTCAAATGGCAAAAGTATCGCTATGTAAAGTTGGCATATTGCTGTCTACCGACATACTTAATCCAAAAGATAAAGAACAGCTAGCAGCAATTCTAGCGGTATCGATGGGTGACCCTAAACGAGTGCCAAACTCTATATTGGCAAAAGTCCTCCGAGAAGAGGGCCACGACATCTCAAATAGCGCAGTAGATCGCCACCGTCGCGGAGACTGCAGCTGCGCCCGAAAGGTTATGTAATGGGTTTATCAGACAAACTAGAAGATTTAGCCAATCCAGGCAAATCTGGATCAGATTTCAAAGCACTTAATACTCCAGAGAACTGGCGTTCAAAAATGGACGTTGACGATGTCTCTGGAGGTTTCATCGTTTCTCAGCCTCGTCCAGCCGGCGAGCCTCAAGACGCTCGTCAGATTCTAGAAGACTTTGACCTCAATCCAGACGACTGGAATGTTACTTCAATCCGTCGCGGTAAGTGGCAGAAGTACGATGGCGAGTACCTAGAGTCGCTGCGCGTAAATGTAGTACCTAACCGAGTCGCATACGCGGACCGACTAGACGCCGAGAAACTTATTGACGAAATCAAAAAGTGGCGTCCAGAGCGTGGCATTAAAGTAGCCAACGGTACCGGATCATTCGTAGCCGCCCCAGCTGACCAGCAGATTGGTAAGAAGGCAGGTGGACAAGGCACTCAACAATCGATTGACCGCATCCTTGCCCTGACTGACGCATCAGTACAAAAATTTAAAGACTACCAAAAGATGGGCCTAAATCTAGGGTCGATCACCCTAGCACTACCAGGAGACCACGTTGAAGGTAACGTGTCACAGAATGGACGTCTACAGGGTCTAGCCGCATCAGACTTAGGTCTCACCGAGCAGGTCCGCGTTGCACGTCGACTTCTTATGGCTCAGATTAAAGCTTTCGCTCCACTAGCAGAGCGTATGGTTGTTCCGGTCATCAACGGAAACCACGACGAAGTAACACGTCAGGTTGCTGCCGATCCCGCTGATGGCTGGAACGTCGAAATTGCTGCAGCAGTGCAGGACGCCTGCGCAGAGAATCCGGCGTTACAACATGTAGAGTTCAGATTCCCAGCCTCTGGGCACCAGACTCTAGTTGTAGACATTGAAGGCACGCACCTTGGGCTATTCCACGGCCACCAGGCGAACCAGAACAACGTTCTAAAGTACCTATCGGGCCAGGCTGCAGGTCAGACCGCACTCGGTAACGCTGACGTTTGGATCTCGGGCCACTTCCATAACTTCCGCACAATGGACATTGGCGACCGCTTATGGCTGCAGTGCCCAACCACAGACCCAGGCTCAGAGTGGTTCCGTGACCGTGCGGGTCTGGAGTCAAAGCCAGGTCTTTTGACAATGATTCTCGGCGGAAGCTTCGACCCAAGAGAGTTTATCAGCGTTCTACCTGTAAAGTGATATGAAGAAAACTAGCAAAATGTATATCCCGATCTGGGATCAAGTCCGTAGAAACGGGGTAAGTATCGATAACCAGCTTACTAAGGCTGGCATCGAGTTCCTGATTTGGGACTTAAATCCAGTACCTCAAAATCGGATCAATTGGGTCCCAGCGGAGAAGGTTTGGTACTTCGGGCACTTCTACAACTCCCTAGAGGATTTTGCTAAAACTGACCACGGCATCTTTATCTTTAATGCTGGAGATGCTTACAGCGACCAGCACGCCGAGTTTGTTCGACTACTTGAAGATCAAATGACAGCAGACGAAGATATCTGGGTGATGTCACCACGCATGGTAAATGACGCCAGCGAGGGGATGTTCTCGCTAATCCAAATGTCCAAAAGCCACGAGAACATGGGGTTAATGTCATTCATTAACGGTATCTATGTTGCGATGAATCGAGAAGCTGCACTAGATATTCTAGAGTACTACCGCTGGCTCCTAGCAAACGGATATATGGACTTTTCAAAGATGGTAACCGGCCACTGTCTAGACAAGGTCTGCGGTGCCTGGGCAATCTACAACAATAAAAAGGTGTATCGCAAATGGGACTTCTTTATGAGAACAGAAATCAGCACCTCGTACGCCTTGGAAACTGCAGCCAGTGACTGCAAAAACATTAAAGACAGATTTGCAGAATATCTAGAGTATCTAGGAAAAGACTCTGCACCGCTAAAAGTAATATACGAAGCAATCGAAGATAAAGCAAACTACCACTTCCGCACAGAATACCCGATTGAGAAGATATACGCCAACTTGAAGAACATCGAGGATCTAGACTACTAATGAGTACTCCAGTTGTTTACACAGGAGGCACATTCGATCTCCCACATCCAGGCCATTATCGACTTTTAGAACGAGCTGCAGACTTTGGCAAGGTTGTGGTAGCCCTAAACACAGACGAGTTTATCTACAACTACAAGGGAAAATACCCAGTTCTGACCTACAACGAACGCGAAGAGATTCTAATGGCCTGTAAATGGGTAGACCGCGTGATCCCAAACTTTGGCGGGGAGGACTCAACTATTTCGATTGAGATGGTAAAGCCAGACTACATTATTATTGGGTCCGACTGGGCACGTAGAGACTACTACAAGCAAATGGGGTTTACTCAGGACTGGCTTGACGAGCGCGGAATCGGACTTATCTACGTACCGTACACAAAAGGCATAAGTAGCACCGACATTAAAAAACGGATGAAGGATCTAGACTAAAAAAGTCTACCATCCAAGTCTTCCTCTAGCTCAGCCGCCTCTGCGGCAGCAATAGCTTCTAACTCTTTACGAAGCTTTTTCTCTGCGATCATAGATTTGTACGCATTTACAGCATTAGCGCTGGTACGACTTCTCCAAGTGAATCCGCAGTCAATACAACTGACAAGTCTAACTGTAGTCCAACGACCACCGTCCGGGTTCTCAGCAATCACTGGCTCAAGCTTTTTAGCTGTAGCACCGCAGAAAAGACACTGAGGGTAGCGGTCCCTGCGAATCTCAGCTCCGTCTGCATTTACAGATAGAGTACGACGAATCTCGTGCTCGTCTTTGCCTCCCCATATTCCCCAGATCTGGCTATTCTCTAGAGCCCACTTGATGCAATCTTTACGAACGGGGCAGAGAGCGCAGATACTCCGAGCAACTGCTTTTTCCTTAGGATCTTCGGAAAAGAAAAATTCTACTTTTTCCATATTTTTATTTTTAGCGCACTCTGCATCAGACTGCCACTCCATGTCCTTGCTAGGAACCCATTCAACCATTAAGCTCTACCCACGTAATTTCTAGTATTTCATCAACAACGTCACCAGAATCAGTTTCTCCAAACTCATTACAGACCGTGAGAAAGATCTCACCGTCAATATATCCACCAAAACCATGAGTAACTAACCCAGCATCTGCCAGCCGGTAGCCCTCACCAAGGGATATAGCTATACCATCTCTCTGCAGCGAAGACGCTAGAGCGCGTTTCACAACATCAATCTCAACGTCTACATGCTCAAAAGTGTAGAACATAATTGAAGAAGGTCTGAAGGGGACAAACCCTTCTCCAGACCATTCCACCCATAGGCCCTCGCCTACTCTAGAATCCTTCAATTAACGCTCCTGATATACATCTATTCTACAAGTTTTACCTTCAATAATTACAATAAAACCAAGCCACAAAATTAAAACATAGGAGATTATAGGGGGTGGATTTTCGTAGTAAAATTACTGTATACGTACTACGAATAGGAATACACAATGTCAGACAACACTGAACTTTTCAACAACGTTCTAGCAGTCACCCGCGATCAACTAAGCAAGTCCATGGGACTAAATGCGGAACTTGAAGCACTACTCATGGTGGAGCGCAATAAGGTAGCTGAGCTAGAAAAGCAACTTGAAGAAGCTAAAAAAGAAAAGAAGTAGTCATGTACGAAGTTAAAGATGGTGCCAGAACCTTACAGTTCAACGGCACTCTTCTAGGCAAGTCTACTTCGTGGCGCAGGGGCTCAACCAGATGGATTGAGTTCGAACTTTACAAAACTGAGAGTGGCTCATACATCCTTTCTAGGATTGGAGTCTCTACGGTATTTCATGGAGCCGCATGCTCACTTGTGAAGCGATACGGGCTTAGCGAAGCACACTACTCCTCGCTAAGAAACGACGCCATCCCCTGCGAGGAATGTGGTCCAACCGAAGAAGCAGATCTGATCTTTCCAGAAAAGCACCGCTACTGGGCACAGGTTTCGGATGAACCGGAAGCAGTTTTGGATGCCCTATACAAGTTTGATGACGGTGGCGCACGCTACCTTACCAATGTCGCCCAGCGACTACTAGAAGCAGCTGCAGACAAAGATAAGTCAATAGACTCAATCTACAGAGTTGAAGTTATCCCCTAACCATGATAAGGTGTGCTTATGAATGAAGAAACCCCTCTACCAGATAACATACCTCCTGCTAATTTTCCAATAGTAACTAACCTCGAGATGGCTGCAACAGACCTACACGAGATGTTTCTCTCGCTTCTGTGGGCCGGCTTCACCGAAAAACAAGCCCTACACATTGTAGGTATGTCAGTGGCTGGCGGTATGCTGTCTCCATACATAACAAATAGCCGAGAAAATAAAGATTTCGTAGAGAACATGGATTTTGACGACGACGAAGACAACTTCTAAATAGCATTGCTTTAGCACACTAGTTGTGTTACCATTACAAAGACAAACGACAAAAGGATTAGATATGGCATCCGGCTTATCTGACGTAAAACTAAATCTAGTTAATAGCGTCAAAACCGCTGAAGAGTTTATTAGCTGGCTAGGCGAGCGTCGACCATACAACGCAATTGCAATCGACACTGAAACAGGCGAACTTCCAGGGCACCCACGCGGCGACGCCCTATCTCCTTGGCATGGACGTCTACGCTTAGTTCAGGTAGGTGACGGACAGACCGGTTGGTCCATCCCCTGGGACGAGTGGAACGGGGTTTTCTACGAAGCCATGAGCAAGTTTGATGGATTGATTGTCTGTCACAATATTGCCTTCGAGGCCCGCTGGTTTGATGTGCAATCCCGCTGGGACATGCCTTGGCACCGGGCGCACGACACCATGATTATGGCTCAGCTTATCGATCCACTGGGGTCAGGCGCGCTAAAACGTCTCACCGCACGGTATGTTGATGCACAGGCTGCCCAGCTCCAATCAGTACTAGACCAGGAACTAGCTAAAAACGGCTGGACCTGGGGAACTGTGCCTGTTAATTTTGAACCCTACTGGGCCTATGGTGCCCTCGACACTGTCCTAACTATGCGTCTATTTGAGCAGTTCTGGGAGAAGTGCGGTCCGGGTCAGCCTTATTCTCAGGCGTACGAGCTAGAGATGGCTACCCGAAAGATTGTTACCCGTATGGAGATCAACGGCGCTAGGCTAGATCTAGACTACTCTCAGAAGAAGTACGACGAGCTGGTGAACTACACTGAACAGGTAAAGGAGTGGGGCAAGTCGCATTACGGTATGTCCATAACCAGTAATATCCAGCTAGTCAAGATCTTTGAGAGCCTCGGGGCTGAAATCACAGAGTTCACCCCATCAGGGCAGAAGTCTGCCTCTGCCGACCAGCTAAAAATCTTCCTACAAGAGGGTAACGCAGAAATCAAGCAGCTGGCTGACGTTGTGCTCAAACAGAGAAAAGCTGACAAACTAGCCAACACATATTTCAAGAACTTCATTAATGACAATGTAAATGGTTTTGTACACCCATCTGTAAAGACAATGGGTGCCCGCACCGGTCGCATGTCCATCCAGAACCCAGCCCTACAGACTCTTCCAAAGGGAGACGACACAGTGCGCCGCGCGTTCTTGCCTAAAGATGACGACCACGTAATCATCACCTCGGACCTTGACCAGGTTGAGTTCCGTATGTTCGCATCGCTATCTAAGGATCCAAACCTAATCAGCCTATTTAACTTAGCTGACGCTACTGGCTCTGACCCGTTCACCGAGATTGGCCGCGAAATCTATCAAGATCCAACGATGCAGAAGTCAGACAAGCGCCGTGGCCTTATCAAGGGCGTGGTCTACGGCCGTCTCTATGGAGCGGGTGTAGAGAAGCAGGCCGTT
>JACCEA010255435.1_pt1 | contig 10953 bp, 13 predicted proteins | sample 7449851 | NCBI WGS metagenome assembly JACCEA01 (sample SAMN15323453, study PRJNA562643) | freshwater metagenome | isolation source: river surface water | place: USA:Blue River Watershed | collected 2017-08-18 | reverse complement strand
TTCAAAGGTCGCTTTGAAACGCTGTTCTGCTGCTTCCGCAAGGGCAGCACTTTTTCCGGCTTCCCGGCGGGCTTCGCGGAGGGCCGCGTAGAGCAGGGCGCCCGTTAAAATCAGCGCAAGCGAGCCGATCAGCGCCTGGACAATGGCATCTCGATAGGCAAGGTCATCCTCGCGACGCAACTGTTGCAGATGGCCGCGTTCCAAATCCACATAGGCTTTCACTTGCGCGCGCAGCTGCTCCATCTTGGTGCGGCCTGCGCCAATATCGTCAACAAGCTGGGCGGATGGCAGGCTGTTGGTGCGGCGTCGAAAAATGGTCTGCGCATTCAGGTCCGCAAAGTCTTTATAGGTTCGACCAATTTCAGAAACTTGGTCCGCCTGTGTGGCAGGGGTCAGGCGCTCCAACGTTGTCCATGCAGCAGGGGCCCGATTGGTGGCGGCATAATAAGGTTTCAAAAATATGGTCTGCCCCGTCAGCACAAAGCCGCGCTTGGCCGTTTCAATATCACGGGCCAGCGAGAGAATATCTTCTGCGGCTGCAATGCGCCGATAGCCTAACTCAACCTCATTGCTGGCACTAGCGAGCTTGCTCAGCCCCCCATAAATGCCAATGGCGGCCCCAAAAAGACTCAGCAAAGCAAAGGCCAGAAGCGCATAAATGGCAACCAGCGAAGGGCCAGCCGCTGATGGAGCTTCGGGTGGAGTTGCATCTCCCTTGCTGGTTTGTGACCTTAGCAAACGGCGTTCTTTCTAGCCGAAATTAATAGCAGAGCTGTTGATTCTTGTTCGTTTCATATAGGATAGAAGAACATCTTCCCACCTGGGAACTTTAGAACGGCAACACATTTATATGGCCCGGCTTGTATACTTAATCGATGATGACGACGTCGTTCGCGATTCTGCGTCTCTATTGCTGCGCGCCCATGGCTTTGATGTTGCCAGTTTTGCCAGCGCTGCGGCATTTTTAGCGACTATAGATCCGGATAAACCCGGCTGTGTCATGCTCGATATAAGTATGCCCGATATGGACGGGCTGACCGCGCAAGAACAGTTGAACCAACGGGGCATTAATTTTCCCGTGCTTATTCTTACCGGCGAGGGGGATATTGGCCGGGCTGTCCGGGCCATGAAAAATGGCGCGATTGAGTTTCTCGAAAAGCCCTATGACGAGGCTGAACTGATTGCTGCGTTGGCAGCTGGTTTTGCGCTGCTCGATCAACGCGTTTTAGATGCGAGCAAAGCTGATGCGGCACGGCAGAAAATTGCCCGTTTGTCCAACCGGGAACGGCAGGTGATGCAAGGGCTGCTGGATGGCTTGCCCAATAAGCTTATTGCCTATCACCTTAATCTCAGCACGCGCACGGTGGAGAGTTTTCGCGCCACGCTCATGGATAAATTGGGCGTGCGGACAGCCTCAGCGGCGGTGCGGATTGCCCTGCTGGCCGGGCTGCCGGGGCTGAGCGAGGCCCCCGTCTCTCCCGCGCCAGACCAAGCAGGGGCTGACCCAGCTGCGGCAGACTAGTTAAAGCGATTGGCCATCATCCACATTTATCACAGCGCCAGTCACACAGGCTGAGGCATCAGACGCAAAATAGAGCATCATGGCATCCAGTGACTCAATGGGTTGCATCCGGCGGCGGTGAAAGCCTGCAATTTTGGCCTTGCCCAAATCTGTCTCAAAAAAGTCTCCGGCAATTTCAGTCTGAATATAGCCGGGCTGAATCGTGTTCACATTAATGCCTTGGCGCACCCATTCGCGGGCCAAATTGCGGCCCAAATGGGCAATGGCGGCTTTGGTGGCCGCATAGGCGCTATCGCCCTCGCCCGTGAGCAGCGCCGTGATGGAGCCAATGAGGATGATGCGCCCTTGGCCTGTGTCTTTGACGCCTGCAGCCATCATCCGCCGTGCGCCTTCGCGCGCCGTGAGATAGGCTCCCGTGAAATTGGTGTCCGTCACCATGCGCAAGCCAGCCTCGCTGACATGCGTTGCCCGACCTGGGGCAGAGGTGCCCGCATTGGCCACAATAATATTAATTGGGCCTAAGGCCGCTTCACCCGCCGCAAAGGCAGAGGTGATGGAGTCTGCTGATGTCACGTCCATCGCAACGGCATGGGCAGCTGGGCCAATATCTTGCGCCAGAGCTGCAATCCGGTCTGTCCGGCGCGCGGCCAGCACCACCTTGGCCCCAGCCTGCGCATAGAGCCGGGCAAAATGCGCGCCAAGGCCAGATGACGCCCCCGTGATAAGGGCAGTGCGGCCAGCAAGCGAAAAGGGCAGGGGCAGGGTCATGGCGTGGCTCTCCATTTCTTGTCGGGGGACCAGCTATCTGCCGGTTACTCGGAAAAAAGAAAAGGCCCGGCAGATTGGATCTACCGGGCCCGTTTCTTGGGTATTTAGTGTCCCAAAGCGGGTTTAGGCCTGCGCCTTCTTGTCCGCCCAGATGTTCTTATAGGCACCAATGCACAGGCCGAGGAACACCAGCAGGAAGATCACCGCGGCTGTGCCAGCGCGCTTGCGCTGTTCCAGCTTGGGTTCAGCCGTCCAGGTGAGGAACGCCGAGACGTCCTTTGCCATCTGGTCGACGGTCGGCTTGGGCGCACCTTCGCCATAGGTCACCTGACCATCCGTGTGCAGCGGCGCTGCCATCGCAAGGTTCAGGTTGGCGAAATAGGGGTTATAATGCGTTGTCTTACCCGGCATGGCTTCGGGGAATTTCTTCGCCAGTTCAGCCGGCGGGTTCTGATAGCCCGTCAGCAGCGAATAGACATAGGCCGAGCCATCATGACGGGCCTTGGTCATCAGCGAGAGATCTGGCGGAATGGCATTATTATTGGCAGCGCGTGCAGCCACATCATTTGCGTAGGGCGCCGGAATCTTATCCGTAGGAATGGGCTTGCGCGTTGTCGCTTCGCCCGTATCCGGGTTGATCGACGGGGTTTCAGCAGGCCATTCCTGCGCGATCGTTTTCACTTGGCCTTCGCTATAGCCAAGCTGCGCGAAATCGCGGAACGAGACATAGTGAAGGCTGTGGCATGCTGCGCACACTTCGCGGAACACTTGCAGGCCACGCTGCAACTGAGCGCGATCATATTTGCCCAGCGGACCGTTGAACGAGAAGTCAACATCCTTGGGATATTTGTGGAACACCTTTTCGGCGGTTTTCGCCGGGGGTTCCGAAACGAAGGCAAATGCTCCCATCACGGCCGAGACAACAAGCCAGCCAGCAAAAAAGAGCCCAACAAGAAATGCACCAATGCGGATCATGTCGAAAGGTCCTTATTCAGCAGGCTGAAGCTTGGCGCCGGCATGGTTAGCCAGAACAGCTTCGGTAATGGAGTTGGGAAGCGGCTTCGGCGTTTCGACGCGCGCGATGATCGGCAGAATGATCAAGAAGTGCGCGAAGTAATAAGCCGATGCGATTTGCGAAATAATTACATAGGGCTCTTCAGCCGGGGCACCGCCGCACCATGCGAGAATGATCACGCAGGGCACCAGGCCAAACCAGAAGAACTTGCGGAACAGCGGGCGATAATGGCCCGACCGCACTGCGGACGTATCCAGCCAAGGCAGGAAGAACAGCAAGAGGATCGAGGCAAACATTGCCAACACGCCCAGAAGCTTTGCCGGGATGAAGAAGAAGTCGACGGTGAAGGCACGCAAAATGGCGTAGAACGGCCAGAAATACCATTCAGGCACAATGTGCGCCGGCGTCGACATCGGGTTGGCCGGAATATAGTTATCCGGGTGGCCCAGCATGTTCGGGGCAAAGAACACCAAGCTTGCAAACAGCAGGAAGAAGGCAGCCACCCCAACGCCATCCTTGGCCGTGTAATAGGGGTGGAACGGCACTGTATCCTGCTCAGACTTCACTTCCACGCCTGTCGGGTTGGAAGAGCCCGGAATGTGGAGCGCCCAAATATGCAGGATGATGACACCCAAGATCACAAAGGGCAGCAAATAGTGAAGCGAGAAGAAGCGGTTCAGCGCAGCATTATCTGGCGCAAAGCCACCCAGCAGCCAGGTCTGGATCGGCTCACCCACCAAAGGAATAGCGCCGAACAGGCCCGTGATCACCTTGGCACCCCAGAAGCTCATCTGGCCCCAAGGCAGCACATAGCCCATGAACGCAGTCGCCATCATCAGCAAGAAGATAACCAGGCCCAGATGCCACACCATTTCGCGCGGCGGCTTATATGATCCGTAGAACAGGCCACGGAAAATATGGGTGTACACAACGATGAAGAACATCGAGGCGCCATTGGCGTGCGCATAGCGGATGAACCAGCCGGCGTTCACATCACGCATGATGTGTTCCACCGAGGCAAAAGCAATTGTGCCTTCCGCCGCATAATGCATGGCGAGCACAATGCCAGTCACAATCTGCACCATCAAAGCAACGCCAGCGAGAACGCCGAAATTCCAGAAATAGTTCAGGTTGCGCGGGACAGGATAGCCAGCCCCAACAGCGTTGTACACGAAGCGCGGCAAAGGCAGCCGCTCGTCCAAATAGCGTGTGAATGCGTTGGACGGCTTATATTCGTTAGCCCAAGGAAAACTCATAGCTCTGATCCTCAGCCGACTTTGATGACAGTGGGAGACGTAAAGGCATATTCCGGAACCATCAGGTTCGTCGGGGCCGGGCCTTTGCGGATGCGGCCTGCCGTATCATAGTGCGAACCATGGCACGGGCAGAAATAGCCGCCAAATTCACCCTTGATTTCGCCCGAAGCCGCGCCCAGCGGCACGCAGCCCAAATGGGTGCAGACGCCCATGGTCACGAGCCACTGCTTGTGGCCGGCCTTGGTGCGGTCTTCCAGCGATTGCGGATCGCGCAGTTCCGATGTCGGGACTTTTTCAGCAGCAGCAATTTCTGCCGGCGTCAGATGACGCACAAACAGCGGCTGTTTGCGGAAAATGGTTTTGATCGCCTGGCCGGGTGCAATCGCAGAAACATCAACTTCAGTTGATGCTTCGGCCAGCACGTCTGCCGAAGGGTTCATCTGATTGATAAGGGGGAGGGCCACCGATACGGCGCCCACGCCTGCGAAACTTGCCGCTGCGACGTTGATAAAGTCACGACGACGAACGCCGCCCTGATCACCGCCAGCGGTTGCGCTGTCTTCCGTCAAACTTGCCATGCTTTCCATTATCCCTGATTCGACCTTTGCCCAGCCTGCCTTGCGGTCCATTTTTGGAATTCCGCGCGAAAGTCAGAACATCGACCCCCGGAACCGTTAGATTTGCGCGCCTGATAGCGATGTTGCAAAAACTTGCAAATACCAAATCCGAGGCGCTTGCCCCAAGACGCGTGCTTTGCTTAACGCATTCAGATGCGAATTGCACTTTACCAACCAGAAATCGCAGGAAATGTGGGGGCAATTTTACGCCTTTCCGCCTGTTTGGGCGTTCCTGTGGATATTATTGATCCCTGCGGCTTTGCTTTTTCAGATAAAAAATTACGCCGATCTGGAATGGATTATGCTGAAAAAGTCGATATTGCCCGCCATGCGGATTGGCACAGCTTCCGCCAACACGTGCCGGGACGCTTGGTTCTCATGACCAGCAAGGCCACCGATTTGATTGGCTCTTTTGCCTTCCAGCCCAATGATACGCTGCTGATGGGCCAAGAAAGCGCCGGTGTGCCCGATGATGTCCGCGCCGTCTGCGATGCGGCCATTCGCATCCCCATGATGCCGGGCTTGCGCTCATTCAATATCTCCGTTGCCACGGGAATCGCGCTTTTCGATGCGCTCCGCCAGACTGGGCAGCTGCCACCCGGATAAAGGTCTTATGCGTGCCCACTTGCGTTCAGCGCCGCTGTGCGTAATGCCGCGCGCCATGAACAGACCCAATGTCCCTTTCGCGCTCGATGATGAACAACAGGCCGCTCGGTCGTGGTTTGAAGATCTGCGTGACCGCATTTGCGCGGAATTTGAAGCGATTGAGCGTGAAGCAGGCAGCGATGCTGCTTTTGATTATAGCGCATGGAACCGCGATGATGATCCGCAGGCCCAAGGCGGCGGTGGCGTGCGCGGGGTGATGAAGGGCCGCGTGTTTGAAAAAGTGGGGGTGAACGTCTCCACCGTTGGCGGTGCTTTTTCAGAAGATTTTGCAAAGTCGATTCACGGCGCGGGCGATAATCCCAATTTCTTTGCAACAGGCATCAGCTTGGTTGCGCATATGGCCAACCCGCATGTGCCTGCTGTCCACATGAATACGCGCTTTCTGGTCACGCAAAAACGCTGGTTTGGGGGCGGGGCAGATCTTAACCCGCCTCTGCCCTATGCCGAGGATAGCGAGGCGTTTCACGCACGGCTGAAGCAAGCGTGCGACGCGCATGGCGCAGATTATTATGATCGGTTCAAAAAATGGGCCGATGACTATTTCTATATCCCCCATCGCAACGTGCATCGCGGCGTGGGGGGCATCTTCTACGATCATCTCGAAGGCGATTTTGCAGCCAATTTTGCGTTCACGCGCGATGTGGGTGAGGCCTTTTTAGACATTTATCCGCAAATTGTCCGCAAGCGCATGGGCATGGCCCATAATGATGCAGAAAAACATCAGCAGCTGGTGTGGCGCGGGCGCTATGCCGAATTTAACTTGGTCTATGATCGTGGCACGCTGTTCGGCCTCAAGACCGGTGGCAATATTGATGCAATTTTAATGAGCCTGCCGCCTGAAGCGAAATGGGACTAACGCCGCTTCCGCCTGATCATCTGGCAACTCTTGTCACCTCGCTGGAAATGCGGGCGCGGCCCAAGCCTGCGCCTTTACCAGAGGCGCCGCTGGTGCTGGTGCGTTGGAAGCAGCCAAGCCCAGCCAAATATCGTGCGCTGTTCACGCGCGTTGGAAGCCCGTGGCTCTGGTTTTCGCGCCTTGCCATGTCAGATGCCGACCTGATGGACATTATCCATCATGACGATGTGATGATTTGGGCCGTCTGTGATCGCGCGGGCATTGAAGTTGGCATTTTAGAGTTGGATTTTCGCGTGGCGGGTGAATGCGAGATCAGCTTTTTTGGGTTGGTGCCAGAATTGACGGGCAAGGGCTATGGCCGTTGGTTGATGGCGCAGGCCATGGCCGCAGCGTGGCGGCCGGGTGTTAGCCGCGTGTGGCTGCACAGCTGCACGCTTGATGCGCCATCGGCGCTCAATTTTTACATAAAGTCAGGCTTTGTGCCTTTTGCTCGCGCGATTGAGAGCTTTGCTGATCCGCGCCTGACCGGGCTTTTGCCTGAAAGCGCCGGCCCTCATGTCCCGCTGTTGCGCGTGGACAGCTGACGATAAAGTGCCGCCGGCACAAGAATGGCAACGATACTAATCAGGCTGGTGCTTGCCGCAGCCAGCACGCCCTGAATTTGCGTGGTTGCCGCCGCGGGCAGCAGCAATTTCGCCACCACGCCAATCACGGTCATTGCAGCCGACGTGCCAATCCATGTCACCACTCCGATAATGGCGATAAAGCAAAATACCTGCCAGCCAATTTGGTTGGTAAGGGCAAAACTGCGGGCGGTTGCGCGCAAGGGGTTGGCAATCTGCTCGGCCATCATGGCAGCTTGGCTCACGCAGGTTCGGCCCATGAGATAGAGGCCGGGAATAATCAGCGCCAATAGGCCAAGTGTCCACAGCGTCTGCACCAAGATGTCGATCATCAACAAACTGGGCAAAAGGCGGCCAGCGCGCTTAATGGCATCGCCCACAGTGGGGCGATCCGCGCAGATCAATAGCGTCAAAATTGCCCCGGTGCCCAATAGGCCCATAAGCCGCTGGGCTAAAATCGCGGGGAAATTATCCTGCAAATAGGTGAGATAAGTCTGCAACGACGCCGCATCAAAGCGGACCATGGCGGGCGGCGGAAAATACAGCGCCTGCGCCAACCAGGGCAGGAAGATAAAAACGCCTGTGAGGACAAAGATCATATCAGCATGGGCGTGCAGCAGGCGCATCACATCTTGCCAAACGGCATCGTAAGATAACTTCATCGCTGCTCTTTCCTCGTCCTATGCCGCTTTTGCGCGCTTTCCTTACGCGATTGCGCGGTTGGGGACAATTGGTAAGCGCGCGGCAAGGCTTGCACTCGCGCGCGGCACAGTTGATCTGGCAGCCATGGAGCATATCGCTGATTCGGATGTTGTGTGGCGGGTTCTGCCCGGCCTTACAGACTATGCCGCTGCATTGGCGGAGATGGAGGCTGTGGCGGCGGATATTGCCGCAGGGGCAGCGCCTGAACAAATTTGGCTGTTGGAACATCCCCCTTTGTACACCGCAGGCACCAGTGCGGACCCGGCAGAAATGCTGGATCCGCGCTTTCCTGTCTTTGAGGCGGGCCGGGGGGGGCGCTATACCTATCACGGGCCGGGCCAGCGGGTTGGCTATGTTATGCTCAATTTAAAGACGCGGGGCCCAGATGTCCGCTGTTTTGTCCATGCGCTCGAAGGCTGGTTGATTGCAGCTTTGGCCAATCTGGGTGTTTCGGCGCGTCGGGCAGAGGGCCGCGTTGGCATTTGGACTGAAGATCGCGGCCAAGAGGCCAAAATTGGTGCCATTGGCGTGCGTGTGCGCCGCTGGGTGACCTTTCATGGCTTTTCAATCAACGTGAACCCGGATTTGACTCATTTTTCGGGAATCGTGCCCTGCGGACTCGGCGAATTTCCGGTAACAAGTCTCTCCGCTTTGGATCTAGGGGCCAATTTGACCATGCTGGATGCCGCTCTAAGGCGTGAATTTCCGGCGTTTCTTGATGCAATTGCGAAAGCGAACAAAAAAGCTTGAGCCCGGGACAGGAAATCTATAAATGTCCACCCCGATTTGGGTATTTAGGGGGCGCGCCCCTCTCCAGATCATATCTGCCTAGGGAGTTGATATTATGAAGAAGCTGATGATCGTTTCGCTCGTTGCCGCTGGCCTCACCGTTGCTGCTTGCGGCAAGAAGGAAGAAGCCGTTGAAGCCAACGCGACCGAACTCAACGAAGCTGTTGCCACCGAAGGCACTGCTAACGACACCATGACGAACGTTGACGCTGCAGCTGGCAACGCCGCTGAAGCTACCAACGCTCAGTAATCGCTTAACAGCGTTACAGAATTAGGGCCGTCCGGCACGCCGGGCGGCCCTTTTTCTATGCCGGTATGGATTCACTTCCGGCCCGAATCAGCGTAGACACTGGGCTTTCCGCTTCCACAGGGATGCCGTTTCCATGCGAGTTTTGCGTAGAGCCCAGTTTGCCGTGGCCTTTGGTCTGTTGAGCGGGGCGCCGCCGCTTCAGGCTGAGGTTTTTTATAAGCCGCCAGTCATTCCGGCCCCGGTGCTGACGGCGCCAGATCCCGCTTTTGATCCCCTGTTGCCCGGTGCCACGCCGGTTGAGCAGCGGGCTGTTCTGGTCTGGAGCTTGCGCCAAGCGCTGCTTTTGGGCGCGCTGCAATGCCACAGCCAATATCCCACCTTGTTGGCGACCAGCAATTACAACGCCTTGCTCAGCAATCATGCGGCCGAGCTGACGGGCGCGTTCCGCACGCTGTCTGGCTATTTCACGCGCACGCTGCGCCAGCCCAAGGCCGCGCAAGACGCGCTGGACCAATTCGCCACGCGCACCACCAGCGTCTATTCCACGGTGCAGGGCCAAGCGGCCTTTTGTTATATGGCGGGCCAAGTGGGCCGGCAGAGCTTGGCTGTGCCGCGCGGGCAATTGGCGGGCTTTGCAATGGTGCGGCTTGGTGCCTTGCGCGAAAGCCTGAAGGCGGGCGGTGAACAGCAATTTGATATTCTTCAGCCTGATGCGCCGCTGCCCCAGCATGCTGTGCCCAGCATGGCCGTGCGCTGCTGGTCAAAAAAAGGCGTCTATAATGCGCGCAAATGCGGCGCGCCGGGGGATGCGCGCTGACGGAGTTTGAAGCCTTTGCCGCAATTGACTGGTCGGGCCAGGCCGTTGCGCGCCCGGCAGGGCTGGCCGTTGCGCTCGCTGAACGAGGCGAGGCGGCCCCCCGGCTGATTGCCCCGCCCGGCGGCTGGTCCCGCGCTGATCTGGTCGATTGGATTGCCGGCTTTGCCCAATCCGGCACGCGCATTTTGATTGGGCTTGATCTTTCGCCAGCCTTTCCTTTCGTGGATGCAGGGGCCTATTTCCCGGGGTGGGAGGCATCACCCAGCCATGGCCCCGCTTTATGGGCCTTGGTAGAGGCGCTTTCGGCGCAAGATCCGCATTTGTCCGTCGCGTCGTTCCTCGCGCACAATGAGGCCCGCCGCCATTTCCGCCATAGGGGCGATTGTGGGGATGTGTTTGGCACCGGCCGGGGCCGGTTGCGCGTGTGTGAGGGCGTGCAAAAAGCCATGGGACTTTCCCCCTATAGCTGCTTTAATTTGGTGGGCGCAGCGCAAGTCGGCAAATCCAGCCTCACAGGCATGCGCGTGCTGCACCGGCTGCGCGGGGCTGTGCCTGTTTGGCCTTTTGACCCCCTGCCTGAAGCTGGCCCGGTGATTGTGGAAATTTACACCAGCCTTGCGGCGCGCGCCGCCGGCATTCGCGCCGGACGCAGCAAAATGCGCGATGCCGCCGCCCTGGATTCTGCCTTGGCCGCGCTGGGCAGCGCCCCGCACGCGCCCCTGATCCGTTATAATGACCATGCCACAGACGCGATTTTATCCGCCGCGTGGCTGCGCGCGGTGGCCCAAAACTCAGCCCTTTGGCAGCCGCCAAGCCTTACAGATAAAATTGCCCGCACCGAGGGCTGGACCTTTGGCTGCATTTAAGGCTAGAGGCGCATCCAGCGTGCCGGCTTAGCTCAGTTGGTAGAGCACCTGATTTGTAATCAGGGGGCCGCGGGTTCGAATCCTGCAGCCGGCACCACGTCTTTTTGTGCGTTATTTCCGAATTTACGCCGTTGGCCTCTGCTCCTCCAGAGCCCAGGCACCGGATAAGCATCAGGCGAATTTCTGGGCACGGGAGAGGGGACTTC
>JACCEA012446576.1_pt1 | contig 10954 bp, 7 predicted proteins | sample 7449851 | NCBI WGS metagenome assembly JACCEA01 (sample SAMN15323453, study PRJNA562643) | freshwater metagenome | isolation source: river surface water | place: USA:Blue River Watershed | collected 2017-08-18 | reverse complement strand
AATCACGGTACAAACAATCGGGGTACGCAGGCGGGACATCACGGCCAAGTTTTTAGCAATAGATTCGGAAATACCACGTTCTTCCGAATCAATACCGGGATAGGCACCGGGGGTATCGATCAACGTCAGGATCGGCATTTTGAAACGCTCAGCCATTTCCATCAAACGCAAAGCTTTACGATAGCCTTCTGGCCTTGGCATACCAAAGTTACGCTGGACTTTTTCGGTCACAGTGCGACCTTTTTCTTCACCAATCACCATCACTGGCTTGCCATCCAAACGGGCAATACCACCAATAATGGCTTTATCATCTCCAAAATGACGATCACCGTGCAGCTCATCAAAATCAGTGAACACACGGGTAATATAATCGGATGCATAGGGACGCAGAGGATGCCGCGCAACTTTAACTATCTCCCAAGCCGTCAGTTTGGAATAGATAGATTCAGTCAGTTTTGTACTTTTTTCGCGCAGTTTGGCGATTTCATCGGCAAGGTTAACATCGCTTGAGCGGCCAACTAATTGCAGTTCTTCAATCTTCGTTTCAAGTTCAGCAATCGGCTGTTCAAAATCCAGAAAATTTAGATTCATATCAGGCTCTATAGGTCTAAGAATCGGACTTATCCAAGCGGCTATTGTCGCCTACCCGGTCGGTAATGGGGCGCTACCTTACGCGAAAATGCGAATTTAGTCGACCATTTTTCCAGACCGATTACTGATAAACCAAACTCACACTCTGACTGCCGTAACGTTCGCGCAGACTCTGTAAAAGTTCGTCTTCTGGGCGCAGCAACCAGTCGTTACCCAATTGGATTTGAGCTTTAGCATCGCTGCGAGAGTAGTCAATAATTAATGGGCACTTGGCAACTTTTTGCGGGGAGCCGCGATGTAATTGCAAGAGTTGTATCAAATCTCTCACCGCATTGGGGGCGAGTAATCCTGCGTGCCACTGCAAATGAATTTCACGCACTTTGTCTTGACGTAAATCACTCAATAACTGCACTTTGTCTGCACTCATTTTTAATTGACCACTGAAGTCATCGTGTTTGACCTGGCCCGTAATCACCAATAAGCCATCTTTCAATAACAGGTCGCGTGAGTCGTTATAAATTTCAGAAAAAAGTGTGACATCCATGCGACCAGTGCGATCATCCAATGTCACAATTGCCAAATTATCACCGCGTTTGGTTTTGACAACACGTTGCGAAATAATTAATCCCGCAATAGTTTGGCTGGATTTTTCTGGTTTTAAGTGGGCGATACGCGAAGTGACTAAATGTTCAAGTTCTTGTTCGTATTCATCTATAGGGTGACCCGTTAAATACAAGCCGAGCGTTTCTTTTTCAGCATGCAGCCTGTCTTTAATGGACCAACTTCTCGTATTTAAAAAATCTTTATACACATCGGTGAGAGACGGCTCTGATGCAATCACATCACCAAATAAATCCATCATGCCTGCGTTGGAGTTAGCCGCCGATTGCTCCGCCGTTTTAACGGCTTCGCTCATGGCTGCAAACATAATCGCGCGATCATGGTCTCGATTGTAATCGGGCGTGTTGTAGCTCGGCCCCAGTCGGTCCGCAGCACCCGAGCGAATAATAGCTTCAAGTGCTCGCTTGTTTAATTTGCGCGCATCAACTCGTGCGCAAAAATCAAATAAATCATTGAAAGGTCCCGCTTCATTTCGTGCCGCAATAATTGATTCAACCGGACCTTCACCCAACCCCTTAATGGCACCCAATCCGTAAATAATATTACCCTCATCATCCACCGTGAAATGAAATTCACCGGAATTCACATCAGGCGGTAAGAGTGTTAATTTCATGGTGCGACATTCTTCAATGAAGGTCACCACTTTCTCGGTCTTATCCATGTCTGACGACATAGTGGCTGCCATAAAATGCGCGGGATAATGTGCTTTCAGCCAAGCGGTTTGATAGGAGACAATCGCGTAAGCAGCAGAGTGTGATTTGTTAAACCCATAACCAGCAAATTTTTCTACCAAGTCAAAAATTTTAATTGCCAACTCACCATCAACACCTTGTTGTTTTGCGCCTGCTTCAAATACTTCTCGCTGCTTGGCCATTTCTTCCGGTTTTTTCTTACCCATTGCACGACGCAACATGTCGGCACCACCGAGCGTATAACCGGCCAAGACCTGTGCGATTTGCATTACCTGTTCTTGATAAACGATAACGCCATAGGTGGGTTCAAGAACAGGCTTCAAACGTTGATGTTGAAATTTTGCATCAGGATAAGCCACTTGTGCACGGCCATGTTTACGGTTGATAAAATCGTCCACCATTCCCGACTCCAAAGGACCGGGACGAAAAAGTGCAACCAATGCAATCAAATCTTCGATATTGTCAGGCTGCAAACGCTTAATTAAATCTTTCATTCCACGCGATTCCAACTGGAATACCGCCGTGGTTTCAGCACGTTTTAATAAGCTATAGGTTTTAGGATCATCGAGTGGAATCGCACTGATATCCAAAGGTGATTCACCTTTTTTCGCGCGTTGTTTATCAATCATAATGCGCGCCCAATCAATAATGGTGAGCGTGCGTAGACCCAAAAAGTCGAATTTTACTAACCCCGCTTCTTCAACATCACCTTTATCAAATTGTGTCACTAAACCGCCGCCAGTTTCATCGCAATATAAAGGCGCAAAGTCAGTGAGTTTTGTTGGCGCTATTACCACACCGCCGGCATGTTTGCCGACGTTGCGGGTTAATCCTTCAAGTTGTTCTGCCATTTCCCAAATTTCACCAGCATCACCATCAACCGTAATAAATTCTTTTAGTTGTGGCTCTTCTTGCAGTGCTTGCTCCAACGTCATGCCGGGAGTTGGCGGAATCATTTTTGATAATTTATCGGCAAGGCCGTAGGATTTTCCTTGCACACGCGCAACGTCACGCACTACGGCTTTAGCGGCCATAGTACCAAAGGTAATGATTTGGCTAACCGCATCGCGGCCATAATTGTCCGCAACATACGCAATTACTTTGTCACGATTATCCATGCAAAAGTCGATATCGAAATCCGGCATGGAAACACGTTCAGGATTTAAAAAACGTTCAAAAAGTAAATCGTATTGAAGAGGGTCAAGATCGGTAATTTTTAATGAATAAGCCACTAGAGAACCCGCGCCCGAACCACGACCAGGCCCTACGGGAATTGCATGATCTTTTGCCCATTGGATAAAATCCATCACAATCAAAAAATAACCAGGGAAACCCATTTGAATGATAATATCCAATTCAAATGTCAGGCGGTCATCGTACACTTTTCGACGTTCAGCATAATTTTCAGAATTTTTATCCAAAATTCTTTCAAGTCTTTCCTCTAAACCTTTTTGTGAAATTTGTCGAAAAAATTCGGCTTCAGTTAAACCTGCAGGAACAGGATATTCGGGTAAAAAATACTTGCCCATTTGAATGGTGACATTACAACGCTTGGCAATCTCAACACTGTTGACTAAAGCTTCGGGAATATCACTGAAGAGATCAGCCATTTCTTCGGCAGAACGCAAATATTGTTGCTCACTGTAACGACGCTCACGACGTGGATCATCCAATGTGCGCCCTTCACTGATGCAGACTCTGGCCTCATGCACTTCAAATTCTGACGATTTTAAAAAGCGAACATCATTGGTCGCAACAACAGGGCAATTCATTTCTGTCGCCAGTTCAACCGCCGCATGTAAATAGTTTTCATCGTTTTCACGCCCAGTTCTTTGCAACTCGATATAAAAACGCGAAGGAAAATCTTTCATCCAATCTTTCAACAAATCCTGTGCTTGCGACTTACGGCCGGATAATAACGCCACGCCTATATCACCAAACTTTGCACCAGAAAGTGCAATAACTCCTTCACTAAATTCGCTAATCCATTGACGCTGTATATAAGCAACTCCCTGATGCTGCCCGTGACGCCAAGCGCGCGAGATCAGTTCAATAATATTTTTATAGCCAGGATCATTCATGGCCAACAACGTAATTAAACTAGGAGCCGATTCAGCATCTTGGGATTGCAATAAAAAATCACTGCCTACGATCGGCTTAACTCCTGAACCTTGAGCCGCCTTATAAAATTTGATGAGACCGTAAAAATTTGTGAGATCCGTAATCGCGCAAGCAGGCATACGATTATTCACCACTGATTTAATCAACGGTTTTATGCGAATAAGGCTATCACTGAGCGAAAACTCTGTATGAATACGCAGATGAACAAAGTTGGCGATGTTCATATTAAAATAACGCCATCTGTTCAATTTTATTTTTTACTGGCGCATAAGATCGACGATGAATATTTGTCACACCTAATTTATCCAATGCTTCCATATGCACTTGTGTTGGATACCCCTTGTGATCGGCAAATCCATAACCAGGGTATTCTTTATCCAGTAAAATCATTTCTCGATCACGAGTCACTTTAGCTAAAATCGAGGCGGCACTGATGGCTGCAACGCGACTATCGCCCTTTACCACTGCCTCTGCCGAATATTTCCATTGGGGTAATTTGTTACCATCGACCAAAACGTGTTCCGGTTGAATATGTAACCCCACTACCGCACGAGTCATTGCCAATAAACTGGCTTGTAAAATATTGAGGCGATCAATTTCTTCCACACTTGCACGAGCAATGCACCAAGATTTTGCTTTTATTTTTATTTCATCAAATAACAACTCACGTTTTTTTTCACTGAGTTTTTTTGAATCGTCTAATCCTTGAATAGGATTTTCAGGATCAAGAATGACCGCTCCTGCAACGACATCGCCGGCTAATGGACCGCGTCCGACTTCGTCACAACCCGCCAGCAAAATGCCTTGATAAATAGAGACAAACGATTCCACAGATTAGGACCTAATCAAGTTAGCTATAGCGTCAGCCGCACGCTTGCTGGCATTACGCTTTAAATCACTGTGCATATCATAAAAAGATTTGACCAGCATTTCAGTTTCATCAGGATTTTCAAAATAATGGATTACTGCATTACCCAGAGCTTGGGGTGTTGCTTTATCTTGCAATAGCTCAGGCACCAACATCTTTTGTGCCAATAAATTAGGTAAAGACACAAATGGGATTTTAATTAACCAAGATAAAATTGTGTAACTGATCGACGACATTTTATACGCCACTACCATAGGTTTTTTTAACAACATGGCTTCCAATGTGACAGTACCCGATGCCAGCAGCAACACATCAGAAGCTGCCATTACTTGATGCGAGTTACCATTAAATAAGGTGAAGGGAAAATCCACGTATTCACTCAAGGCCAAATGTAATTGTCGATAGCGATCAGAATTCGCTGCGGGAATCACAAAGTGCAACATAGGATCTTGTTCTAAACAAAATACGCCAGCATGCATAAACAAGTCAGCCATGTGCTCAACTTCCGTCGCACGACTCCCAGGAAGCAAAGCGACCAATCGCCCTGCTTCGGGTAAGCCTAATTGTTTTCTAGCTACCATTTTGTCACTGTGTAAGGGAATTTGATCCGCTAAATGATGCCCCACAAACTCCACAGGCACTTGGTGCTCTTGATAAAATTTGGCCTCAAATGGCAGTAAAGTCAGCATCAAATCAACCGCGCGTTTAACTTTTAATACGCGCCTCTGACGCCATGCCCAAACCGATGGACTAACATAATGAACTGTTTTAATTCCGTTTTGCTTTAACGATTCTTCCAGTGACAAGTTGAAATCTGGCGAATCAATTCCAATAAAAACAGCTGGCGGATTTTTAATAAAATGCTCACGCAAAAATTTTCGAATGCGTAACAACTCAAAAATACGTTTCAAGGGTTCAATCAAACCCATGACCGCTAACCGATCTTGCGGAAAATAAGAGTGGAATCCCTGCGCCAACATAAGTGGCCCACCAATTCCAGAGAAAGTTGCATTAGGGTATTGTTTACGAAGTTCTTGTATGAGAGCTGCACCCAGAATATCTCCCGATGCTTCACCTACGACTATCGCAATGTGAATTGATTCAGACACACAAATCTCCAGCGGAATTTTTTTATGAATTTTTTTCTAAACCGCCCCCTCCCCTTTACAAAGGGGAGGGTTAGGGTGGGGTTTGTTTAACGAACGATGCCACGCGTTGATGTTTCAAGCGATGCAATTAACGGCTTCAGTGCTGCACACTCTGTCTGCAATTGTTTAAGTTCAACCAAAGCTTCATCTAATGTTAAACCACGACGATAAATGGTTTTATAGGCTTTGCTTAAAATCGCCAAGTCTTCTTTGGTAAAACCACGGCGACGCAATCCTTCCAGATTAATATTTTTCGCTTCTGCTGGGTTGCCATTAACCATCATGTAGGCGGGGACATCTTTACCTATTGCTGTACCCATTCCAGAAAAGCTGTGCATACCAATTTTGCAAAACTGATGAACTAAGGTGAATCCACCCAATATAGCCCAATCATCAATATGTACATGCCCGGCCAAAGCAGAGTTATTGACTAAAATACAATTATTTCCAATAACACTGTCATGACCTACATGAACATAAGCCATTAACAAATTATTATCGCCAATAGTAGTTTCATGACGATCTTGAACGGTTCCACGATGAATGGTGACACCTTCACGAATAACATTATTGTCACCCATCACAAAACGTGTCGCTTCACCTTTGTATTTTAAATCCGGGGTATCTTCGCCCAATGTTGAAAATTGATATATACGATTATTTTTGCCAATTTTGGTTGGCCCTTTAATAATGACATGTGAAGCAATAATAGTTCCTTCGCCAATTTCGACATCTGCACCGATAATAGACCAAGGCCCGACTTCAACATTAGCAGCAATTTTTGCGCTGGGGTGAATAATGGCTTGAGCATCAATCAAAATAATTTCTCACAAAAAATACTGAATAATGATTCAACGAAACGCTTATATTTCCGCAAAACAACTATTCAAATCGAATTAAATTTTTCTGTCTGCACAAAGAATAACGGCGGATGCCGCCAATACGCCATCGACTGTGGCTTTGCATTCAAATTTCCAAATGCCGCGTTTTTCTGACACTACGCGTGATTCTAATTGCAATCTATCGCCGGGAACCACTTGGCGTTTAAAGCGAACATCATCTACACCGGCAAATAAATATAATGAGCCATCTTGTGGCTTTTTATTCATGGTTTTAAAACCCAGAATACCCGAAGCTTGTGCCATAGCTTCGATAATCATCACACCCGGAAATACGGGTGCTTGTGGAAAATGGCCGTTAAAGACCTCTTCATTGATTGTAATATTTTTGTAAGCGATGATGGATTCGCCCTCAATCAGCTCAACCACACGATCCACCAACAAAAATGGATACCGATGCGGTAAATATTCACGAATTTCATTTATGTCCATCATCTGGAAATGCCTCAATAAAACAGCTATTACAATTTTTTGTCACGCTCAAGCTTGAGCAAACGTTTTGCTATCTGATCCAATTGTCGAAAACGAGCCGCATTTTTTCGCCAATCTTGGGTGTTGCTCATTGCAGTACCCGAAGAATAAGACCCTGCTTCAGTAATCGAAGAGCTCACCATACTCATGCCGGTGATATGAACATTATCAGCAATATTCAAATGCCCTACGATTCCAACAGCGCCCGCTATAGTACACTGACTACCTATGACTGTGCTGCCTGCAATTGCGGTATGAGCCGCAATTGCTGTGTTCCGACCGATTTTGACATTGTGCGCAATCTGCACCAAATTATCGACAATCACCCCATCTTCAATGACAGTGTCGTCCAAAGCACCACGATCAATACAAGTGTTTGCGCCTATCTCAACCTTGTCCCCAATAATGACGCCACCCAATTGATGAATCTTCAACCATCCACCTGCTTTGGGCGCAAAACCAAAACCATCTGCGCCTATAACACAACCACTGTGCAGCAAACAGTGCTTACCAATTTTGATTCCATGATAGACAGTGACATTAGGCATCAACTCAGTGTCGGCACCAATTTCCGTGTCAGCCCCAACATAACAGCCCGCACCAATAACAACACCATCACCTAAAATAACATGCTCACCAATGACAGCTCTTGGGCCAACACTGACATTAGCACCCACAACAGCAGTTTCACTCAAGGTAGCATCAGCATGAATACCAGTGGGTGCGGGAACCCTATTGGAAAATACTTCCGTCAGTATTGCATAGGCCTCGTAAGGTTTGGAGACAATCAATTTGTTTCCTGAAAACTCACTGGCCAACGAAGGCGCTATCAGTAGTGCGCCAGCCGATGTCGATGAAAGGTATTTTTTATAAACCGGATTGGCAATAAAACTGAGCTGACGATTTGCTGCTGACTGTAAACTGGCCAGCCCATCAATTTGATGGTGCTCATCTCCATGCAGCTCTGCATTTATCAGCCGAGCAATTTCTCTCAATGTGAAGGAGCGCATGGAGATAATCAGAGGGCAAAATTATTTGGCTTTGTTCAAAGCATCAATCAACTTTGCGGTGTAGTCACTTTCAGGTTTTGCAATAATCACCGATTGACTATCCACAACCATCGTAATGCCTTCGGCCTGAACAATTTGCTTAATAGCTGCTTCGAGCTTGGGAGACATTTCTTGCATAATTTGTTGCATCACTTCTTGCTGTTGAGCCTGCAACTTTTTACCCAAAAACTGATAATCCTGCCCCAAACTTTGTAATTTTTTTTCACTTTCCGCTTTTTTTTCATCTGACCAGGTGGGGCCATCTTTTTGATAACTGGCTTGCAGTGCTTTGATATCCGCCGCTATACCATCTAACTTAGCCTTGGCTTCAACGAATTCTGGCTTCTTTTGCAATTGTTCAATTTTGGCCTTTGCTGCGGTAGTCGTAAATACCGCCATTTGCGGATTAATGCTCACAACTTTACTTTGAGCAAATCCCACTGTCGGCAAGATGGCCAAACTTACAACGACCAACATTTTTTTTATCATTAACACAATAAATTCCTCTCAAAATAAAAAACAAAATTTAGAAGGTCTGGCCCATAGTGAACTGAAAACGTTCAACACTATCAATACTTTCTTCGTTAATGGGAATAGCATAACTAAAGGTCATAGGACCAAACCCGGAAATCCAGGTTAACCCTAGGCCATAAGAAGTGCGCATATTATCCACACTTACGTTATAACAATTCAATTGCTTTTTACTGCATTTGGTGTCGAAGACGTTTCCTGCATCAACAAAAAATGTGCTTTGAACGGAACGCTGATCTTTGAGGAAAGGCAGCGGGAAAATTACCTCCGCACTGCCCTGAATCAACACGTTGCCGCCAAAGGCTCCGCGATTTCTTCCAACGCGCGTATCATTTGCATCATAATCCGGCTTGTAGTTCAATTTTCCGGGTTCGGAACAAGTTGCAAGTGAACAGAGCACATAAGCATTGCTATACTCACTGAGCTGAGGAATCCCATCAGCATTCGTATCGTCCCATGCGAAAATAGCCGTTTCTGTTTTCGCACTTGCTGTTCCCAATGGGCCTAAGGTGTTTCTTTCAAACCCTCGAACCGATCCCAAACCACCCGCGTAATAATGCTCGAAAAAAGGCAATTCATCTAAATCACCATAGGCTTCAGCAAAACCGAACTCCGAGCGTAGTTTCAAGGTCAAGCTTTCTGTCAATGGAATAAAATTCTGGCTATTAAAACTAAGTTTGTAATAGGTTAAATCACCTCCTGGCAAAGAAATTTCTGCTGATAACTGCTGCGCAGTTCCACGATCAGGCAATATCCCTTTATTCAAGGTTGACCTTATCCAATTTGCTCCCATCTGAATGTCATTAAATGTATCGCCGTGTCGATCCAAAAATCCTTTCTCCCCCAACATGGACTCATCTATGGTGCCAGTCGGAAAGGTTCCAAGCGGAAAGTCTTGACCACTTGCCAACAACTCTTGAATATCTGACAAGGCCTCCGAATCAATATAAGGAATATCAAAATCCCAAGTGGGCGTACGCATAATTTCTTGAACGGAAAGCGAAGTAGGCTCAATCTCAAGATTTCTGACACCAATATCAAACCCAATCCTTTCAATATCCGAAATAGGGTAACCAAAATTCATTTTGGCTCCGTAAGTATTGGTGCTATAGGGCGTCAGATTAAATTTGCCTAAATCACTGCGAGTGTAATAGATACTCATCCCACGATTGACGCCATCAGCCGTGAAATAAGGATCGTTGTAAGAGAAGTTATAGCCAGTTTGATATCTGTTTTTGCTAAAGTTAAAGCCCACCATTTTACCTGTGCCGAACCAATTATTTTGCGTCACATTGGCAGAAAACATCAGCCCATAATCCTGACCATAACCAATTTGCAATCCCATGCTGCCAGAAGGTTGCTCTTCTACTGTGTATTCAACATCTAGCTGATCGGATGTGCCGGGAACCTCTTTATTTTCAACTTTGACTTCTTTAAAAAATCCCAATCTTTCCAAACGCACTTTTGAAAATTCAATCTGGGCTGAATTGGCTGAAGCGCCTTCCATCTGTCTCATCTCTCGACGCAATACTTCATCCAATGTTTTGGTATTGCCACGAAAGTTAATGCGGTTGACATAAGAACGTTTTCCCGGATCGATCAAATAAGTCACTTTGACAGTCTTATTTTGTTCGTTGACTTCTGTAATGCCTTCAACTTTGGCAAAGGTATAACCCTGATTGCCCAGCACCCTTGTCACCATCTCCTCTGAAGTCGTCATCAATATTTGAGAAAATGTCTGATCTTTTAACGTCAGTAACAGTGAGCGGATAATATTTTCATCCAAGACAGGATCACCCGCCAATTCAATACTACTAATTTTGTACACATCACCTTCGGTAACATTGATGGTGACGAATATTTTTTCTTTATCAGGACTTAATGAAATTTGTGATGAATCGACTTTAAAATTCAAATAGCCTCTATCGAGATAATGAGATTCGAGTTTTTCCAAGTCACCTTT
>JACCEA011483280.1_pt1 | contig 10954 bp, 9 predicted proteins | sample 7449851 | NCBI WGS metagenome assembly JACCEA01 (sample SAMN15323453, study PRJNA562643) | freshwater metagenome | isolation source: river surface water | place: USA:Blue River Watershed | collected 2017-08-18 | reverse complement strand
GACATCATCATCAAACAAAGCAAATGGGACCAAAAAAGTATCAGTTTCTCCATCTATCCCAGAAGTGGAGAAAGACGTTATTGTGCAGCTCCAGTGGGTTGGATTTCCAGCAGATATGAATGAGCGTTGTGATCAAGAGCAGTTGCAAAGTTTGATTCGCGATTGTGTAAATCCCGCAGAACAATCGCGAAGTTGCGAATGGTCAACATACACTCATGCACCAACAGAATATTTGGATCCCATCATGAATCCGCTCTCGGAAAATATTAAGTATATTGTTGCAACATTTGATTTTCAGTCCTATGAGCTATTAGGCCAACTGAAAAGCACAATAAAAGTATCTTTCTCTCCATATAAATATATGGTGAAAATACCAGGATATAAACTGTATCAAGGTTATCTCTGTTGTGCAATAAATCCTTTGAGTTCACATTATTTCTTACGTTCTGTGGATGGATATGTATCACTTAAGAAACTATTTTTAGTGTTGCAAATAGACTTTTCAAACTGGTCAGAACAAATTGATGCCGGTAGTAAGCCTTGGTTACTTTCGCAGGCTATCAGTGAAGATCTACAAAGCAATCCTTATGCATCCGATGGTGATAAGTTCCGTAAGACAATGGGAACTGAAGGAAATGAATCGACCACCAACGAATTCCCAGAAGATAAATTCCATATTAAGTTACCAAACAATGTGGACCAATATACTGGGGTAAAAATGGATGAAAATTCTAGCAATATAGATGATTGGGAATTGCCAGAGGATCGATTTCACAAGAAGGATGCTGGTTCCTCCTTTTTACTTAGCCAAAGAGAACAAGCAAAAAAAGACAAGTGGGAGAAACATGAAAAGTAAGAAATATATGGAATGATATTACCTATCGAAATGAATTCGATGATATTATTTTTAGAGAGCGGCAAGAGAGGAAAAATGATCCAAACGTAGAATATGTAGATATGGATGACTTTCGACCTGGAGGTAAATATGGTTCAAAATCTCCAGCTTCAAATGGGGAACTTAGCACAAACGTATTTGGTGGTTCCAACAATAAGGAATTGGCAAAAGCTTCGGCTGTGTTGTCGGAAGTAACTCAGGTATTAATACAGCGTATTTCTTTCATCTCGGATTTTACTGCTGTGGTGCTCTCTTTTTTAGGGTTCGAAAGCGTCCGCTTTGGTTTCATCCAATTTGTGGACTGAATTACTTGATTAGAATCGATTAAAGATGACATTCCGTGGTCAAATAATAATTTTATCATTGTCTTTATAATAATCGCCTCGACTACAAATTGTCAACAAATATCGGGAATACTATAGATGTAGCGCATTCTAAAATTTATATTTAAATGTTCAGAGGATCAAAGTGGTAAATTGGCTTTGCCTTGGGCAACTTCGAAGTGAAGCCAAATTCAACAGCTCTACCTAATCGTAGCAACTAACAACAAGGAGAATAGATATATGAGTCTAATAGAAAATGCATAAGTCTTATGAATTACTCTACCTGATTTTCAGACCAATGATCGCCAACCAGTTGAAATCCAACAGGAAGCTTGGTATTACGAGGTTCTTTTGGATAAAGGTTTGATGGGTCAATATATCCTACAGGAACTGTATAACCAGGCAAACCTAGGAAATTGACCCATGCCAAGTATTTCATAATGCGAACGGACAGAGCAGTGTTACTTTCACCATTTACTTTTGTTTCCTCCGTTAATATTGGGGCTTCAATCCCTATGGTTGGATTAACAATAGCAGTCAGCTTCTCTCTAGCAAATAACTCTGTGACATATTTGAACATCCAAGCGCGCAATTTTTCTCCACCAAGTATTTCAACAGGAGAGGCGGAGGTTCCGATACCCAAAGTGATTAAAGTATTGGGTTCAATGCTGAATCATAGTATTTATCGATTAAAAATTTAGAATATCGGTATCAACTTACCTATCTGGAGCGTTTCCCCATACCTTATCCCAGCTTACTGCGAATTCGCTTGAAATTTTGAGTCCATGCGCAATGGCTACCGCCTGGAGATGAGGAATAGCTATCTCCACAACAGTTGCACCCCTCTCTTTCAAAAAATCAACCACCTCATAGCAACGTGTGCGAACCTTTTCATCGGAATCATCAAACCATGGCTTGAAAATGCCAATTCTAACGTCAGAGAGATCATCAATTTGGTGGAGACCAGTGAGATGTGGATGAGGAGGGCCATGAACGTCACCATCATAGAGAACATTGTAAAAACTTCCAGGACTATTCTTTGCCATGACACTATAAGCAATAGCGGCATCAGCAGCGGTTGCCGTCATGGGACCAGGTTTAATCAATACACTGTCCAGATGAGTGTCGAATGGGACACGGCCAAATCCAACTGCCAAACCATGAATGCCAGATAATGATGCTTTGAAAGGGAGATGTAATCCAAAAGTATAATAATGGTAGCTATTTAGTACTTACATGGAGATCTGACAGATCCACCACCATCAAATCCAATAGCAATCGGAACAAGTCCGGTTCCGACAACAACTCCGGAACCAGATGATGATCCACCTGAGTACCGATTCCAACTGTACGGCGAAAAAGGTCCTTTCCAATGTGCATTGTATCCCATTGGCGTTACTCCGCCTTCTACTTGGATCGTGAGGCCCATAATTATAGCACCCATTGCGCGAAATCTCTTCACCATAGTATCATCTTCTTTACCATGAAGCCAAAATTCAGAATACTTAGGGTTTGGATCATGACCACTATACGAGATGTGTCCAGCCAAACTCATCATATCCTTAAATGCAATTGGAACACCATCAAGAATACTCAATGGTTTCCCAGCACGAAATCGTTCGTCTGATTCTTTGGCTTGAGCAAGAACCATATCGTCATGAATTGTTGAGAAAATGACATATCCATCTTTTTCCCAGTCGTGTATAGCCTTCAAAGTTCGAGTCATCACCTCTGATGGTAAACCCTTACCTTCTCTATAAAACGCACCATATTCTTCAACCGATCTACCAACTGCACTTCCACTATAATTTCCGCGATCAACTCCATTTTCAATAATGTTTGAAAGTTGAGCGTTCGAATCTTCTTCACTCACTGCATTAAGTTGATCCTTTCCAACTCTGCGCATAGGGAAATACATGGGCGGAAGATTGATTTGAGCAGCTAATTCACGAATAATTTCCACATGATTGTCATTCAACAAATATCTTCGGATAAATGGTCCAAGACGAGTTCTAGTTGCAACGTATGAAAATACTTCCAAGGCTTTACCAGTCACTACAGGAGTGTTGATAACTTTAACATCATATTCAAGATTTCCCAATTTTACAACCTTGCCGGTAATTGCAACATCGGGGATTAATAGAACACTGGCCATGATGGCCAGTGCCACAACGCAAACAACAACATACATGATATTGGGTAGATATACCAAAGAAGATGAAGAATGAATGACGCCAAATAAAAGCCGAAAGCCGAAAAGAAGGTAGAACACGAGGAAAAAGATCTTTCTTTAGACGAACACACGCACGTATGGACATGTGGGAATACTACTATTACTATTGAATTAAGTATGCATTATACATCTATATATAATATTGATTTACAGTAAATACAAAATACACAAAACACCAATCACAATCTTATCAAATTGTTACCACATCATTTCGGATTAACACATGAAACACAACATCACCGCAGCTAAGATTTATGGACACGGTTCTTAACAAATCAAACCAGCGCGAATAATCTTTGCTTAATTTGCTGGTTATCATTCGTGCTCCCCGCTTTAGTCCCTGACCTTTCTCGATCATTTCCTTGACGACGACGTCTGAATAACAAAGCGATGATGCAAAGACAATGTCTGCTTCTAGCCACGACAGGTTTTCCAAAAAATTTTCATTCCTATAAAAAAAGAAATATATCAATTCACTAAGAACTTTGCATTCAATACACTGACCTAACTTCCATGATTGGGAGCTTCACTTTCGCTTTCTTTAAACGGTCACGCAGATCTGGTATGGCAGTGACGAGATAAGAACAGGTTGATTGTGTGAGGTATGAGTTCATCGACGCACTGTCATCATCAACAGCGCCTGATAGTACCCCAGTACCATTGCCATCCAACTGATTCCGATTCGTCAACCATGCGATCAGGCTATCTTCATGCACAGCCGGACCTCCACCAGTGGGGGAAGAAAAGAGTCTCGTGGGATTGCTTACCTGATAAGATTGTTTCTGAGAAGATTGACGTTTTACTGCCGAAGATTTAGGGGTGAAAATATCCTGTTGACCCTCCCCTTTAACAGGAGAACGCATATATTCATGAATCTTCGATGAGTTCATTTCCATCGCACTACTTTGTAATGATTGCAACACATCGGCACAACAAGTGCTCAACGACGGAAGGATTTCCAAACCAACGACTTTCAAGAAACAGATTCCTGAGAGTGCACTTGCTACCAAAGCCTTTCCAACACCACATCCTAAATCATAGAAAATCTCTCCATCTACTGCAGGCAGTGCATGCAAAAATGACACAAACGACGTAAACTCCACCTCACTATACGTCAAACTGCAATCATCGATTTCAATAGGGTTATCCTCTTTTCCCACAGTTTTTTCATCATCTCTTATGGATGTTGAAGCGAAAGACGATCCAACCAACTTACGCTGAGGAGTCTGGTTTTCCCCATGATTGCCAAGTACAGTAGTTGATCGAGAAAAATCCAAGTTTGTTAAGACCATAGCCCCGCCAGAAGCACCAGCCTTTGCGTAGTAAGCTGGACAAAACGGTTCGAACGGATAAGTGGTGAAATCTACACCTTCTCGATCACGGTAAGTTAATCTGTACCCGTCAATAGTACGAAAGATCTTTTGGTACAAGGAAAGTTTTCCAGTGAATTTACTGCTGCTATTGCTAATATGACTGGGTTGAGTGTGACCACAATCCTCCAAACTCTCTCGCCAGATATGCAACAAAGGTAGATCAATCAGTTTTTTCTTTTCTTCTTGAACCTGAGTATTTAAATCTCCATTTCGAGAAACTAATGTTGACGATAGAGAGTAGCATACACCTTTTCTCTTGACCAAATAGTCCACGAAGTCACCATCTTCGACAGGGTTACGTTTCAATTTGAGCAGATCATCAATAAATGGAACATCAAATTCACATATATAAATTGAGAAATAACACGCGTTCGATATGTATTTCCATTCATTTGAATTAATATAAAAGGAAACTTCGTCACTACCGGTCGCCTACATCCAAGAAAGTTTTGTTAGAAAAACAATGTATTTGATTAATTAAACGTACTCTGTAGTGATAACTGTTCGGACCCGGAAATATATGAGCATGAGATATGTACAAGACAACGAAAATAAAAGTTTGTGAAGAAGTGGCTGCGATATCGCTATCTTGATTATGGTTCGACTTGAGCATGGTATTTATGGCAGCCATACGATAGGAAGTATAACTTTCCTGTAACAATTGGTCATGTAAATTTCTCAACTAGATGAATAAAACTTACATCAAATCCAGGAACATTCATAGGAAGCATTTTAGAACACTTTATCAGCCTTCCGGACCCAGCAATCGAATTCTGAATTTTTAAATTCTTAATCCCATCATCCATCGATTTAAAGCGCTTTGACAAAGGAACAACTTTACAGTTAGAGATCTGTAAAGAGACAAGTATGTGAGCAGGATAGTATGGGTTGACAGGTATTGCGTGGTAAGACAGCTCTGTAGTGGTAATATCTTTCAACATTTTCACGACGCATTGACTGACATCGTTTTCCATCACAAGATCGTGAAATTCTTTGTCGCGCACATTAATGCCATCAAGATCTGAGTTCATCAATGAATGGGAATTTAGAACGGGAAGAAAGTCCTCCGTAATTACTTCAAATTCAAATGAATAGAATCTTTGTTGGCAGCGTTCATTACCAGCATTAGAACGATACAAAATGTCTTCGTCAAGATGGAAATCATTATGATGAGCAAAAATATTATTGCAATAGATTCCGACCATAAACGTTTGTATATGACTATCAATATCTGCTTCTACAGAAAACAGTGACTCATCGAGATTATCTCTATGCTTTGTACCATTGAATTCATCACATTGTTGTTGCAGATGTAACGTCAATGCAGCAGATAGATTCGGATCAGTTGGTAAAACTTCGATTACACTCACTGTTCGTTTGTTACACTTCGCATTTGCTAGACTACTGCAACTAGTATTAGTCGCACTAAAAGAAGCCCAACGATAATTTTCTTTGTCGGCAGGTACCAGCCCATCAAATTGATTTGTAATAAACATATCGAGATCGAAGTCTTGGTCCTCCCGCTGCATAGACGTATTCCACGAACCCACTACCCCGCCAGTGGAACTAACGATTGGCTTCAGAGAAAATTTAACATATTTCTTTGGATCTGTTAGGACAAAACGATAAAATTTCATTCCATGGTGCTGAGCTATTCGGTCTTGGATGAGCGTATTCGCTGAGATAGCAGTGGCCGTTACCATGGGGTACAAATGGTATGATATCTGAATACTCTGGATCTGCATATCGTCGTCACGCTGAGCATATAGAGGATCATCGATATTTTCAGCAGCATTAACATACAAACTATAGTAACCTAGTTTGAGTGGATGAGTAGAGTTGGTCAAAGTAATGCAATATTCTCCGTTGAATAATATTGGCTTGATTGCAATTCTTACAGAGTTTTCTTCGTCACTCGTTACTGTTGATGATGTACCACCACCTGCACGACGATGTCGCTCATCATCAGTATGAATTTTGCAAGGGTCACGATCTTCTGGCGGATCGACACCTCGATAGACTAAACGAAACTGCAAAGGAAGAAAGTCTATACCGGGAGTTCGAAGCTTTGATAAATTACAAACAATATCTTCTTCCATTACAAAGCTAGGTAAACAAAATACTTTTAAAGTGAGAACCTCGCGATCGTTCAAATCAGTGGAGAGTTCAAAATCAGCACGAATATCTCTCCCACCACTTTCAACATCCACAAAGAGAGAATTTTCTGAACTGAGGGGAAAGTTTCTAGTGGACGAGTATATACTCTGAAGTTTAGATGTTGCCTCCTCCAATTCGTTTAATTGATTGTATAATTCTTCCGCCTCCATTGACACCATCGAAGACTCGTCACAAAAATCTTTGATAGTTTTTTGTTCGAAGAAAAAATCACGATCTGTGCGATACTCAGATGGACTGTGACTGCCGTTGACATTTCGAAATGGGCGTTGCATCCTGATAGTGGAAGTTCCAGAGTTAGAGTGATTTAAAACGGGACTGATTTCTCCTTCCTCATGTGTATCTTCACCTTTTATTGTACTATGACCAGCGATATGAAGAATTTGTGATAGCTGCTCATTGTGATTTTGCATATACGCAACTATGTCAATCTCCTCTTCTCGATCGTCAGTACCATTGCTGAGGTTCGAAATGTGCTCGAAATCTTTTCCCCCATCAATTCCATGGAGATCGTCTTTATGAAGGAGATCCTGAATAAACGTATCTTGACTGACATTGGCAGTGATGTAGCCCGGTACAAGACGGTGATCTCGGACTCGGTATGCTTCATCTACAATTCTTGTTGTACAATACATGTTACCTTTACCATCTCCTGCCTCAATATCGATGCTTATATCTTGATGTGGGTGATGAGGAGATTTTGGGGGGCTATTGTTGAAAGGGTTATCATCTTGATCCGAGTCCGAGTCGCCAATTGGTATGGACAAGGCAGCCAGCAAGCTAACATCTTTATCCCTCTCATTCCCTTTCTCCAACCCAATAAGGGAACTCCAGAAACTCATTTTATATGGAAGAATTAAAGTTGTACCATAATAACCTTTCCAGATTCCAGATTGGGATTGCTTTAATTAAATTATCAAATTAACGGCAAAAAGTCAATAATTGAAAAATCAAATTCAAAATGCGTTTATTTCTAGAAGCGCGTTTCTGCTTCACCACTCATTTCTGTAACCACACAATTGTGGCACGCACCAGCACAGCCGCCGCCGGCCCGCGACCCTTTTGCCGACAAATCAGTTGTGAAATACAATCGAAGCGTCGTTCACGGGTTCATGACCTTGGAGTCCATACTAGCAAATTCTCTCTTCTGAGCTGCAAGGAGTTGGTATGGCTCAGCTGGAGTTCATAAGAATTACCTGGGGAAATTCTCCGAATCGCGTGCTAGTGAGTAGCAACTGAGATTCTCAGTAAACCCCTGGAATCATACGGACAATGCGCGAAGACGGTGGGGACTCATTATCTTCACACGAGCGATTCCATCATTGTCCTGATTCTGGGTTCGATTCATTGACAGATAAAGTTATACGACGGGTTTTGAAGGAAACTTCATTACTAACTCAACGGAGATTACTCTCGGTTGTTTTCACAACCACCATGTTGAATTCGGATATTTGTTACCAATGCTGTGCATTGCCATATGCTTCAGTCTTATTTTCAATTTTCAATCTCTTTAGATTCTTCACACCATTGGAGCCTTTTTCTAGTAACATGCATATTAGGACATGAAGAGCACAGAATATAGCAAACCTTCAATTCTTATACTAACACATACTTCGTATTACACAATTATTGTTGTTTCCATTGACTGTGGGTAATTAGGCGTGCATCATCATGAAAACAAGGCTCATCAAGCCAAGCGCCAAGCACCCTCTGAAAGTTTTAAAGTCGTTGAATTTGAAGATCGCAAACTGTAGCTAATTGCATCTATTGTATTCGCTTTATCTAATTACAACTATTCTAATAATTTTGAATATTAAAAATGCCTTATAATAGAAACCAAACTGATAAGTAGTCAATAAGAAACAGTTGTGCTACAAAATTATGCACCCACATCTTGGCGATTTCGTACAGCACCAGCCGCTCTCATGATTCCAGATTGTTAATTAATATTGTTCATATTGTTCAAATACATTAATATTATAAAAGGTAATCATGATCTACGATTAATACTACTACTTTGATAAATTTATTTCTTCAACTATCTGCCTTTTCAAAACATCGTAAAAGCATATTTGAATGGCAACTAAAGATGACCCTCACGATGGGAACTTGGAACTCCCTCAAAATGGTTCTGCAACAAAAGGACGTGATGATATCGAGAAAAATACTCTTCCTGAACCTCTCTCGAATTTTAAAAATATCGTAATTGTTCTTGTTTTTGAAACTCTTAATTCTGCGGCGTACTATGTGGCACTATCCATTGGTAAGTGTTATCTTCTTTTGTCTTAATTTCAAATAATGAAGCTATGCAGGTCTGTTAAAGTATCTATCATGGGGATTGTCTATTATTCAAGTTATGCAAGGCGTATTGATTTACTCATCTGTGGAGACATTGGGACAAGTATTAGCTGCAGTATTGTCGGATAAAACTCAATCAAGGCTTGGTCGCAGGAAGCCTTTTATCTTGGTTGGTAACATTATTCAATTCGTATCGGTGTTTTTCCTGTGTTTACCACCTACGAATCTTACCAATAACCAACTATTTGCGTGGTTTATCAGTTTCTCGTCATTATCATGGGGTGGATTTATGTTCTATTTTTTCCCTTTCAAATCTTGGTTGATTGAGAACTCTGTTGATGATGAAGATTATCGTAGGATTCGGAGTATTGCTGTTCCCATAGGAGCTTTGCTGGGAGGTATCTCGGGAACATTGTTAATGGTCTTTTCTCCAGTGACTTGCGCTTATTATAACTTGATCGGTGGTTTCATTGCACTTGCGCTAATGATCCTCTTCACTCCAACTAAGCCTTGTCGAGAAACTGATCGTGTTCCACAAATTATCCCTTCTATTCGTCTTTGTTCCCAATCGAAAGAATTTTTACAAGTATTTATCAATCAAATCTTTATTGAAGCAAGTGCTGCAACATATAATGCGATTATGGTACTTCTACTTATCACAAGCTATGCCGTTAAAAAGGAAATCACAGCATCAGTCCTCTATTTAGTGATGTCTATTATTGGTGGAATTATTGGTGTTGCTTTCAATGTTTCTTGTAATTGGATCTTTACAAAAGTTGATAAGTTAGAAGTGTACAATATATTATTATTGATTGCGGTGATTGTATGTGTGATCACATTCTTTATTTCATTTGATGCTGATAATCTCACTGGGATGATCATCATTGGGGTAATCATTGCAACGATTGGTGCACCAGCGAACCTTATTTACAACATGTTCATTCGTGATTTGGTGATCTATGATACCTTCGTTACTGGTAAGATGAATAACAATTTAATTGCACTGCTTACTTTGTTGACTCATTCTTTGTTTCTCTCCAGAATATAAACGAGCAAATATGTATATATCCGCAATCTTGATCCCATCGAATATCATATCTAAATTTTTATCTCAAATTCCTATTGTGGTAATCACGTTGATAGGTTTCAAGAGCTATGAAGCAGATGATGATATGGTCAAGAATACCTACTCTTGGACTACAGGCTGTACTTGGGCAATCCGTGCTTTTTCATCATTTTTTATTGCAAGTTTCACATTTATTTGTTATTTGTCAATGCGAAACTATCCACTTACAGGGAATGTAGTAAATAAAATGAATGAGATTATCACACAGAGGGATAAGCAACAGCTCTCTCCTAGTGATGTTGGTGGTATATCTAATACTAACACAGAGCAAGAAAGTAATGCAATCAAGGCGATTGAAACTGTTGATTGTGAATCACCTGCCATTAATAACTTAATCGATGTTCATGACACGATAAAGAATAGTAATTTTACGGATGATGATAAGCAACTTCTATTGCATTTGTCTAAATCAGAATTATATCGTATATTTTCATCCTTTACTACAGAATTTACTACTAATACTAATACTACTACTACTACTAATACTACTAGTGGAACTGGTGATAATGGACATAGTTATAGTCAAGTATT
>JACCEA010503194.1_pt1 | contig 10954 bp, 7 predicted proteins | sample 7449851 | NCBI WGS metagenome assembly JACCEA01 (sample SAMN15323453, study PRJNA562643) | freshwater metagenome | isolation source: river surface water | place: USA:Blue River Watershed | collected 2017-08-18 | reverse complement strand
ACGTGGGCAATGCGTTGTCTCCTTTTAGAATTCGACGACCGAAAAATGCTGATTGATTGCGGTATGGGTAATAAACAAGATGCCAAATTCTTCAGTCATTACGAACCCGATTATTTACCGAGCCTGATGGAAGACCTTAACAATAAAGGTTTTCAGGCAGAAGATATCACTGATATCTTCTTAACGCATTTACATTTCGACCATTGTGGAGGAGCGGTAAATCGTTTAGATGACGGCACTTTGGTACCCGCATTTCCGAACGCTACCTATTGGTGCAATGAAAAACATTGGGATTGGGCCATTAAGCCAAATGCGCGGGAAAAAGCTTCTTTCCTAAAAGAAAACTTCGTCCCACTACAAGAGCACGGCAAAATAAAAATGATCCCTACCGAAGAACAGTTCTATAAAGCCTTCCCAGGCGTAGAAATATTCTTCGCTTACGGACATACAGAAGCGATGATGATTCCTGTCATTGAAGTAAACGGAAAGAAAGTAGCCTATATGGCCGATCTATTGCCTTCTTATGCACACATTCCTTTGCCGTATGTAATGGGATATGATATGCGACCACTGCTAACACTTGCAGAAAAAGAACTATTCTTGAAGAAAGCTTGTGATGAGAATTGGATCCTTTTCTATGAGCACGACGCCGTTAATGAGTGTGGCACTTTACAAATGACAGAGAAAGGTATTCGCTCCGGCAAATTAATGACGCTTGCTGAAGCCCTTGCGCAATAAGACTAAGGAATCGCTAGATACTTATGCCATTGTAAGGACATACTCCATTGTGTATGCTCTTTAATATACTTAATGATAGCCGGGATTTGTTCCTGGCGGTTATCCCATTCAGGTTGTAAATACAACAAACAATCTTCGTGTACTTGATCTTCAAATGTTTCAGCCCATTTCAAATCGTGTTCATTAAACACAATAACTTTCAATTCGTCGGCCTCTTCTAAAACACTTGCTAAGGCTTTCTTAAACTTTTTAGGGGAAACGCAGATCCAATCAAAATCACCACTCAACTCATATGCTCCGCTGGTTTCTAAATTACATTGAATATGTTTAGCGTGTAAAGCAGCTGTCAACTCCGTTAAGTTATGCATCAAAGGCTCGCCACCAGTGATCACTGCTAAATCAGCGCCGCTATCCACCACCCAAGAAACAATCGTTTCAACAGAATAAATAGGATGTTTCGAAGCGTCCCAACTTTCTTTAGTATCACACCACACACAACCTACATCACAACCTGCTAAACGAATGAAATAAGCCGAACGACCGGCATAACAACCTTCCCCTTGCAAGGTATAAAAATGTTCTACGATAGGATAATTCATCTTCTAATTAATGATTCTTTTCTAACAACACAACTGCATAAGCACAAAGACCTTCCTGACGACCAACAAAACCCATCTTCTCCCCTGTCGTAGCTTTAATGGAAACTTCTTCTTCACTTACTTCTAATATCGGCGCAATGGCTGCACGCATCGCATCCAAATGAGGTGCTATCTTCGGCTTTTCTAAAGACAAAGAACAATCGACATTGACGATATGATAGTCTTTCGACTTCATCACTTCTATCACGCGTTGCAATAGAATCTTACTGTCGATATTTTTAAAGCTTTTGTCAGTATCTGGAAAATGCTTACCAATATCACCCGCATTCATCGCCCCTAGAATGGCATCGCATAACGCATGCAAAATAACATCGGCATCGCTATGCCCTAGCGCTCCTTTTTCTGCAGGAATCTGAACACCACCTAACCATAAATCTCTTCCCTCCTGCAATTGATGTACATCATAGCCGAAGCCTATACGCATATTAGCCATTTGTTCGAATTAAGGATTTACTGGTTTTTCATCAGGCGACATCGCATTGAAATCGAATAACAAAGAGAAACGCAAGGTATTATTCAATGGACTTGTTTGCCCAGCGCCCTTGTTAGCCGCAACCAAATAAGAGAAGTTAAAATTAAATACTGTATAGTGAATACCCATTCCAAAAGTTAAGTACTGACGATTTCCTTTGGTAGGGTTCTCATAGAAGTATCCAGAACGTACCGCGAACAAGTTATTATACCAGTACTCTACACCTGCAGAATAATTAATCTCTCTAAACTCCTCATTCATTCCTCCAGGCGCATCTGAGAAAGATTGTAATGCTCCAGAAATCGGAGAAGCCGATTGACCAGACACTACAGAATCAGACATAGAAGGAGTAGGTACCAATAATTTATTCATATCGAATGCAAACTCAACCGTATTATACTTATCGATATCCATTTTTAAAGCGGTACCAATCCCCAAATTCGCAGGCAAAAAGTCTCTGTTCACAGCTGAACGCGTATAGGTCATTTTGGTACCAATATTCGTTACAGAAGAACCTAAGGACCACTTCGCCTTTTGATCTCCCAATTTCACGTTCTTCCAGTAATAAAAACTCAAATCGGCAGCAGCACCGTTTGCAGAACGCACTTGCGCGCCATTTACCGTTTGTCCTGCAGCAAGATTGCTGTAGATATAACGCATTGCTAAACCAACACTTAAATGTTTACTTAATAAACGGCTATAATCAACGTCGAAGGACAATTCACGTGGACGGAAATTTCCAATCGCATCCCCTGAATAATTCGTGAAGGTGATATCTCCTAAAGAAAAATAACGTAACGAAGCTCCTAGCGCCTGATTCTTGCCTACTTTCTTGTATCCACTTAAGTAAGGCAAGTAAATATCATTGATGTTTAACGCTTTCAACCAAGGCGTGTAGGTCGCCGCCATGGCCATATTTTTTTGAGCGAATGCAAGTTTTGCCGGATTATAATAGGTCGCATTTGCATCTTCAGATAATGCGATACCAACATCTCCCATCGCGCCAGAACGAGCATCAGGAGCAATACGCAAGAAAGGTACTGCCGTGTTAATGGTATTGATCGTCGTGCTAGAGATTGAATTTTGTGCGAATCCCTTTTGAGAGAAAACACAGCATCCAATCGCTGTAAATGCCATGATGGCTCCTTTTAATAAACGCTTATTCATAGTATATTCTATTGTGTAAATGTAAAACCTATTTATCGCATCACAAAATTACTAGCTTTTGAAATGCACTTGTCTTGTTTCCGTTGTCTGTTCGCAAAATAACTTTATAGAAGTAAACCCCTCTACCTAGCTGATCCCCATAATCATCAGTCCCATCCCACTCTATACCATCCAAATGATAACCATTGGCAATTCCCGTTTCATGAATCGTCTTCACGCATTTACCACTCACGGTAAATATCTGAATACGCACATCCAAATAGCTCTCCGCCTGATTATGATCGAACAAGAACTGTGTCTTACTCGTAAACGGATTCGGGTAATTATAAATATTTTCCATTTCAACCCTCGTTCCATTCCTCACTTCAAAAAACAATACTACTTCACTCGAATTATTATAAACATCCCATGCCTTCACTCTTAATGTATGTTTACCTTCTTTAAGCCCATTCAACTGATAATTAATCTTACCTTTTTGATAATCATCCAAAGCGCCTTGATAGAAATCATTTAAGATAAAGGCATTGCTATAATCATCATCTAATACCGCTGTAAGTTCATGTCCAATACCGTTACCCACTGTATTAATACCGCTTGAGTCAAACAACTCTACTAGCAACAAAGGATTGCCATCCGTTGTTCCATTCTTGGCAAAATTAGCTGAATTGAAATAAGCCTTAATCTTCGGGCCTTTCTTATCTCTATCAGGATTCGGATTAATCCCTCCCACTGTCATTCTAAAATCAGCACCGATTGCATCTTCATTCGTATTGTTCGCATAAGAGCTCCATTTAGCAGGACCATAATAGTAGCTAATGTCTTTAGGCACAATAAAGCTATAATTGAAATGTCCGTTTTTCACACTGGCAGCACCTTTATAAATTGCGTTCTTCTGCAGATTGAAATTACGCACATAACTACCGTCCGGAAACTCCGATGCAGGATCATTGGCTAAGGTACTTACGGCAATGGTCTTATCAAAAATAGTCGGAGATAAAACGCCGTTATAATCACTTAATACCACGCCGTTGCTATCGGTAATATCCCCTTCTATTGTTACTTTTTCTAATGCACGAATCGTATCTCCTACCACATTAATGGATTTACCATTTAATTTAACATTTCGCACTTCATACGTCGCAAAAGGCAATGGTAATGCAGGATCACCCAGTAATGTAAACTTTCTGTTGTTCTCACTTTTTCCTACTCCATTGTCGTTCTTGGCCATCTGCACTACTTCTCCGAAGGTATAATGACTGCCATCTGATTTTTTATCGAAGAAGTTTTTATAAACCGCTGTATTCATCGCTTGATTATCGGATGAATACACCAAACGCACCGTAGTCAGCAAAGCAATCGCGCCACCCTTCGGGTTTAATAGCAAGCGCTCTCCAGCCGTTACCATATCTGGACGATCATACCGACTAAATTGACAAGTAGCCGTAATAAATATCGATAGCTTATCATAGTTTTCTAAGGCGTCAATATCATCTGTTTGAAACACACGCTCATGGGCCCATCCGCTTTCACCACCATGCCCAGTATAATTCATAATAAGCGTACCACTCTCCAATTTACGAATAATCGCATCGTGTGCATCGGGATAGCGTGCGCCTCCGGAAGTTACCTCCTGTTTATACGCATCTAAGTATATCTTATCAATATTAAAATTCGGCTGCGTCAAACGAATATTCTCCGCATAGCCATCACTCTGATTCGTATGTAAATTCAGATTCTCGTCGTCCGCCACAAACGTGATTGCACTTCTCCAACTGCCTAAAGAACCTTTAATGTAATGCTCCAACTTCTTATAAACCTCCTCCGCTTCATCCAAATTTTTAACAGGCAAACGACCCACAGATAAATCTAATAACTGATAACCATTCTCTATCGACTCGCCCTCACCTTCATCCATCAATGCGTAAAAATCATCAGAAGTATAGCTAAACACGGGCTCTGTAGAATTGTACGACTGGTAGGTTGGAATAAATGAAGTATTGTTGTTGATAATAGAACGATTATCATAAGAGCCATGCCCGATCAACAAAACATATTTTAACAACTTACTATTATCTCCATTCGCCTGTTGATAGAAGCAACGAATCATGTCGCGTATAGCTCCTGGATCTGGTCGACCCGCTGCAAACTCCTCATATATTTTATCGGTAGTAAGGGTCAAAACCTTTTGTCCTAAGCCTTCATGAAGCGCTTCAATTTTATTGGCCACCGTTTTGAAAGCTGGCGGACAAACAATCAGCATGGAAGGAAATTGCTGCACCAAACCATGTATATCTTGATTTGAAATTTTTGCTTCGAAAGCAGGATTCGCATAAGCGACACTGCTCGCAGGATCTAAGACAATGAAACGCGATAAATTCGTATTATCGACATTAAAGTTAAAATTGTTCCCCGTAAAGCTCCCTGATTGGATTTCAGGACTCAAGGCATTGGAAACATTCCAAATTTTTTGGTTCGTGTTCGTGCAAACAAGTGTATAGTTACAGATACCTCCTTGACTTAAAATAGTAGGATTAGAGAAGATGAAAGAATTTTTAGTTTGCTTTAAATCACAGCTCGCTTGCACTTCAATAAAATCCAACCACGCATTTCCATTTGCTTCTGAATAGCGCAAGTCTAACTTGACATTTTGATCGCCGCTATTCGCACTCACAGCGCTTGTTATATAATGCGCGTATTCGTTTTCGTAGCCATCATAAGTAGGATGGTAATTATGCATTAGTTGTGGCGTTCCGTTTACCGCGACACTAAGAGAGCTTGGATTGGTATATCGCCCGGCAGACGCAACTTTCAAATGGATTGGCTGCGTAATATCTCTATTGGAAAAGGTATAGCTAAATGACTTCGTTTTTGTGAAAGCAAAATCATCTTTCTCAAACCATTGCCTGCCACTCATAATTAAGTTTTTCTCATCTTTATCACGATACTGAAAAGCGACATATTGGGTGGTGCTGCAAGTAGGATTCGATAACGAAGCATTTGTACTGATACGTAAAGTCTGCGACTGCGAAAAATTGAAATAATAGTACAGTTTATCGCTATAGATATTTTTCGCATGCGTGAAATAGCCATTTTCTACATTGATTTTATCTACGCCTGCAGCATAAAACAGGGCATATTCACCCTCTTCCCATTGATTGTCTCCATCACCTATCCATTGATAAGGAATATTTGCCAAATCATCTGCTCTTAACGTCGCATTATCCTCCGCCACGATTCCATTTTCTTTACCAAAAACATTGAAACGATTTGGGTCGACGCTCGCGGCATTCAATCCCATTTGAGACAATAGTGCTTTGTCGATTTTATAAATCCCTTCCTCACTCACAGAGAATTTATACCAATCACTATTGGAAAGCACAGAATGAGCGGCATAATTGATTTGCTTCAATTGTGCAGCAGGGTCGGCCTTAGCTGTTGTTTGAAGGGTAAACGACTGCAGTCCTTCCACCAAGCCTGTGCTCGCATTATAGCGCAATGGAAATACCTCCACCACCATGAAATACTTTCCTGCAGCGGCCTGTTTTTTCGAACGAATCAGTGGTGTATTAGCCATCTCAGCGATCCATTTTGGTGCTTGCGATTTCAATGGAGCATATACTGCATTACTGATGCTTAAATTAAGCGTTTGAGCGGCTGAACACGGAATCTTAGTAATATATACCGGTACATTCAACCATTGAGAGGACCAATCAGATCCTTTAAAATGCCAGGAAGCCATTTTTGAGCCATCGGCTTTCACATATACTTGGGCCGTCGTATCCCAATCCAAATTTATAGCATATGCTTGCGCCAAAACCTTTTTTGAGAAAAGGCTTTGTAGCAGACAAATGCTTAAAAAGAGTAAAAATTTGCTCTTAAAATTTGACATAGCGGACGACAAATAAATCTATACTTTTGTACAGACTTCAAATCTAACGCAAAAGTGAGGTAAAATATTGTGTAGAGCAGCAAAAATATTATTTCTATTTGTTAAAGTGGGCGTACTACTCAGTTGCTTAGCTGCTTCTGTTCATGGACAAGATTTGCGATTTAGTCAACTTTTTGGTTCTCCTTTATACCTCAACTGCGCTACGGCAGGCATTCATGGTCAAAATAAATGGACCGCACATTACCGTAATCAATATACGGGCTTAGGGTCGTATGTGTCCTATGCGAGCTCATTTGACGCCTACGTTCCAAAACTGCATGGAGGCTTAGGGATTCAAGTGGTGCACCAGGATCAGTTCAACAGAATTTTTCAGCAGGAGGGTGTTTGGCTTAGCTATGCCTACCAGACGCTCATTTCGAACAAGGTCCGTTTGCATGGAGGCATCGAAGCAGGTTATGAAACGTTTAATGTAGATTTTTCGAAGTTGACTGTTTTGCAACAGATTGACCCAGTTAATGGACAGATTAATGGTTCTGTTCTTGATTTTGAACAAATCGGTAATTTGCAATCCAGGGGTAAAATGGATGTCGGAGCGGGGATACTTGCGGAATACAAAGACGGATTTTTGGGAATCGGGTTAAAACATTTAGATCAAACAGGTTGGGGATGGGAGAAAAAGTTGGCCACTCCTACTTTATTGAGTTTGCATGGATCCTATCGTTTTCATCCGCCCAAGTCCTTAAGAACCACTCAATGGGGTATTGCTCCGTTTTTCGACTTTGTAAATCAGCGCAGTATGAAAAGGCTGTCCTTAGGAGTTATGGGTGATATTGGCGCGATGAATATTGGCTTCAGCCTTAGAAATACGGTATTTCAGGGAGATGGATGGAACATTTTCTTAGGTTGGAATAATGGGAATTGGCGAGTTAATTATTCTTTTGAGCAGGTGACTGCAACAAAATGGAATGCTCCCCGTATAGGACATGAATTGTCCTTGGCTTATAGTTGGGAGAATAAGAAAAAAAGTGTGGGGGCTATGCCCTATGCCAATGAAAAAGGACAGCCAAGCAGATTGCGTTGCCCTAATTTTTTTAAATAGAGTTGATTTTTAGGCAAAAAATTCTATATTTGCCATAAGATATACTATAAACCGTTGAACAAGATGAAAAAATCGTTCATGAAAATCCATTGGCTATTCGCAAGCATCACTGCTGTTGCGCTTCTAAGCTCATGTGGTGGTGACAAACCAGTATCAAACGGAACTGGTTGGGCTATTAACGATCCTAAATGGGGTGGCTTTGAATCTAAAGCATATCCTGGCCAAGAAACGGGTCCAGGATTAGTTTTCGTTCAAGGTGGTTCCTTTAAAATGGGTGCTGTTGAGCAAGATGTTGCTTACGAATTCAATAATATTCCTCGCCGTGTAACGGTTTCTTCCTTCTACATGGACGAAACGGAAGTTTCCAACGAAATGTATTTGGAATACTTGTATTGGACCTTGCGTACTTATGGAGGAACCTACCCTGAGGTTTACCGTAAAGCTTTGCCTGATACTTTGGTATGGCGTAACAAAATGGCTTATAACGAGCCTTTCGTAGATAATTACATGCGTCACCCTGCTTATCGCCAATACCCTGTTGTAGGTGTTTCTTGGTTGCAAGCGGTTGATTATTGTAAATGGCGTACAGACCGTGTGAATGAAATGATTTTGATTCGCAATGGTATCTTGAATTTGAATACACAACAAAAAGACGCTGACAACTTCAACTCTGAAGCTTATTTAGTGGGTCAATACCAAGGCAATGTAAAAACACCTATGCGTGATTTCAATCCAGATAATGGAAACGGAATGGGCCAACGTGGTGTTCGTATCGAAGACGGTATGTTGTTGCCAGAATATCGCTTACCTACCGAAGCGGAGTGGGAATATGCTGCTCTTTCTTTAATTGGTAACAACCCAGCGAATGGTGAAGAAAATAACCTTCATGGTAAAATGTACCCTTGGAATGGCTATAGCTTACGTGATCCAGGTGCGATGGGAACTGAATGGCATGGTGCGATGTTAGCGAACTACAAACGTGGTGTCGGTGACTATATGGGTGTTGCAGGTGGTTTGAATGATAATGCAGAATTCACAGCTCCAGTTAAAGCGTATATGCCAAACGATTTCGGTCTATATAATATGGCTGGTAACGTTGCTGAATGGACTGCAGACGTTTATCGTGCACTTTCTCCATTAGATGTTGCCGATTTGAACTCATACCGTGGTAACGTCTTCTCTACAAAGACATTGGATGAAGAATACAAACCTGTAGAAAAAGACAGCCTTGGTCGTATTACCTACCATGCTATCAAAGATTCTGAAGCAATCGGTCGTCGTAACTACCGTACTGCAAACAACATCACTATTGGAGAGGAAATGGACTCTACTTCTTTCTCTAAAGTAATGTATTACAAGAGTGAGGCAAAAGCACGTGATACTGATCCTTGGAATGACAAATCGTTGATCAACAACAACGCACGAGTATTCAAAGGCGGTTCTTGGAATGATGGTCCTTTCTTCCTAGCTCCAGGCAATCGTCGCTTCTTATCTGAAGAAAAATCAACTTCCTTCATCGGATTCCGTTGTGCTATGACGCATTTCGGTTCTCCAACGGGTGATCAAACTCCTGCAGGAAAATCCTACAGAAGCAATAAAAAGAAGTAGTTTTTAACTAAATATTAAGAATGCCCTTCCATTTGGAGGGGCATTTTTATTTTGAATAATTTGTATTCCCCTCACTTTGCGCTTATCTTTGAGGCAGACAAACTTATATGATATGAAAAAAATATGGAGTGTCCTTATCGCGACCTTTATGTGTTTTGCTCTCACTCAGAGTGGCGCCTTCGCACAAGACGATTATCTGAACGACTTAATCAATATGTGGAACAACCACAAGTATGAAAAAGTCTATACCCCATTAAAAGATTATAAAGCTTCTAAAAAAATCGTAGGCGATTTTGAAATCGACTATATGATTGCTAGTAGCTTGAGCCGTATGGGAGGAGATCCTGCGGTGGTTCATGATTTGGTGGACGGTCTTTTAAAGGAATATACTTTCTCTAAGGACGATGAAACCTATGTACGTTCCTTATATACCTGCGATCATTATGTAGTCGGTAAAGTAGCTCGTATTGATGGCGAAAACATCGCGACAAGAGGTTCTAAAGGGAAGTCAAAAAACTTACCTAAGGTAACCGGAAAAGGTACTGGTCAATTACCTACTGAAACAGCTGTTTCCTCAACTACAACAGCAAATCCAGCAGATACCAAGACTAGTGATAAAAAAGAGCCTGTTGCGGCTGGAAAAGACACGAAAACAGTGACAGTTAATAGCTGCCCAGACATCGTACGTAATCCAAAGATTCCACAGATTGTTCGTGGCAATCAAGTTATAACTGTTAAGCCAGGCTATACTTATATCGTTCGTAATGACTCAACCTTTGTCATTCCGCCTCCAGGCAAGAAATAAGAAAGGATAATAAATCAAAAAAAGCCGATTGTTAATCGGCTTTTTTTATGTCCTGTACCTTCGAGCAATGCGAGGAGAGAATCTACAGCCAAGTTCTATAGCACCCGTATAATTACGTTACGTTACGTTACATTCCTTTCCTTTCGATACTATCTTCCTCTCTATCTACTAGGAATAAAAAAGGCCCTCCGATTGGAGAGCCTTATAATTAGATCTATTTCTCTTTTTTCTGAGTAAACCTTTAGTAACGATCTAGCTTCGTTAATTCAGTACGAATGGCAGTAGCTGTTGTTTTTGCAAAGGTGATTACCTCACTTGGATTTTCAGCAGTTACTTTAATCTCTTTTATAGAAAGGAATTGTTCTTTGCCTTTATCCGCACCTTTCTCTGCCAATCCAACTACAGTAACGATAGTTCCCATAGGTACGTTTGCAGTATATTTCCCATGATAGTATGCGAAAGGAATAACAGAGTTAGAACCTTTCACCACGGCACAAAGTGAAGCGCCCAAAGTGGT